>Ga0116171_10005411_pt1 | contig 11219 bp, 11 predicted proteins | sample AD_JPNHW2_MetaG_FD_89798 | JGI IMG/M metagenome (GOLD analysis project Ga0116171, IMG submission 89798) | Active sludge microbial communities of municipal wastewater-treating anaerobic digesters from Japan - AD_JPNHW2_MetaG | ecosystem: Engineered > Bioreactor > Anaerobic > Digestate | place...
AGAACCAGCATGAACAGCGCGATCGCCCCGAAACGGCGGATGTTCAAGTGTTCGATCTCTTTGTACATCGCCCGAATCAGTTCTTCCTGTCCCTCACTGATTACATTCCCCCCCTCCACCAAGATCTGACCGACCTTGAAGGATTTTCGAGGCGGATCAGAATACAACTTCTCGATATTCCGCTTCATCTGCCGCTCGGTTTCATCCGGCTGAAACTTGATGTTGGGCTCGACATACGCCTGACACAACAGAATCAACAACTGCTGCTTTTCCCGATCCAGAACCTTGTCGACCTCTTTCTGATGGGCAAAATAGGTCGTCAGATACTGTTCGACTCCGTTCACATCAATCAGGTTTTCGAGTCGTATCGAAATGTCTTCCGGAACGGAATCCACGACCACCCGCTTCAGTTCGTAACGACTTCGATAAAGTTTCAAATCATCCACAACCGTTTCAAGAGGTTTTTTCAACCCATCTGAAAGCGTTTTGAGAAATAAATCATCTCCACAATACCGAAAAACCAGAGAAGCCACCACATCCGGAGCGTGAAACACAATTTTCTGTTCATCACTCGCCCAAGTCAACAAAGCCCGGGACTTATTGGACGATAAGACCGTCGCATCCGCCTGAATCGTCCTCGCTTTCTCAAAGATATCCAAGATGCGTTTCGTCATCCGCTCCGTCACCTTGGCGTCATACGTATAAAAAAACTGCTTTTTCTCCTCACGCAGTTCTTTTGCCGTACTCTCCAGTGCTTTCTCATCCACCACACTGAAAACGATTCTGGAAACGATCCGCTGTCGTGCAATCTGTCCCTGCTCCCATTCGACCCGATCCGGAACAATCCCCGGATTCACCAGGACCAGACTCGACAGGAAAACCATCGCCAGAGCCACCCAGCGTCCCACCCGTCCCACCAGAAACTTCGTGCGGCTTCCCATCACCTGGGACTCGCGCGGCTTGTTCTCCCGACGGAAGATATTGTCCGTTCCGACCCCGGGCACACCCTTCCCCGTTCCTCCACGCGACTCGGTGGAAGCGGCAGAACCGGATGGACGGTCTTTTCGGTTACCCCATATCCCCAATTTCGACTCCTTCAAACGGCAGAACACCCGGACACATTCCCGCCGGGGACCTTAACAAACCAACGCTCCTCGCTCCCGCCGCTAACGCCCTCCCCCCAGATGGAAAAACGCCCGAAAGAGACCGTTACGCCCCCTTCGAGCCATGGGATTCATACGCCCGCACAATCCGCTGAACCAGATCGTGGCGCACCACATCATGGTTCTCCAGAAAGACATACGCGATTCCCTTGATGTTTTTCAATACTTTTTGAACGTGAACCAGACCGGACTGCGTATCGGCGGGCAGGTCCACCTGCGTCACGTCCCCGGTCACCACCGCCTTGGAATTCACCCCCAGGCGCGTCAGAAACATCTTCATCTGCGCCATCGTCGTGTTCTGCCCCTCGTCCAGAATCACGAACGCGTCGTTCAGCGTCCGTCCCCGCATGAAGGCCAGCGGGGCGATCTCGATCACCCCGGTCTCCAGATACTGCTTCACCCGCTCGGGTTCCATCATGTCGTACAGCGCGTCGTAGAGCGGACGCACAAACGGGTCGAACTTGGCCGCAATGTCCCCCGGCAGAAACCCCAGCCGCTCGCCCGCTTCCACCGCCGGACGCACCAGGATAATCCGCCGGACCAGCCCTTCGGTCAGATTCCACACCGCCAGCGCCACGGCCAGATACGTCTTGCCCGTCCCCGCCGGACCGATCGCGAAGACAATATCGTTCTGCCGCACGGCGTCCACATACACCTTCTGCCCCGGCGTCATGGGCCGCAGGTGGCGCGAACGGTTCGGAACCGGAATCCGGTCCAGCAGAACCTGCGAGAGGGTCGGCAGCGCCGCATCCTCCGCCGTCGCAGCCGTCGAGCGCAAGGCCATCTGGACTTCCTGATTCGACAAAGACCGGCCCGTGCTGCGCTGAACCATCAACAGATCCTCGAGTACCCCCGAGGCTCGTTCGACCACCGCCGGTTCGCCCGAAATGACAATCTCATTGCCCCGCACCCGGATCGTGGCTTCGAGACCCGCTTGAAGCATCCGGATCTTGTGATCGTTGCGGCCACAAAACGCCAGCAGTTCACTCGGGTCCAGAATCAGCGTCTTTTCCGTTGTCGCACTCAACTTGGCTCCTCAAAACGCCAGAATGCAAGAAAGGGAAATCCCTCATATCCACCGTTCTTATACCAAGAACCCCCGGAGGGGACAAGATTATTGCGTCCGGTCAAACCCGAAAGAATCGGATGGATTTCCTTTCCGGACCCGATCGGACTTTCCGGACTCCGTCCCTCCCCGTTCTATCCAGGCCTCCAAGACCGCAACCGCCGAACCCTCCGGCACAAACGCAAAACGGGCACACGGAACAGATTCGACCGCCTGCTGCGCCACATCCAACACCCCGGAAAGCGAATCCTCATCCCACGACGGCAGAAACGCATGACTGAGCAACCCCGTCAGGGTGTCCCCCCCGGACAGGACTTCCCGTTCATTCTCCAGACCGTGCTCCAGAAAGAAAATCCCCCCCAGCTGCGCCGAACGATTCGCATACAATCCAGAAGAACCCGGCCAGGGCGTGCCACACACCCGGATTGTCCCCGTTTCATCGCGCCACATCAGGTGGCTTTCATCCCCCAGGACCCGTCCCCGGCCCGATGCCTGCCACAACCCGGCCAGCGTACTCTTCCCGGCGCCGGACCGCCCGGCGAACAGCCAGGCCCGTCCCCCATATTCCACACAGGCCGAATGCACCAGCAGGGTCCGCCCCACTCGCGTCAGCAGCAACGCCGCCACTTCCGAAAACGTGTAGGCGAAGGGACACTGGGGACGGTCGTCCTGCTCCGAGACCCCCAAACGCCCGGTTCCCCCGTCCAACCCGAACTCCGCGCGGCGCAACACCCGATCACTTCCGAAAGGAATGGCCTTGATGGCTGTTGCCCAGTCTCCTTCAAGAAAGACTTCCCACCCCGTGCGATGCACAAACACGGGATCGCCCTGGGGCCTCGGTAAAGAAACCGCGCTTTTCACTTCCAGTTCCAGAGAGGGTGTCCCTTCTTCAGAATCGGCAAAATCGGCAAGCGCCCCCGCCTGATCCAACGACTCGGCCAGAACAAGCCCCTCCGACATGCTATGCGCCTGCAATCGCAACGGCCCGATCCGACACGCCACACACCCGGCTATCCGAAGGCCCTCCTCCTGCGCCGTCATGTCGCAAACTCCCCGGCACAGATCGCCCCGTTCCGATATCCGACCGCCAATATCCCAGACTGAAAAAAACGGAAAAGAACAGAAAAAGAATCGTTCATCGCGGATACGCGCAACCCGAGTGCTCGCTGTCGTGGTTGTGTCCCGTACAATGGCTTCCCCCCTCCCCGTACTGCCACCCCAAGTGCTCGCGCGTGGTCCGCACCACCACCCGCCGCACACAGGGCCGCTCATAGAGAGGCCGTTCGCTCATTCGGTCTGTACCCTGATCGTCCGTCATATTTTCACTCGAACCTGCGTCTCGAATCTTCGACATTTCATCTGTACGAAACAACACCCTCCCGCAATATATCAGGCGTTCGGGCAATTGGCCGGCGTGTCGTGGTAATGCCAGGTGCAATGCGACTGCGCGTCCTGCTTGCCGGAAGCCAGCCGGGTCGTCTCGACCCGCACCCGCACCACACTGGGCGGCACATAGAGGAATCTTTCTTCTTCGCAATCGGTTCTCTTCCGATGCGATTCCGGGCATTGCAGTTCATCTGGAAAATCGGCCGCCTTAACCATACCCCACCACTCCTCCGGGGAGAAACCGCCTCATGGCGTACAGGGATTGATTCCCGTATCGTGGTCATGAACCGTACAAAAAGTATCCGCGTCGCGCTGCCCCAGCGTCAGACGCGCCGTCTCCACCCGCACCCGTACAACCCGCGGGGGCGCATAGAAAACGCCCTTGGGTCCGACTTCTTCAGACCCGGCCGTTTTCGCCCCTCTTCCGGTTATTTCTTCAAAGCGTTCCATCGCCCCCCGCTCCCACACCCGCCTCTTCCGCCAGCCGATGCACCGCCCGTGCCCGCGCACACTGAACCGGCGCCACACGCTCCATCGAACCCGTCTCGAGGCGGTTGCGCCCCGCGCACGGCATACAGTATTTCAGATCCGGACACGTAACGCAAGCCGAACGCACCATCCGCTCACGCTCGATCAACTCCACAAGAAGAGTATCCCACCCTTCTTGAAACGAGCCCTTTCGCAACGAATACGACGGTTCGCGCAACAACATACACAAACACAGGTCGCCAAACGGTCCAATGTGAAACGTCCAGGAACCCGCCACACACACCACCACCTTATCCGCCCGCTTCAGAACCCGTCCCTGCGCCGCCTCCCAGTCGCGCCGCTGCTTCCCCCACACCTCCCGGTGGAGTGGAGAGTCGAGCACCCGGCGGACCCCCTCCTCCGGGGAAAACGCGTGCCGGAACGGTTCCGGGTTCCCGTCCAAACGGGGGAACAGATCCGTATCGTAACTGAAATCCAGTCCGCGTTCCGCGCAGAAACGCTCCAGAAGCCCCATCTCCTCCGCATTCTCTAATAAGGCCAGACTCTTCACCCCCAGGTGCGGCACCGCCGCCCGCAAAAGATCCACCCCGGCCACAGCCCGCTCAAACGCCTCCGGGCACCCGCACACCCGCTCATAGGAGGCCGCCGAAGCGCCATACAACGACACTTCACACAGGACGGGAGGATAATCCCGCAGAAAAGCCGCCAGTTCCGCATCCACCAGAGTCCCGTTGGTGAACAACGTCAGGCGCATTCCCTTTTCAGCCGCATACCGGTAGATTTCCCGGAAATCGGGTCTCAAGAGGGGCTCCCCCCCCGTGATCAGCAGGCGCAGGCACCCCGCATCGGTCAATTCATCCAGAATCCGCCGGATTTCCTTCAGGGACAACTCCGGTTCGCAACGATACGCCCCCATATAACAATGCACACAGTGCAGATTGCAACGCCACGTCACCTCGAGACTCCCCGAGAGGGGGACTCGTCCCTGCGAACTTACCAGGCCGCGGGCATACTCGTCAAACGACACCGTCTCCATACACCTCACCACCCATTCCTAACTCCCGGACGCCCCGGTCGCATCTCCCGGTGCCCCCGCCACCAACCCCGCACTCTTCAGTTCTTCCAGAAACTCCTTGATCTCAGACACCACCTGGGCATGCGTGTCTTCCTCTTCCACCGTACTCAAGTCGAACACCTCCGAGACTTTCTCGAACAATTCCTCCAGCGTCACGGGGGTCTTCAACGCCTTCCAGATCACACCGCCCACGGCATTGAGACGATACAGATACTCCAGCTGCGCCGCGCCGCCTTCTCCCACCGGCACCAGCACCGTCTCCCCCCCCACTTCGCGCCGAACCACCCCCTCCACCCGCACATACCGGGCGGACGACTTCGGACCTGTATGCTCATTCATCTCCGTATCCCATCTGACAGAAAATCCCCTCTCACGCACCCTTACTTCAGTGTCGCACAGTGTCCGCAGGCAGGTCAATCGCGATCCATGTCATCCCTCGGGTGGAAATGCTTGATGCCGCTTGCGCCAACGGTTATGCTGACCTTGCGCGTGTGTCTTCGCGCACCATCCGGATCACCCAGATATGCGGCAGGAATTGTATGAATCCGACTCCCCTCCCCCCTCGCCTTCAGGCCCTCGACACCCGGCAACAGGACCAATTGGCGATGTTTGCCCAACTGCTCCTCGACGAAAACCGGACCACCAACCTGACGGCAATCCGGGATCTGGACGGCATTTACTTCCGCCATTTCGAAGACTCCCTTGTCGGACTCGACATATTGAAAGATATGAAGATAAATAAGAGTCTTTCAGGAAATACATTCAGGATTCCGCGCCTTCTCGACGTCGGATCGGGCGCCGGCCTGCCGGGTCTGGTTCTGGCCATCGCCCTGCCAGACTGGGAAATTGTCTCGCTCGAAGCCACCGGCAAAAAAGCCCGTTTCCAGCGACTGGTGGCCAAAACCCTCGATCTCAAGAACGTGTTCGTGGTGGAAGGCCGGGCCGAAGAAATGGCCCACCACCCCGAGTACCGCGAACAATTCGACGGGGTGACGGCCCGGGCCGTGGCGGCGCTGCCCCTGCTGGCCGAGCTGTGCGTCCCCTTTCTGCGACCCGGCGGTCATTTTCTCGCCTGGAAAGGGCCCCGCCTCGAAGAGGAACTGGCCACCACCCAAGGTGCCTGCCTGACCCTCGGAGGCGAGATTTCGCAACAGGTCCCTTACCAGATTCCTCTCCCTGTTGAGGAAAACACCCCGGAGACGCCCGAAACGGGCATCTTCCCCGGCCAGATCGTGGTGATCCACAAGACGGCCCCAACCCCCGACCGTTTCCCCCGGCCAACCAACGCGATGCGTAAACGGCCTCTGGGCAGTTGACCCCCATACCATCAGTCACACACGTTGAATCCCTCCAAGAGAATCCAGAAGTCATTGTGTTGAAAAAGAGCCTCAGCCCGCTTCAGCGGGCTCTTCTTTGCACCCGCCTTCAGGCGGGGTGTTTCCGACTCCGTCTCCTTTCAAAGCCGGCTTCAGCCGGGCTTTTGGGGGTTACGACCGGGCGTGAAGCATTCCCGGGAAGCCGCGCTGAAGCGCGCTTCAAAAAAAGAAGAGAATCCCCCTTCCCCCCTGCTGAAGCAGGGGCAAAGAACAGCCTGCTGAAGCAGGCCAACTTCACAGGACAGATCGGTTGGAGTCTCTCGGTTTATCACGGCTGTATCAGACTTTTGAATTCTCCTGTGAGTCCCTCTTTTTCTTTCGCTTTTCTGATTGCCAGAACGGACGCGATTGGCGTATTTTCCAAATCGCACATTGTGCCATGCTTTGACAAATTAGAGGAAACAGGAGACTACCGATGACATTCTTTTCGTCCAATTCCGTGTCGCGCCGTGGCTTTTTGAAGGTCGGCGCGTTGGCCGCCGCCTCCATGAGCCTGCCCGAACTGCTCTCTGCCGCCGAGCAGAAGAAGATCCCCGTCGGCCTGCAGCTCTATTCCCTGCGCGCCGACGCCCCCAAAGATCTGCCCAAAACGATCGAAGCCGTCGCCAAGATGGGTTACAAGGGAGTGGAATTCGCCGGGTATTACGACAAGAAAGCCGCCGAACTGCGCAAACTGCTCGATGACAACGGTCTGGTGTGCTGCGGCACCCACACCCCGCTCGAAACCATCCAGCCCGACAAACTGGCCGCCACCATCGAGTTCAACAAAACGCTCGGCAACAAATACCTCATGGTGCCCTACATGGACGGCAAAACCAAACAGGGCTGGCTGGATCTGGCCAAACTGTTCAACGAACAGGTCGAGAAGGTGAAAGCCGAGAAAATGTACCTCGGCTACCACGCTCACGGTCACGACTTCAACAAGATCGATGGGGAGTCCTGCTGGGATACATTCTTCGGCAACACCAAGGACGACGTCGTCATGCAGCTCGACACGTCCAACTGCATGGAAGGCAAGGCCAACCCGGTCGAAGTGCTCAAGAAGTACTCCAAGCGCGCCGTTACGATCCACCTGAAGGAATGGGGCGGCCCGTCGCCCGACTCGGTCATCGGCGAAGGCAAGGTGGACTTCAAGTCCGTCTTCGACATCTGCGAGAAGAACGGCGTGACCCAGTGGTACGTCGTCGAGCACGAGAGCGGCACAAAGCCGCTGGAAAACGTCAAGGGCTGCATCGAAGCCCTGAAGAAAATGGGCAAGGCCTGATTTCACTCAGCCATTTTCCTATGAAGAATCCCCGTTCGGCTCCCAAGCCGAACGGGGATTCTTTTACCTCAACGTTGAAGATCACTCCTGTTTATTCGGCGGACTGCAACGTCAGACTCCGCAGATTGAGCGGCTTCCAATTCTTCTCGTCCTTCGGACGGATCTTGACTTCCTGATCGCCCGCCTGCTTGATCTCGATCGAGCCCAGATCCACCTTCTCGAACTTGTCCCAGCTGCCGGTGTTGGCGGCTTTCCCGGTGACCGTCTGACCCGCCACTTCCACCACAAATTCGGCTGCGTCACTCACCGAAGCGCCATTCAGGGCCACTTTGAACTTGCCGGCCTTCGCAAACCGGACCTTCCACGAGGCCCAGTCCTGTCCCCGATTCCAGAACCCGATATTGCTCTGTCCCCCTTTTTCTTCCGTCTTGATCTGATCGCCGTGCAATTCCGCCAGATCGGCTGAGAGGGTGAACACCCCCTTGGCATCCGCCTTGACAACCTCGGCCTCAACGACGAAAGGAACCGCCTTGAGGTCGCTGCCGGCGATTTTCAGCGCCGCGGTAAATTCAGACACCTTCTGATTCGGAAGCGTAACCACCAGTCCCTCGGCGGTCTGCTTCCAGTCGAGTTTGGCGTCGGAACCGAGCAGGCTGACGGACTCGATCTTGTTGATGTTTTCACCCGCAGGCTTGGCAAGCGAGCGAACCACGAGCTGTCCATCCTCCGGCCAACCCAGCGCGATGGCATAGAGTGTGGCGCCCTTCGTTGTGAAACGAATTTCCCGGGCGTCGTACTTGAAATCCTCCTTAAAACTTTCCCCCTTGACCTTCACCTTGCTCTCACCATAGACCTGCCACGGGCGCGTTCCAAAGATCGCCTCGCCATGCACGGCGTTCCACGTGGCCAGTTGCTCGAGCATCTGTTCCACCTCCGGGTCGAGCGACCCGTCCGGACGCTGCACCACATTCAGCAACAGATTGCCGTTCTTGCTGACATTGTCCACCAGCATGTGGATGACCCATTTCACCGGCTGGAACTTCCAGTCGCGGTTGTAGTACCAGTCGCCGATCGAGGTATCGGTCTGCCAGGGGTAGGGATCGATCCTGGGCAGAATGCCACGCTCGATATCCTGAACCCAGCGACCGCCAGACTCCTGTTTGCAGTTATAGACCACCTGGGTCTTGCCCCCCTCGCGAGCGGCGCTGGCGTTGTAGAAGTGCGCCACCATGCTCAACCCCACCTCATTTCCGAACGGAATCGCGCCATCCGTATAAAGCAGGTCGGGCTGGTACTTGTCCACCAGTTCCTTGATTTCGTCATACCATTGCTGGTGCCATTTCGGGTTTTTGCTGTACCACCCCGTGTCGTCCGGATCGGCAGGGAAATGGTAGAGATCCCAGTACTTCGGATCGGCTCCGTCATAGGGCACGCCCGCCTTCGGACCGGTCTTGTCCGCCTTGTGGCTGGACTGGAACCAGGTGAAACTGGCGCCCAGATGCTCCGAAACCCCGAACTTCAGTCCCTGTTTCTTCGCGGCCTTCTGCCACTCCCCCACCACGTCGCGTTTGGGCCCCATCTGCACGGAATTCCACCGGTGGATCTTCGAGTCCCACAGGAAGAAATTGTCGTGGTGCGTGCCCATACTGACGAAGTATTTGGCGCCGGCTTTCTTGTACAACGCCATGAGACGCTCCGGGTCCCACTTCTCCGCCTTCCACAGCGGAATGATGTCCTTGTAACCGAATTCCGACGGGTGGCCGTAGTTCTTCGTGTGGTACTTGTAGTGCTTGTTGCCTTCCTCGTACATCCCCCGGGCATACCAGTCGCCATCCATCGGAACGGCCTGAGGCCCCCAGTGCGCCCAGATCCCAAACTTGGCGTCGCGGAACCACTCGGGGTACTGATACTGCTTGAGCGACTCCATGTCGGGCTTGAACGGTCCTTCGGCAATCGGACAATTGACCTTGTCTTCGGCCCCCGCCCAGGCGCAGATCCACAACAGGCTGATTGCGAGCAGTTTCTTCATGTCCTCATTTTCCTCCTCGTTTCGATCTTCATGCCGCGGCATGATTTAAAAATACCCGTTCAGACGGGCAACGCATTCCCCTTTTGTCTTCGTCCTCTCATTTTCGTTATCGTTAACGAAGTCCGGTGTCTTTTTTGTCCCCTCTGGCAGCCCCCCTGCCAATCGGAGAAAAATCACCTGCACTCCGTTCCGACTCAGCCTGTCCACTCTCGCAAATCGCCTCTCCCGTTTTCAACCCTTTTTTCCGACATTCTTCCAGAAAAAACGACAGGTCGGAATGTTCTTCCCCTGAACTTATGGGGGGACCTTTCCCTAATTCTTGACAAAAGAAGGGGAAAGTACACAATGGAACCATTGAAAGTTTCGAAAATTCTGACCGGAAAGAATCTACAAAAAATTCGGCTTTCCGGATCGAGAAAGAATGGGGATCTTCAAGTATTCCAGAAAAGATCGTCCCACCATTTGAGCGATACAGGAGTCAGACTATGAATCGCAGACGATTTGTCCAGACCCTTCCCGCCCTGGCGGTCCTGGGAGGTACCCTCTCCGGTCTCGCTCAGGAAAAGTCCCCCAACTCTCCTTCCCTCTCCCCCATTTCCCTCCCCAAACCTCAGATGGAAGGAGGAAAGTCCGTCCTGGAAGCGCTGAAGGAGCGCAAAACCATCCGCAGTATCAAGGAAGACGCGCCTCCCCCTCAGATGCTCTCAAATCTTCTCTGGGCCGCATTCGGAGTTAATCGAGAGAACGGGAATCGCACCGCCGCCACCGCGAGCAACGCCCAGGAAATAGACCTCTATGTCGTCCTGGCAGAAGGGATCTACCTGTACGAAGCCACCCCGCACCAGTTGACTCCAGTCATCGCAGGCGACCTGCGAGACAAGGTGGCCACCCACGGACGCAGCGGAGCCATGGCCAAGGCGCCCGTGAATCTGATCTTCGTCGCGGACCTGGCCAAATATTCCCAAGCTCGATTCCAGGAACCCGGCCTGAAAGATCCGGAAATCCAGAAGTCCTACTACAATGTGGCCACCGGCATGATCGCCGGCAATGTCTATCTGTTTGCCGCATCGCAGGGACTGGCCGCCTGGTTTCACAACTGCAACAAGGAAGAACTGGCCAAAATGTTGAAATTGCGTCCCGAGCAACGGATTCTCTATGGGCAAACGGTGGGCTATCCGGCTTCCTGATCCGAGACAAAGAAAATGGCGTCCTCCGCGCGAGGCGTCCTTTGATTCTGCCATTCAACCCAGATGAAGGAGGTTGTCATGAAGAACGCGAAGTCGAGGTGGATTGTGGTATCGAGTATCCTGATCCTCTGGGCCGTCTCCAGCCTTCCGGCTGCCGACTGGCCCCAGTGGCGCGGGTCCAACC
>Ga0116171_10005414_pt1 | contig 11215 bp, 11 predicted proteins | sample AD_JPNHW2_MetaG_FD_89798 | JGI IMG/M metagenome (GOLD analysis project Ga0116171, IMG submission 89798) | Active sludge microbial communities of municipal wastewater-treating anaerobic digesters from Japan - AD_JPNHW2_MetaG | ecosystem: Engineered > Bioreactor > Anaerobic > Digestate | place...
CCATTGCATCATCGCCGGGGAGGACCACGTCGACCTGCGAGCCGCCCTGGAGAGGCTGGCCTCCGACTACGGCGTCCGAACGGTGCGGGTGGATGCAGGGGGCACGTTGAACGGGCAGTTGCTGCGCCGGGGGCTGGTGGCCGAGGTGAGCGTCCTGGTCTGCCCCTACCTGGTGGGGGGCAGCTCGCCGGGCAGTATCTTCCGGGAGGCGGAGGAAGTAGCCCGCTTGCTGGAGCAGCCCGATCCGATCGGGCAGGGAGAGGCAATCGCCCTGCGGCTCATGCTGGTAGAGCGATTGCCTGGCGATGTGGTGCGGCTGCATTATGAGGTAGTACGTTAGCTTATTGTGTCGGAATTAGTAATTTGGTGCATTGATGTCTCTCTGGCTCATGCTGCAATTATTAATAATAACAAAAAATTCACCACAAAGACCACAAAGCTCACAAAGGACGCACAAAGAACTGAGGTTCCTCATGGGTGCGGGTGACTTTCTTTGTGGCGGGGGCTTCTGTCACTAGCACCATTAATAATTATAATTTACGATAAAATTACCAATTGATCGAAGTTCCTGTTCGGTCAAGTTGCTTTTTGGTCTATAATTTGAAATATAATCCAACAACTCATTTCCTCTAAGAATAGTGACTGTTGGTTCTTTAATTTCAAGCTTCACGCTTGGACTTGAAAAGACAACCATTCCTTCTACCCAGACTTTAAATGTATCATGAAATAAATCTGATTTTATCAGTTTGCTCAGATTAAAAGCATTACTTTTGACCTGTTTGCTGGGGCTTTCCCTTTTAAAATCCTTGCTGGAAAAAATCCCTTTTTTATAGTGTCGCTTCCATTCGTCCCCTTTGCAGATAAACTTTCCATCCCAATTCTTTGTCTCTATTGCGAAAATGCCTTTGGGCGTAAGCAGAATGTGGTCTATATTGCCCTTTGATGGTGGGAGAATAACATCATTAATCAAATAATTAGAATCGTCAAGGGATTGGAGCAAATTGATTACTGTGTCTTCGCCATGTCTACCTTTGTCGGCATCCCTTGCCGTCTTTGAAAATATCCGTATTATCCAGCCGACTAAGCCATCGCCTCCAGATTTTTTATCAAGGTAGTCGCCTCGCTCCTTTAATACTATCATGGCACTCATTGCTTCCTGGTCTTGTCAATCTATTTAAAGTGACGCGAAAATGCCATCTTTGTGAGTTCTTTGTGCGCTTTGTGTTCTTTGTGGTGAGAGTCCGTAGACCACTGGGCTGGCCCCGGCGCAAACGCTTCCACCACAAAGAACCACAAAGAAGCACAAAGCTCACAAAGGACGCACAAAGAACAAAAGGCTCATCCATTTGCCAAAGGACAGCCTCCAACTCATCGCGCACCGCCCTGGCCACCACCCAATAACATTATATTTGCATTTCCCCTCCGCTTCCTAGTATGATGCCAATCAAAATTTCGGCCTTTCTCAGCCTCGTGCTCATTCTGTCTTTGGCTCTTCTCGCCACCGGCCAGATGAACCGCGACAGCCCATTTCTGGGCAGCAAGCTTCCCGATGCCGACGGCTTTTCCGCCGGCAGAGTGCCGGCCTCGGGCTCATCTCTGAGGATCTCAGAGCCCTACAACAGCGAGCCCACCTCGGACCTGCTGATCTCCGGCGATGCAGCCAACACCACCTGTGACACCGTATCCTTCCTTCTCACCCTGACCGCCGCTCCCGGCGGCTCCAGCGGATATCAGCCGGTGAAGGTGAGGGTCCTGGAGGACCGCCAGGGCACGCCCGCGGCGGTAGCCGAGCTTGTAATTCTCATGCCCGCCACCGGCGGATCGGTTCATGAGACGGTCGGCTTTTTCAGCGATTCCGGGGCGGCAGGGGATGTCAGCAATGAGATCACCGTGGCAGTAGATCCGGACGGCGAGTTTTCTGAAACTGATGAGGGAAATAACAATCTTGTCATCGTCGGGACATGTCCGGCTTAATTGGAGCGTTCTAAACGGGAGGGCCCTCCAAAGTGGCTGCACTCCCTAAAAACAACAAAAACTTTTTTAATTAGAACTTTCATTAAGGAATCCCATCTCACGTATCTAAAATTCAGGGTGTCTAAATATGAAACTGATCATGGACGAGTCAAGCTCCGATCTTACCGGGCTATTGAGCACGATCAAGACCATGGCGCCTGAGATTTGGAGATCCAGCGATCGCCGCCATCTCCTTCCCGAAAAGCTGGAAGACCTGGACAAGCCGGAATTTCTGGATGAGATCCGGGCCAAGATCACCAAGATCAGGATGCTCAAAGAGAAGCTGGACTGCGGCAGGATAAGCCAGGCCGAGTATGCCACCTGCAAAGCCAGGATACTGCTGAGATCATAAAGAGTCCCGCTGTAGTTCATGTTTTTGCAGCAGAGTCAATGGGCCATTGGCTATCCCTGGGCCGGCAGCCGCGGCAATAGTCTCATGCCAATCTCTTTTAGTTTTTCCTGCACCTGCCTGCAGAGATTGGGCTCTGCAGGGATTGGGCGATGGAAGGGGCAGATTAATAAGCTGTGGAAGCATAAGTATGATGGATGTAAATGCCTGAAGATGAAAAGCCTACTGTAAAGCAATCGATGCCGCAATTTATTCCCAAATACAAGGGCAAGAAGGTTGTGATCCGCCTGGTCTCCGGAGGTCAGCCTGTAACCGGGACCATTGATGGATTCAACTCCTATGAGATCCTCCTTACGACGGCAAAGGGGGAGCTGCTGGTCTTCAAACATGCCATCGCCACCCTTGAGGTTGTGGAAGAGCCGAGGAGCTTCAAGCCGAGCCTCTAGCGGAGTCTGGGCCCGGGCGGCCTGTTGAGGTCAAAGGGAGATCGATAGTTTATTTGTGGCTCTCACTATCTCCTGTGGGAATTAGCACTTGCATCTCTATGAGTCCTCTATGCGCTTCTAGCGCCTCGTTGTGGCGGCTTTTCGCGGGCATTTGGCTATAACCATTGGCTAACGGCGTTTTTCCCCACAGGGAAACGATCATGACTTCCCGTAATCCATATCCAAGCAAGCAAGAGAGCCAACTATTGAACGAACCGGGAATAGGCCACACAATATGGCGAATAATCTTATTTGTCCCGCCTCTTCCTCGTGCACCTTCCCTCCGCCACCACCGCCCTGGGGCCGGGCCTCTTCAGCTCCTCTTTGATCAGCGCCTCCACCTCCACCACAGGCGCGGGCAGCCGCAGATGCCGCACGGGCAGGAGCGCCTCCAGAACTGAGGTCAAATCGGGGGCCGGCTGGCCGCCGGTCATGGCCGCCTCGCCGTTCTTGATGACCACTGCCAATAGGTCCCTCCCGTTCCAGACGGCATTGATCAGCCCCTGCAATCCGGAGTGAGCCAGGGCGAAGTCCCCCAGCAGGGCGATTCCCTTTTCCGCAAAGCCCGAGGCGACAGCCGCGGCTGAGCCCAGGCCATAGACCACGTCCGCCGATACAAAGGGCTCCCTGGTAGCCCGGATGGCGCAGCCGGCGTCCCCCGCCACCGGCACATCTACTGTCGCCAAGGCAGCGAAGAGGGCAGCGAACGGGCAGCCCTCGCAGACCCCCCCGTACCCTCTCTCGGCCACGCTCTCGTAGATCTGCGGCCTTTTGGGGGGCCTCTCCTCCAGCCGCTCCAGGGCGGAGACGATATCAGACCTGTTGAGAAGGCCGTAGGGCAGGTGGCGGGAGAGCTTTCCCCTGACCTTGGGGCTCATGGCCAGAAGCGATTCGATGAACGGCTCCGGCTCCTCGGCGATCAGCACCAGCCTGTGGCCGTCTATGAAGCTGCGGATGAGCCTGTCCGGAAGGGGATGGGCGTAGCCCAGGGCGAGAAGTGAGACTCCCAGCCCCTCTGCCAGGCAGGCAGCCCTTCCGGAGGCGATGATTCCCACATCCCCTGATATCTCCAGGCGGTTGAGGGTCGACGACTCGGATGCCTCCTCTGCAAAAGCCATGATCCTGTCCTCATGCCTCTGCTGCCTCCCCTTTGCCGTCAGATCCCAAATCTCCCTTTCAAAACGCTGGCCGGGGGCTTTTTCCGGTCGAGGCCGGGCGGGGGCAGGCGGTCCCTGCATATCCAAAAGCTGGGCCGTCACCCTCACTATCACCGGAATTCTCAGCCATTCGGAGAGGGAAAAAGCCTCCAGCAGGCCGGCATAAAGGGTGGCGGGGCTCCTGGGATCGAGGACGGGAAGCTTGGCCAGCGGCCCGAAGCGGCGGCTGTCCATCTCCGTCTGCGAGCCCTTCGGACCCAGGTCGTCGCCGGCGATCACCACCAGCCCGGAGCCAATGCTGTGCGTGGCGGAGATGACCAGGGGGTCAGCCAGCACATTCATGCCCACCTGCTTGACCAGAACCATAGATCGCAGGCCTGTTGCTGAAGCACCCAGGGCGATCTCCAGCGCCACCTTCTCGCTGACGGCGATCTCCGCCTGCAAGGCCTTCGCCAGAGAGGTTACAGGATAGCCGGGAACCTGGATTCGAACTGCTGCTGCGCCATCGCCTGCCGCCCGGACCGCCGCCTCAATGCCGCTTTCCATCATCAAATTCCCGGCACCACCGACTCATCCGGCTGGGCACAGAAGGGCAGAGCGGCAACAGCTCCGATCAGCCCCTGGCCTTTCATGAGAATCTGCACGCCACTATCCCTGGCGGCATCAAGGGCATCCTCAAAAGCCACCCTCTCCCTCTTGCACCTCTGGCCGAAGGGCAGCAGCGAGGAGGGGTCATAGTCCCGGAAGACGGCCATGCCGGTCTGGGAGGACACGGAGTACTTCCTGAGCAGCGCCTTGAATTCGGAGAGCATGGCCTCGCCCTGTCCGGGCAGACAGGCAAACTCCACCACGGTGGAGACGCAGTTCTGGGTCTTGGTGGGAACGGGAAAGAGCTGCACCAGGGAATGGGATACATAGCGTGCCTCAGGGCGGTCCACCCTGGAGGCGATGTTGTGGATCAGCGTCCAGGTGGCCCCCTCCGTCTTGGAGTCGGTGTCATCCACTCCGATGATCATCCTCTCCCTCCGGGGAAGGACAATGGTTCCCCGGGCCACCCGCCCTCCGCCGCACTCCGTCACATCGTAGCGCAGCACATCATCCGCTTTGGCCCGGGAGAGGGTGGCTCCCACTCCCCCGCCGCCCAGGCCGGCATATGTGACCTCGACTTCCGAGCCGTTCACAGCCACAGATTCAATCCCTGCGGACCGCTTGGAGGAGACGAGGTCCAAATCGGCCTTTCCGGGGGCCATCTGGTAGCGGAACCATTCCCCAAGGACGCGAGAGCTTTTGACCAGCGGCCCGCGCGAATAATGATATCTGGCCCAGGCCGATCCGCCATAGCAATTGGAGCGCTCCATGAGCTCCACCCGGCCGGCATCATCGTCCACCACGGCATGAATTTGCTTGTAGACCACAACATATGGGTCATCTAATTCCAGTTGCACTTGTCATCCCCTCTATTTCATATATTCCCTGAGAACCACAGTGGCATAGCTTCCTTTGGGCAGGAAAAACTGCATCTCCGCTGCGTCTTCGTCCACTCTGATCTGGGGCAGTACAGTAAGCCATGCCGCCCTCCTCGTCCCCGGCGAGCCGAGATCGGGATTGTCCGGTATCCGGAAGCTCTCCCGGTCTATTCCCTCTTCCGCCATGACCTGCTTCTCTATCCTGCCCTGGGTGCTCTCGCCGTCCGCCAGGGCCGTGTCATATCCGATGAGCGGCAATGTGACATAAGCTCTGCCCCTCTCTGCCAGACGGTTGATGGCGGCCAGGCTCTCCTCGTCGGCAGTCTGCACCTTGCTAGTGTCCGGCCGGCCTTCTTTGGAAAAGCAGACCACGTCTCCAGCCGCGGCTTCATGCAGGGGCAGGCCGGCAGCCAGGCGGCGGCTGAGGATTCTATTGAAGAGGTAGGATTGGTAGGCGTGCACGAAGAGCCGCTTTAAGTTGAGGGACAGCACATCAAAGCTCCCGGCGTAGTCTCCGGGATGGCCGGCCAGGTAGTTCATCATGGCCAGCTCGAAGTTGAGATATTCGGGAAAATATTTCAGGCCCTCCCGGATGTCCCGCTGCTCCCAGAGCCTCTCTCTGGCCAGTCTAGTCTCCTCAGGCTCTGCCGGAAAGGGCAGGGCCAGGTAGATGAAGACGGCATCCTCCATCTTTCCCCTGGCCAGGGCCTCGCCCACCAGATGGGTGACCGGTCTCTTATCCCCGAACCTCTGCAGGCCGAAATAGTTGGGCACGCCCTTGTGGCTTTTGATCTGCTCGGTGATCCGGGCCATCCGGTCGGCCGGATCGGGGCAGGCCAGATCCCTGATGACGATTTTGAAGCTGTTGCCCAGCAGGTCTCCCAGGCCCACCGCCCGGTTGGTCCTGCCCAGGACCCTGATCTTCAGGTCGGGCAGATGCAGGTCGGCCAGGGCCTGTTCATCCAGGTTCATGATGCTGATCCTCTGGCTGGTGACTGCCCTCTTGTCCTTGGTGCCCGCCCAGGCAAATCGTTTTTGGCTGATCTTGAGCTGCCGGGCCATCTCCCGGATGAGGCGGTGGGTATCCCAGTTGGTCTTCTCGACCTCCAGCACCAGGTACCTTCCCCCTTCGTAGGAGAAGTCCTGGAATACCTCGGAGACGACAAAGTCCTCGGCAGAGCCTTTTATGCTTCCTCCGCAGCCGGCTGTGTCGGTGATGAAGTATTCCATGCCCACTGATCTGTCCAGATCGCCTGCAGCAATCATATTCGTCTCCGTCCCCGTCACAGTCCCTCAGACCAGCTTGAGCTTGCCGGTCAGTTTGTCCATGAGCTTGCCGTGAGCCGGGCCGAGGCCCAGTGCAGTTATGGTGCCGGCGGGAATCTCTGTCAGCCCCGCATCGGCGACAATGGCGCTGGCTATTCCCGCCCTCTCCGCCTCCTCTCGCAGCCGAAAGAGGTCAGGAACTCCAGGAGCCTTCAGCACGACCTTCTTCTGGCCCTCCCCCTTCCATTCAGAGACTGTGGACCTGTCCATCTTCTCTGCCCTTTCCACAGCCATGACCGCGGCATGGGCCACCTGCACCGCCAGCTTGCCGGGGGAGAGCTTCAGATCCTCTCTGATCACAATGCACTGCTTGAACTCCATTGAATGAAACCTCGCATGAATAATACTCAATTAATTCGAACGATTGAATCGCCTATTGAATCGGCTATTAAATCGGCTATTGAATAGGTGAACATTGCTGGGCAAAAAATAGCTGATGGTATGGGAAAAGGGAAAGAGGCGCAAATATCTACGCCTCTTTGGTGAGAACCTTGACGCAGGACGGGCTCTTGGCGATATTTCCCATCTTGGCGCCTATGAGATACTCCAGCCCCTTTTCGGCAGCGATATCCAGGATGCGCTGGGTCACAACTCCGTCGAAGATCACTCCGTTTGCGTCACCGTTTCCTTCCTTCAGCTCCCGGGCCAGGTCCCGCACGGCGACCTCCTTGAGGACATTTTGATTTCTGTCCATGATCCGGGCGGAGAGGGTTCCGTCCAGCTCGTCCACATGATGTCTGAACCACTCCCTCTCCGGCTCGACCTCCGGTTCGGGTACAGGCTGCGGTGCGGGGGGTGCGGCCACCACTACCTCTTCCACCACGTGAACCGCTTTAGGCTGAACCTCGCGGGGCACCACCCGGCGGGGGGCGATGGCCTCAGCTCTCTCGGCGATGTTTCTCACGCAGAAGGGCTTCTCCCGGATGAGGCTCTTTCTCTTGGTGGTGATCTCCCGTCTCTTCTTGGGTTGGTTCTTGATCTTGTACTGGTCGAGCACCTGTTCCACGGGGATCTTCTGGCGCAGCGCCCGGACTATCTCCTTTTGGGTCATGTCCTCAACCGATTTGCCCTCCGGAGCCCTGGCCACAAAGTCGATGTCGGCGACCTGGAGAAGCTCTTTTATGATCAGCTCTCCGCCCCTGTCGCCATCGGTGAAGGCGGTCACGACTTTCTTGGCGCACAGGTCGGGGATGGTGGGAGGCACATTGGTCCCGCCCACGGCCACGGCGTTCTTGATGCCGTACTTGAGCAGATTGAGCACATCCGCCCGGCCCTCCACAACCAAAATGGCATCCGAGTCCAGGACATTTGGTCCGGCGGGCAGGCTGTCCTTGCCCAGGTGGGTTATCTCCTCCACCCGCACGGACTGCTTGATCTCCTCGGTGATCTCCTCGGTCTCCAGGATGTTCTCGTCGAACATCTCCACCAGGATGCGCTTGGCCCGTTCTATGACGTACTTTCTCTTGGAGGCGCGCACATCTTCGATGCGGTTTACGGCGATGCGGGCTATGCATGGCCCGACCCGGTCGATCGTCTCCAGGGCGGCGGCCAGGATGGCCGTCTCCACCTTGTCGAAGCTGGAGGGAATGGAGATGGTGCCGCTCGACTTTCCTCCGGTGGATGTGATCTGGACGTCGATCCTGCCCAGTCTTCCTGTTTTTTGGAGATCTCTGAGGTCCAGGTCGGATCCCAGCAGGCCCTCCGTCTGGCCGAAGATGGCTCCGACCACGTCCGGTCGCTCCACTATCCCTTCCGCCGTTATATCCGCATAAATGACATATTTAGTTGTATCAACATTTTGCATATATGACACCTCTTATTTTAAAATAGTTAGATAAAAGTCAAACCCATCTTCAAAGAGCCAAAGCTAACTCTGACCACGGCAGGCCAGTTCGCGACCCTTCCTGGAATTTCGACCATGCCCTTCTACAAACAGGCAGTGAGCTGTGAATGATGGTGAATATGAGTTTCATCCAACTATTTCATCGCCCTGAATTGCTATCACGACATCAATTAAGGGCTTAATTATCATGTGATTGGGAAGCTTCAATGCTGCTTCTACCATCTAAAATTGTATGAAACTAGTTTAAGAACTTTGTGGTAGGTATCTCCATATCAGACTTTTCCAAAATATATATAAATTTCTACAATACCACAAATCCGTCCGCCGTTCTTACAACCGTCACATCTTCTCCTGGCCTGACCTCCAGAGCCCTGGGGCGAGCCGCGAGAGCGGAACGAAATGTCTCAGGGTCCATGATCTCCAAAACGTCCTCGTCCACGGAGATCACCGTCGCCGTCAGCGCATCTGCTCTGTTTCCCAGGATGGGCACCGCCGCAGAGCTCTCCTCGCTCATGGAGGTGCGGCGGCCCTCCCTCAGGGAGGTGATGAGGGTGGTTTTGCCGTCAAAGCCGGAGACATAGAAGAGGGATCCCCGGAAGGAGATGATGTCTCCCCGCTTCAGCCTGGGGAATCTGACCAGCAGTGTGGAGCGGAAGACGTCACGGTTGTCTTTTTTGCCCACCAGCTTGGCCGTCTCCAGCAGCCTTCCTCCGAAGCGCTCCTGAAATGCCCTGGCCATGCGCCGGCCCAGTTGAGTTGAGCCGAGGATGATGTCCAGGCCGCCTTTGACCTCTTTCATCTCCTGGATGAAGGAGAGCATCTCTCCGCCCCGGTAGCCGGAGTCGGCCATGTCCCGGGCCGTCTTCTTGGCCTCCTCCATCTCCCGGGCGGAGATGGGGCGTACGGCATTTCCCCGCAGTTGCACCGTGGACTCGAAGTACTTTCCGGCTATGCGGCTGCAGCGATCGCAGGCGATCATTTTGATCCTCACGGCGATCCGGCATTGTTCGGAGATTTGCCGGCCCTGGAAGATGCCGGAGATGTCGATCATTGCCAGGTAGCGGGTGGCCCCCACCTTCTTCAGCTCCACCTCAATATTGGGCTCTCCCAGCTCCTGATGCAGCCAGACGGCATCTGCGGCGGCGGAGGCTGCCATCTCTTCTATATTGCAGTCCTCCGGGAGCAGCCATTTGCCCTTGGCCTGCTGCGAGCCGCAGACCGAGCAGATCACCACCTCCGCCTGGTCCGGGCAACTGAACATCTTTGTGGTGTCCTGGGTGCAACTCTTGCACAGTCCTCCTTCCGAGGGCAGGCCGCATCTGGGGCAGACGGCCTGCATCAGTTCGCTCCTGCATTCAAAAATTCATCATTTGTTGGTGTCATTGGCATCTCACATTCGAACCATTTGAGCATAGGGCACGCCCTGCAAGGACAGCACATTATCCCTCTCCACATAGCCCAGGGAGATGGCATGCTCAATTGTCTTGCTGCCTACGAAGTTGGCCATGGTGGCGGACGCCAGGGCAGCCTCAACTTCGGCGCAGGAGGCCTTCTCTCCTCCGAAGAATTCCGGATCGACTTCAATCTTTAAGCGGCCTTCCGTGAATTTCTTTCCTAAAACCGCGCAGTCGCAGACGGCTACCAGCACTTCTCTGCCTTGCTGATAGCTCTTGAGGTACATCTCACCGTCATCGGCATCTTCTCTCTTTGATGCTTGGGGTATATCGTTCATAGCAATCACATGGCAATCAATCTTTTGGGCTAGGGCAGCTTGAGCATTCCCTGCCTGGGCTCGAATAAATCTCCGTCTCTTCTCATCCGGTCGATGATCTCCTCTGCTTTAGACCTTTCTATGCCCAACTCCTCCGCCCGGTCCAGCACGGCGTCCTTGGGGGCAGGCCCCTGCTGCTCACGGCTGATATCGCGGATGATGTCCATCACCGATTTGGTCCTGTCTCTGGTGCTTTTGGTGGTGCCTGAGGCGATGATGTCGGCATCCAAAAAGCCTGTCTCCGGGTCGACGCCCACCTTGCGCAGGCACGCCTCCAGGATCTTGACCACGCGCCGGGCGTCCTCCAGGGTGACTTTGGAGGAGAGGCGCAGCCGGGCGCAGGCCTCGCCCAGGCGTATCAGTGCCTCCAGTTGCCGGGCGGTGACGGGCACTGGCTTGTTGCTGTCCTGGCCCTGGCTTCGAAGGCTCACATAATAATTGAGGAAGTACTCTTTGGCCTCATCGGTCAGAGTGGGGAAGATGTTCTTTCGGGCATAGGCCACATACTTTCGCAATAGCTCCGGGTCTATGGCCGGCTTGATCACCTCCAGGGCGTTTTCGATGTCCTCCTGGGTGATATCCGGGTTCCATTCGATCTGGGTGGAAAGCTCTCCGGCGTAGTTGCTCTTCAGTATGTGCTGGGCGATGGCCGAATCCCTCTTGCTGTCCGGATCGTCGGTCAGGACGAATATCAGGTCGAAGCGGGACATGAGGGCCGGGGTGAGGTTGATCTGGGGGGCGATGGGCTCGTACTTGTCGAAGCGGCCCAGCTTGGGATTGGCGGCGGCGAGCAGAGAGCAGCGGG
>Ga0116171_10005418_pt1 | contig 11211 bp, 8 predicted proteins | sample AD_JPNHW2_MetaG_FD_89798 | JGI IMG/M metagenome (GOLD analysis project Ga0116171, IMG submission 89798) | Active sludge microbial communities of municipal wastewater-treating anaerobic digesters from Japan - AD_JPNHW2_MetaG | ecosystem: Engineered > Bioreactor > Anaerobic > Digestate | place...
CTGTTGATTTTGAATCACCAAGTGACTTTCTTTTGATTTGCCTTTTTCGCTATAAAGGACAATATCCAATGTGTTTTTTGACATTGAAAATCTTTCCACAAACCTAAAAGATTGGAGTGAAAACACAGCAAAGTCGGGGACTTTGGGTCACAAGGAACGACAGAGCGACCTGAGGAAGCTACTGTCCGGAACCATGAGCCCCATTAGCCAACGTCTGCGGAGTTGCAGCGGAAAGCCCGACGGCGAGCACTGCGAGCCGGGGCGCCCAAAGAAAGAATATAATAAGCTTAACGATGCTATTGGAGATTTTGATTTTTTTAAGTATATTACTGCTTAACCACCTTTTGGGTTCCTATAGATTCATGACCGTTGAATAGCTTTAAAAGGTATATTCCGGATGCAAAGTTTTCAATATTGACGGTTAATTTAGCTTCTTGTATTTTCTCCGAGAGCATCAATTTTCCATATATATCGTAAATTTCCATTCTGTCGGGAAGTATCTTATTTCTATTGATTTCCATATTGAAATAACGGGTTGTGGGATTCGGATAAATATTCACCATAGTATTATTATTGTTTTCGTCAATTCCGTCGCACAAAAATTGAGCATTAATAGTATGATTTGTCGTCACATTAGAAAAAGTATAGGGAGTTATCGGGTCAACTCCCGTTCCATCAATTAAGAGAGCACACAGAGAGTAGCCGAGATCGGCAGTCATTGTGAAAGTAATATCACTGTTTTGGACCACCGAGACAGTTCCCGATGGAGAAATGGTTCCCCACGGTCCTGTCGTAGCCGAAATGGTATAATACGGAGTACAAGAAGTAAAAAAAGTAGTATCAACATAATTGCTTTCCATACTTTGGTCACAAATGGCCTTCACTCTGATGTCATATTCCGTGCATATTGTCAGTCCTGTAATGGTATAGGATGAATCTGAACAGGATGCGGCTATATAGTTGGCCGAGGAGTGAGGTTTGTAATCGACATCCCATGAAGTTTCGTCGCCGCCGGCATTCCAGGAAAGGCGAGCCGAAACATCGGTTATGTTGCTTATTGTCAGGTTTGTCGGTGCAAGGCAGGGACTTATTGGAGCGCAATTTGCAGAAAAACTGTAGAATGTACCCGTCAATTGCGAAGCATCCGGACAGTTGAAAACCGTATCTCCCGAGGGGCCTGTTATAACAAAGGATATTTCATCATCATCTCCGCCTGAAATCCAATTAAGAGCAATTGCAGCCTGATCGCAAAGCGGAACAGTATAAGCGAGAGAGCTTCCCGTATTCATTGTATAATTATTTCCGGAGACACTGTTCACCGAAACCCCGATAGAGGCATCATTCCATCCGTCGCCGTATGAATCGTATAATTGGAATGTATAATTACATTGATCGGGAAGATCACAAGCCATGGTTCTGAAACTACCCTTTGCACTCCAGTAACTTGATATATAAACTCCGCAGGCAGACTGAACATAAAAGTCATAGTTGGTATTAGCCGCCAAGCCGGAAAAAGAATAAGGATTTGTAGGAACAGCAATTGTTGTGCCGGTTCCCTGAGTAAACCCTGCCGGCCCATATTCAATATTCCAAGAGGTTGCCGATCCTCTTTCGGTCCAGCTTATCGTGACGCTATCCATGCCGATATTATAGGCAATCGGATCTATCGGTTTGATGCAAGGCGACAGTATTCTTACTTCTAAATTATCAATATAAGTCTGGCGCATGCCGCTACCGCTGCTTACCCTGAAAGCAACATATTGTCCTGTTCCGGTATAAGCGGCAAGGTCGAATTCCGCATCTTCCCAGTTTCTGGCATTTGCCGGTGTTATGTTTTGTAGCAAAGTAAAAGAAGAAGTATCGAAAGGGTTGTTCATCACACCTACCTGAAGAGAGCCGCTGCTGCTGCTCATATAATACTTAAATGATAGTTCCAGTGTGTCTGTCGGCAATCCGGAATCGAACGGAGGCATTATAGCATAAGCATATAGCGGCACTGATGTGGAATAGGAAGTAAATGACAGCGCTCCCGGAGAGCTGAAATGATTGGTTGAGCCGACACAAGGAGAATTTCCATTATTTCCGGATATTTTGGTCCAGCAGGAAGGCATCTGGACATCTGTTCCGCAGGAATCGAAATATTCTCTATAGGGTAAATCTTGTTCGGTAATAGCAGTGCAAGGCGTAATAAAAGTGATTTTATTTGTCCATGAACTATGGTCGTATCCGCAAACGGCTCTTACATAAGCATCATACCCTATCCCAGGGTTTAGCATTCCGGAAATATTATAAAAAGTATCATAAACCTGTATGGCAATGACAGAATCGGGATTAAAGCCTACAGAATCAATTGCCAATTCATAATAAGAAGCATGGCTGCTTCCGGTCCAGTAAATGTCGGCACCGGTCTGAACAACGTTAGCGGCAGCAAGAGCTGTGGGGCGCGAACAATAAGATACCGGGGCAAGCACTATATCGTCGATATACATAGAATTACTAGCGACAACATCCATTCGTTCACAACAGAAAGCAATATAATGACCTTGTCCGCTATAGGAAGAAAGTTCAACAATATAGGATTCCCAGACTCCGACATTTGATGGAGTTATTCTTTCTATCAGAGTAAAAGTGTTTGCATTCGTCGGATCCGTCATTACGCCCACATCCAATCGATAGGCAGCATTGATAGAATTCAGTTTGAAAGAAACCTGAGTGGTATTTATCGGTATTAAAGAATCTATTTCCGGCAATACACCGATACTGTAAGTATATGCCGTCGAATAAAAGTAGAGGGATCGCGGAGTGCTGAAATAAGTGTCCGTTTCGAAAGAAGGAGAAGTAGAAGCGGTTGAATTGATAGTCCAGCAATCGGGAGAAGAAGAGGTGTAAGTGTCAAAATTATCAGACCAAGGCAACAAATCGATTGTTCCGCATCCCGTTCTGAAAGAGGTTGTGTCCCAGTCGCTCACTTCCGTCGGAGAGCAGACACTTCTGACTCTTATATCGTAATAAGTTCTTTGAATTAGATTTGTAAGAGAATAAGAGGTATTGGCAACATTTCCCAAAGAAACCCAAACCGTATCCGTAGCGACTTTATACTCCATATCCCAAGAAAGTTCTCCTCCGACGGGGACAATATTCACGTCGGCCGTGTTGAGCGTGATACTGGATATAATCACATTTGGCAGTGGACAATTCACCGAGTCGCAATTTTTGAAAAATTTAACATTGTTTTCATAAGAGCTTAAAGATCCGGAGAAAGGAGCTATAGGGTTGATGTCGGTACTGCTATAAAGATAGATTGCCGCCGTTCGGCCCGATGAATGGGTGTAAAATCTGGAACTGAGAGAACTGGAGCTGCCCGTATTATTATCAATCGCCACTATAATGTTATCTGTTCCGTTATAGTGAAAAGTGTTCTGAAAGATAATGGGAACCCAGTATCCGATTCCTGTGTTGATAAAATTAATCGGCCCGGAATATACCTGTGTCATGGCCGAAGTGCTCTTCCAATCGGAAGAGCTCGAAAAGAGAGAATCAGAAGTATGGCCTAAATAGACGGTAATGTTATTTACAGAAGAGGAAGCGTAAAAATATTGAAAAGCAATTCCTCTGATGTCCGTTGCACTATTTCCCAATTCATTAGAAAGAAATATTTGTTGTGAATAAGAATAGTTATTGTTAATGGAAAACGGAAGATTATTCCCGTTGCCATCCGTAGTGGTTGTTCCAACGATTATCCCGTTATCCTGACCGCAAACGGTAAAAAAATGGAATTGTGCAGTATCGCTCTGGCTTCCGGAGCAATTGGAAAAAATACTTACCTGATAGGAAGAAAGCTCTGTAAGGCCTGTCAAAATAAGACTACTGTCGCTTGTAATATAGGATGCACTATATCCGGAAGAGGTATCACTTACTTCAATCGTATAGTTATCGGGAGTTCCAATATGAGTCCACGACAAAAGTGCCGAAGTTCCCGATACATTGTTAATTGCCAAGTTTGTGGGGGCAAAACAAGATGGAGAATAATCAATAACCAAATCATCTATGAAAGTCATCAGATTATAAACGGACGAAGTGGATTCGAGTTTTAAAGCCAGAAATCTGCCGCTTCCGGTATATTGTGTAAAATAAACCGTATGTTCCACCCAAGTATTGGTACTTAAAAATGATGAAATAAGTTGAAAAGTGGAAACATCCGAAGAGTCTGTCATAACTCCGATCTGAATGGTTCCGGCAAAATTGTTGATGTAGGTTCTAAGTTTAAAAGTCATTGACAAAGCATTTACAGCGTAAGCAGCATCAATTTTCGGAAGAACGGCAACCGTATGATTCGGCGCATGGGTCGTCAACATTAATGAATTAGCCCCGCTACTTGCAAACATGGTGGTAATACAGGGAAAATTGTTATCATAGGTTGAAAAGGATGTCCAGCAATCGGGGACAACTCCGTTTGCAGATGCCGCAGGGACACCGGTGTAGGAATCAAAATTTTCCGTAAAAGGAAAAGTTGAAATGGTGCAAGAATCGTCGTCTGCAATTTCAGACAAATGTAAAGATCTTGCATTTGTAAAGGAAATCGATACAAACAGCACAGACAAAATAATCAAGAATTTTTTCATTGTGAATAAAAATATTAAAAAATAAATAGAATAATACATCGACAAAAGTGCGCAAATGTAATATAAAATATTTACAATGAATGGCTTAAAAAAATTTTTTAGATTTTTTTTGGGGCGCCCCGGCTCGCTGCGCTCGTCGTCGGGCTTTCCGCTACAACTCCGCAGGCGGGGCTAATGGGGCTCATGGTCGCGGGCAGTAGCTTCCTCACGGTCGCTCTGCCGCTTCCTGTGCCCCAAAGCCCCCGTCTTTGCGGTGTTTCCGCTGCAATCCCTGGCGCAAAAGCTTTAGGTCAAAAGCAACATATAGTACTGAGTGCTGTCGATAATTTTGGCATAATACTTCTTTAAAATCAATTCCTCACACAACGGACAGCAAGACCAGACGCTTTATTAGAAAACACCTCGTACATATACCTGAAACTGAAATTCAAGTAATGGGACCAAGCGAAATTGGTATTATATTCTGTAGCATTCCACCAAATGCCGAAATAGCAGATACTACTGAAATCTTCATCAAATTGATAGTAGCCACCAGGAAGAGCTGTAAACCCCGTTTCGTTGGTTGCTCCTTCATTTGGACTATTCCAATGAATAGTGCCTGTTTCTTTTAGTTTGCCTCCTGCCACATAGTCTCCACCCAAATAGTCGGTTAATTCAGTCCATTCCATATAGCTTGGTAAATGCCAACCTATCGGACATACGCCTTGTACAACGCTCGGGTTTGCCACACTGCTTGCTGATCCTGCCATAGCTGCTGCCCAGTTATATAAAACCCCATAAGTATTGTAATTAACACTCTCTTTGGCCTCATCTACATTTGTGCCATTATAACCATAAACATAATAACAAAGTGTTGTTGCCGAACCAGTATTAGGTTCTGTTATACTTGGCAAGTATTTCAAATTTTCGGCCATCCATACTTGGTTGCCTATAGTCACAATTTGGTAAATATTACTATCGCGACTGTCTATAAAAGTACTATTTGACATTTCAGCTTGATAAAAAATTATACTATCAACTTGTGTATGGACATTATATTTATCTATAACAAGACCCGATTTCATTATATACATCGTGTCGTTTTGTGCATTGATCACACTACAAAATATAATTACTGCTATTAGTGCTAAAAATATTTTTTTCATAATTTTTCACTTCTTTTATTGTTTAATGACTTTTACTATCCTCATGGTAATGCAAAACCTGCTAACTCAATTTGAAAATCACGGTTGTAATATTACAAAAAAATTACTGTATTCCTTATTAAATTCTTTCGTAAACCGGAAAATAGCCAACAGCACATATCAAATTATCTTATATGCTTGATATTCATAAAATTTTGATATACAAAGTAAAACTAAATCAAATAGATTAATCTCTCACACAACGAACAGAAAATCCTTCATCTTTGTAAAGTTTAACTTTTATGATACCAAAAGATATGTTCACAAGCCAAGCTTTATTTGCATTGTACTCTGTAGAACTCCACCAGTAACCGCTCATACCAATTTCATCGAACATGTTGCAAAAGTAGCCTCCAGGAAGGGCTGTAAATCCGGTTTCATTAGTTGCTCCTTCATCTGAAATTTCCCAATGGTTTGTCCCCGTTTCTTTTAGTTTGCTTCCGGCTACACTTTCCCCACCCAAATAATTGATTAATTCAGCCCATTCGGCATCGCTTGGTAAATGCCAGCCTGTCGGGCATACGCCTTGCACCCCGCTCGGGTTTGTCGAACTGCTTGCCGAACCTGCCATAGCAGCGGGCCAGTTGTATAACACCCCATAAGTACTGTAATTAGCAGTTGCTTTGGCATCATTTACATTTGTGCCATCATAACCATAAACATAATAATAGGAAATTGCATCTGAATATGTATTTTGATCTGCCACACTTGGCAAATATCTTAAATTTTCAGCCATCCATACCTGACTGCCTATAGTCACAATTTGGTAAACACTACTGTCGCGGCTATCTGTCAAAGTATTACTTGTCTGTATTACAGGTTGATAAAAAATTATACTATCAATTTGCGTATAAACATTATATTTACCCGTCACGATACCTGATTTCATTATATACATGGTATCATTTTGTGCATTGCTTACATTAAAAAATATAACTAATGCTGTTATTAGTGCTAAAAATATTTTTTTCATAATTCTCTATTTTTTTATTGTTTAATGATTTTTACTGTTCTTATTTCTGTTTTACCGGCATAACAACAAAGGTAAATACCTTGAGGCAATCGGCTTAGGTTTAATGTTTCAACATTTGTAGCTGATGTCTTTTGCGTTTGCATCACTTTGCCGTCAAGAGTTAGAATACTTATACTGCCACCCTCGTTTTTTGTGTTTGTTAGATCAATGTTCAGCACATTGGTTGCAGGATTTGGATAAGCAATTAAGTTGTTGACATTGCCTGCCTGCATTTGCTGTTCATTGATACTTTCCGGTGCTGTAAAGCTCAGGTATTTTAATCCGCTTAAAGCATAAGCCCCAGTGGTATTGTCTGTTTTATGAATGGAAATATTCCCTGATGAGAATGTCATCTTCTGAACGTTGTTTAAAGCATAAGCGCTTTCTGTGCCATTGCTTTCCTTAACATACATGGTTTGAGCCTGTACTTCTGTCAGTCCAAGTCCTAACAAAAGTACAGTAATTATTTTTAATTGTTTTTTTTGCATTTTTGATCTTTTTTATTTAATAGACTTCTATTTTTTTTTATTTTATCGATAACATCAAATCACGCGAAGTCCGTTAACATAATTTGAAAATTACAATTGTCATATTTTCTAAATATCTCTTACTAAATTCTTTGGTAAATCGAGAAATAGCCAACAACAAAAACCAGGTTCCTTTAAATTAATCTCTTACACAGCGAACAGAAAGCCCCAGTTCCTTACCTTTGATGTCCCTGAGTACAGTGCTATCAACAAGGTTCAAGAACCTATACCAAGCAATAGGGCTACTAATTTCTGTAGCACTCCACCAGTACCCGTATTGACCAATGGTTGAAAAAACGCCATTTCTTAAACATCCACCAGGAAGGGCAGTAAAGCCCGTTTCATTGGTTGCACCTGCATTAGGGGTATTCCAATGAGTTGTACCCGTTTCTTTTAATTTTCCTCCTGCTATATTTTCACCGCCCAAGTAAGTGGTTAATTCCGTCCATTCGGCATCACTCGGCAAATGCCAACCTATTGGACATACACCTTGCACTCCGCTCGGATTAGTCGAACTGCTTGCTGAGCCTGCCATAGCTGCGATCCAGTTATATAGCACCCCATAAGTAGTGTAATTAGTGGTTGCTTTGGCATTATCTACATTTGTTCCGTCGTAACCATAAACATAATAATAGGGAATTGTAAGTGAAAAAGTACTTGGCCCTACCACACTTGGCAAATATCTTAAATTTTCGGCCATCCATACTTGATTTCCTATAGTAACAATTTGATAAACATTATTATCACGGCTATCTGTAAAAATATTACTTATCTGTATTACAGGTTGATAAAAAATCATACTGTCAACTTGTGTATGGACATTGTATTTACCTACCACAATACCCGATTTCATTATATACATGGTATCGTTTTGTGCATCTATTAGATTACAAAATATAACGATTGTTATTAATGCTAAAAATATTTTTTTCATAATTCTTTACTTCTTTTATTGTTTAATGATTTTTACTATTCTTATTTCTGTTTTGCCGGTATAGCAACAAAGGTAAATACCCTGAGGCAATCGGCTTAGGTTTAGTGTTTCAACATTTGCAGCTGATGTCTTTTGCGTTTGCATCACTTTGCCGTCAAGAGTTAAAATACTTATACTGCCACCCTCTCTTTTTGTACTTGTTAAATCAATGTTCAACATATTGGTTGCAGGGTTAGGATAAACAAGCAGGTTGTTGGCATTGCCTGTCTGCATTTGTTGTTCGTCTATGCCTTCCGGATCTGTAAAGCTCAGATAATTTAATTCGCTTAAAACATAAGACCATGAAGTGTTGTCAGTTTTCTGAATGATAGCATTTCCCGACGAAAATGTCATCTTCTGCACGTTACTCAAAGCATACGCGGTTTCTGTACCATTATGTTCTTTAACATAAAGGGCTTGTGCTTCTACTTCTGTTAGTCCAAGACCCAGCAAAAGTACGGCACTTAATTTTAATTGTTTGTATCGCATTTTTGATCTCTTTTTTATGGACTTCTTATTTTAAAAAATTTTTATCGATAATATTAAATCACGCGAAGTCCGTTAGCGCAATTCAAAAATTAACGCCGACAAAAATATCTAATTTACAACTATTATTTGACAAAAAGATATACTCATCGCATACCCGATCTATGATAAATTGTTTATTTAAAATAAGATAAATAATCTTATATACTTTCAAACCAACGATAAATATCTATATTATCAGGGACGTTGAGTTTTTTTCGAATACGATATTTTTTATTTTGAACGGTTTTGGGTTCAATAAATTTATATCGGGCAATTTCTTTGGTGGAAAGATTTAATTTTAATAACGCACAAAATTCTATTTCCGATTGAACCATTTTAGGACTAATATTCAATAATTTTTTTGAAAAATCCGGAAAGACTTCTTGAAAAGTTGGGAAAAGGGCAGAATTTTTACTTTTAACTATTTCAATTAAAGCGGAATATGATTGATTATTTTGATTTTGAAGTTCTTTTTCCAAATATTGCTGACTTATTTTTTCATGTTGAATGATAATCTTTTTTTTACGAATAATAATGATAAACATTACAAATCCTGTTATCAAAAGCAGTATTGTAATTATAATAAAATAAATATCTTTTTTTTGATCTTTATTTTCTATATTATCAATTACTTTTGATAAAGAACTATTCTTATTTTTCGCTATAACAAGGTCAAGTTTTTCAAGTTTGGCATTATATTTATTAATATTGGTAGTATCGTTCATTTTTTTGTATATATCAATCATATTATTATATAAAACACTGATATTTCTATAATTAACATATTCTTTAATTTGTTCGGCCTGATAATAATATTGTAAAGCTTTATTGTATTGATGTTGTCTTTTAAAAAGATCTCCCAGAATCGCAAAGTTTGGGAAAGATAAATTTCTCATTTTTTCGTTCTTGTTAATGGCAATTGATTGCCAAGCATAGTATTCTGTTGAATCATCCATATTAATTTCAAAATAAGCGAGAGCAAGATTTGAATAAATAACACATAACTTTTTTCTATAATCAATATCTCTTTTGTTTTTTTCAATTTCTTTTACGGATAATTTGATATATTCCAACCTCTTTTTTAGGTTTTGTAATGCTGCATAATAATTGGCATAAGCATTGCATAAATTTACTTTAACATCAATAACTGAAGGATTGCTGTCGGTTATCTTTTTTAAAATTTTTTCTCCTTGATCCAATTGTTGTTTTGATTTGCTATATAAACCGTTATAAACATATACATCAGACAGAAAAATTTTTGCATAAGCTTGATATGTGGAAACATGGTATTTTTCAGCTTGATGGCCTAAAAGTTCTGCAGTTTCGAATAATTTTTTAAGATTAAAAGTTTTTTTTTCGTAATAAAGACATATATTTTTTAATGCCATTAATTCGGCTTCATGATTCTGAGAAGCTACAGCTTGAGTATATATTTTTTGTACTTCCTGATAATATTTATCTGCATCACCGGAGTTCAGATAAATATTTGCTTTTGCAATCAAACTATCTGAGTTCTGGTTATTTTGAGGATACAAGGAATTAAAAACCACAAAAAAACAGAGAAAAATAATAACCAATTTAAATTTTCGCATTTTCTTGTTCTTGATAAATTAATTATTGCATCATTTGCATATGCAAATATCAGCAAAAATTTTAAATCATAAAAATTTTTATATTGGTTATTTTATTTTTTTGCAAAAAGAAATTCTTCTGTTGCATAAAATTTATAACAACTTGATAAAAAGTATTTTATAATATTACTGCCTCGTCCTCCGAGAACGGCTTTTAAGACGTGGTTTTGCAATTTTTTCTTGTTATCAACTACCATCATTTATGCAATCCGGAAAGTAATATTTTCGACAATGCGTTAGAACAATTTTGGATTTGTATTTTATTATATCCTTTGCGAGAACATTATACTTAGCAAACATCTGTATATAACGTTTTGGCTCACTAATTAAACGACGAAATGCAAATATCTCTTTGGATGGCATCACTGTTGAAAGCAGTTTTTCTCGCTTCTAATAGCAATATTCGACTATGCTAAAGGCTTTAATTTTGTCGTTTTTTCTTTTCACAATCCCAATGGATTTTGTAATTCTTGATCCGCTTTCTATACAGTAACAGATATTCATTCTTTCTAAAAAAATTTAAAATTCCAATTAATAAAGCCCCGTATGTTCCATACAAATAAAAATATCTTCATATGTCACATTCTTTAATTTCAACTAATTAATAAAACCTTCAACCCTTATCTGTTGATTTTGAATCACCAAGTGACTTTCTTTTGATTTGCCTTTTTCGCTATAAAGGACAATATCCAATGTGTTTTTTGACATTGAAAATCTTTCCACAAACCTAAAAG
>Ga0116171_10005423_pt1 | contig 11207 bp, 13 predicted proteins | sample AD_JPNHW2_MetaG_FD_89798 | JGI IMG/M metagenome (GOLD analysis project Ga0116171, IMG submission 89798) | Active sludge microbial communities of municipal wastewater-treating anaerobic digesters from Japan - AD_JPNHW2_MetaG | ecosystem: Engineered > Bioreactor > Anaerobic > Digestate | place...
AAGGGACAACAATCCGGTGATCAGCCAGACCGCGCCGATAAGCAAACCGCCTCCGAAGAAGAAGGCCAGCTGGAAGATCAGGGCCTGCATAGCCTGATATGCCACGTACTTGGATTTGTCCTTGTACACCAGATAGATGACCAGGGCCGCGGCTGTGCCCAGCAATCCGGTGAAAAGATTGAGAAAAATGGACAGGTGCGCCAGAAGCGCCCAGGTGCGTTCATCTTTCGTTATCGCTTCCGCGGGATCCACCGTGTGGGCAGGCTCTTCCGCGGGAATGTCTATGGTAGTGGGAATTTCTGATTGTTCTGACATTGTTTCCTACTTTCTGTTGTTGAAGATTTCCAATATCTTACACGCGCTCAGGCGATCGGACTGTAGAAAATCTTTGGTCTTTGGGCGCGCGGCAGGAATCAAGCCCACTTCATCTTTTTCAGGAAGTCCGTGATGAACGGGATATTGACATGTTCGCCGCGGCTGGCTGCCACGCCCCATAAGATTGCAAGGGAGAATGCCGCCACTCCCACGAGCCTTTCCAGCAGTCCCTGCGGCAGGATGGCAATCAGCAGCCATACGAGCGAGCCAAACACCAAGGCCTGCGCCATGTGGGCTTTGATAAAGGGGCGCGCGCGTTTCTTTTGGAGCAGCAGCAGCACGATAGGTACAAGGGGGGAGAAGATGTAGGCAAGCGTGGCCCAAAGGCGGTCGTCCTGCGTGCTTTCGGTTTCGGGATTGGTTTCGTCGCTCATACCGGGAACTCCTGTGCAGACCTGAGATTAGCGCCATTATAACACGCGGAGCGGCGGGCTTTGCCTGCGGTGCGCGCTGCATCAATGGGGCAAACTGAGCTGCGTCCACTGCGCGGCGCCAAATGCAATCAAAAACTGCCCGAGGTGATAGGTGGCGATAATCCAAAATTTGCCATGCGGGATGCGCTTGCCCATTCTGTCCGCGCCGTGCATCAAGTCGGAGAAAAAGAAAAGCAGACCGCCAGCGGCGCACATCCCTGCCGCCTGAAGAGGCCATTCGGGGCGAAAGAGGCACAAGACCCCCGAGGCAGCCATCAAAACCAGCACCGCCGCGTAGGGTAAAAACACCCTGCGCATTGGCTTTAGTTCCGGCTTTTTAGCGGTGTTTTGGAAAATTATAATGAACAAGCCTGTAAGGACCAGGAGGGCCGCCGCGCCAATCAGAATTGTAGGCAAGAGCGGGGCAGGCGCGGCGTTAAACCCGCAGATATAAACAAGGTGCGCCAGGAAGAACGCAATCAGCCCGGTCAGGAACCAAGCCAGCGAGCGCGGAATCAGGAAGATATCCCCAAGCAAAGAAAGCCCCAGCCCGGCCAGAAAGGGCAGGGCGCGCGCTTCCAGACCGCCCCAAATGATGAAGAGCGCGATCAGGAAAATCAGAACAGCAGGCTTCGTCGCGTGGTATAAGCTGAGGTCCTGCCTCCAGGCGGCATGCCAGTTCAGCGCCGCGCTGCACAGCAATGCCGGTAAGAGCACATAAGCCGCCGCGGACATGCTCAGGATTTCTGGGAGAGACCCAGCTCCTTCAGAAATGCCTGGTCGTTTTTCCAGTCTTTGCGCAGCTTCACGGTCAGGTCCAGGAACACCTTCTGACCGCTGGCGGCCTCGATATCCACGCGCGCGGCGGAACCGATGCGCTTAATCATGTCGCCGTTTTTGCCGATGACAATCGCTTTTTGCGCGTCCCGCTCCACAAAAATGGTCGCTTTCACGTAGATAACGCCGTTTTCGCGCTCGGCGTACTCATCCGTGCGCACAGCAATGCTGTAGGGCACTTCCTCCTCCAGCAGGGTCAGGCAGGCAGCCCGCACCATCTCCGCTGCGATGTCGCGTTCGAAAGTCTCTGTGATCTGGTCGGGTGGGTAGTACTGTGGGCCTTCCGGCAAAAGCTCGCGCAGCACGCGCAGCAGGTTTTCGATGCCGTTGCCGGTCTGCGCAGAAATCGAAACGACCCGCGCGCTGGGAAGCAGGCTCTCGAAGAGCGCTTTGTTGGCGGCCAATGTTTTACTGTCCGCCAGGTCGTTCTTGTTCAGCGCCAGCAGCACCGGAATATCTTTCTGGACTTCCTGCACCAGCGCCGCCAGCTCTTCGTCCAATTTGTCCGGCTTTTGCGAAGCGTCCGCCAAAAAAAGGATAATATCCGCGTCGTGCAGAGCATACAGGGCCTCGGAATTAATGAACTGGCTCAGCTTGTCTTTTGGTTCGTGCAGACCGGGGGTATCCACAAAGATCATCTGAGCTTCATCGGTCGTGAGGATGACCAGCTGGCGTTTGCGGGTGGTTTGCGGTTTGGCGGAGACGCCGGCCACCGGCTGCCCAAGCAGACGGTTCGCGAGGGTGCTTTTTCCAGCGTTGGGCTTGCCCACTATGGATACAAAACCGGATTTGTAGCCGGGGATAAGTTCGCTCATGGATTTGCTCCTGTTTGTAAGATGACCTTTCCAGTCTCGATGTGCAAGCCTTCATGCTGCAGCAGCCAGGCTTTGGTTTGGATTCCATCCGGCGCCGCGAAGCCGCGCAGGGCTCCGTCCGAGCCGATAACTCGGTGGCAGGGAATGAAGAGCAGCAGCGGGTTGTTTGCCAGCGCGGCACCAACGGCGCGGCTGGCGCCCGGGGCGCCAATGCGGAAGGCGAGCTGCGCGTAGCTGAGCACTTTTCCCCAGGGAATTGCAGCGCAGGCAGTCAGCACCCGGGTTTGGAAGGGGGGCAGGTCTTGTAGGTTGAGCGCAAGCGAAAAGGACCGGCAGGCGCCTTCGAAGTATTCGCCCAACTGGTCAACAGCCGCTTTTAGCAGGGGCGAATCCGGGCGGGCGGAGGACAGGTCTGTAGAGGGCAGGGCTGCGGGGCGGTTACAAAAAGCACAGCGGCGCAAGCCGTCCGGGCTGGCCTGTAGATAAAGGTTCCCTGCGGGGGTCAAAACATGAATGGCGGAAAAGCCGGAGGGGTGCGCCATTAATAATTCGACACCATGTCGATATTGCCGCGTTCGCGCGCGATGATATCGAAACGCTTGTAGACCACCACAGCCAGGACGGCGTACAGCAGCGTGAAAGCCAGCAGGATAAGAAGAAGCTGCAGGTCAGAAAGATTTGTATACATCGGGTAAGCCCTGCCAATCTCGGGCACCAGGGCTCTGCGTATCAACGCCAGCCAATAACTGATGGGGAGCGCATTTCCGATCCACTGCAGCGGAGTGGGCAGGACGCTGAGCGGGAACACCGCGCCGGAAAAAATGAGCAAGCCGGCGCCCATGCTATCTCCCAGCGACCAGGGGTTGTTCTTGATGATCAACGTCCAGCCGCCCAGGATAAGGCCCATGCACATCATCACGGCCATGCCCAGAAAAAAAGCTGCAACAAAGAGACCCCATTTCACTTCAGCCAGTACAATTGGCATTTTCAGAAAGAGAATCCCAAAGCCCAGGGTAAACAGCACGGAAAAACAGGAGACAAGAATGCTGGCAACGCTGCGTCCAATCAGGTACACGGGCACCTGCAGCGGTGCGATGAAAATATATTTGAGCGTGCGGTAATGCTCGCGGTCGTCGATAATTCCGAAGGAAACGCGCTGGATGGCCGCGCCGACCAGGATGTAAAAGGCGTTGCCGATGTACAAATTCACAAAATCTGCGCTGCTGAAATCTCCGCCGCGGATTACAAGGTACATCACAATCAGAATTGCCGCTGTCAAGATAGGGCGGATGATGGAATAAACCGCGAAGATAAAGGGATCCGTCCAATTGGACTCAATCATCCAGCCCAGCCAGGCACTGGTGCGGAAGGTTTGCAGCTTGCCGGGTTTGGCTTCATAGGTTGGGGTCGTTTTTACGGTTTCCATTGTGTTAACCCAATCTGTCCGTGATTCTACCTTGCTTGATTGCCAGCCTTTCCATGCGGCGCAGCGAGAAAAAGGCCCCTCCCAGAAAGACAACGGACAAAATTACCAGGATAATCAACTCAAGCTTCACCGGGAGGAAGCCCAATTGTGCCGTGGAAGGAAACACAAGCTGCCGGATTGCGTCCATGCCCAGTGTAAGCGGGATGATGGAGGCAGCCGCCGCGACCCAAAAGTTGAACGCGCTCACCGGAAAGTAAAAACCGGAAAAGAGCATCACCGGAGCTTCCAGCAAATTCGCGAAGTGAAAGGCTTCCCGGTTGAAAAGCATGAACAGGGATGACAGCATCATGCCCAGCCCATAAAGCGCGACCATGGTGAGCACAAAAACCAGGAAAAGCGCCCAAAAACTGGTGATGATGTAGTTCACGTGGAAAAGCAGATTACCGAGAACCAGAATGACCAGCGCGCGAATCGTGGTGGAAAACAGCCCGCCGCTGGCCATGCCGAAAAGAATCGCCATAAGTGAGGTGGGCGACATGACGTACAAGGCCAGGTTGCCGTTTTCTTTCTCCCAGAACAGCTGACTGGACATCGACCAGAGGATGTTTATCCAGTAGGCGGTCATCGCGCTGCCGAGCACGACGAAGCCGATATACTCCTCAGGCGCTTTCAGGGCGCGGTATATGTAAACGTACCCGACCATGGTCAGGAACGGCAGGAAAATGTCGAAAAACAGCCAGGCTGGGTCCCGTTGGGAGCCAATAACGCGCGGATAGGCCCTGCCGATAACTGTCTGCAGGAACAGGCGCACGCCGCTGTTGCGCGTGACTTTAGTCTGGAGCGCCATTTTCAATATCCTTCATGGATTTGCCGACCAGGTTGATAAAAACATCTTCCAGGGTGGCTTCGCGTTTATGCAGCGTGATGATACGGCTGCCTCTGGCTGTCAAAAAGCTGAGCAGGTTCGCGAGTACGCTGTCATCGGAAAGGACCAGTTCCAGCTCCGCGCCGCTTTCGATTTGTGTGAGCGTGCCCTGGCGGAAGCCGTCAATCCCTTTGAGTTCCTCAAAATCCGCCGGGTCCAGGGCGCTTAGCTCCAAAGAGTAAATCCCTTCGCTGCGCAAGCCTTGCTTCAAGTTCTGGGGGGTATCGCAAGCCAGGATTTTGCCCTGGTTGATAATCGCCACGCGGTCGCACATTTCTTCTGCCTCGACCATATAATGCGTGGTCAGCAGGAGTGTGCGGGTCGGGTCCTCATCCACCCACTGGCGGACGAAACGCCGCACATCGCGCGCCGCGCCGACGTCCAGCCCGAGGGTGGGTTCATCCAGGAAGAGCACGGTCGGGTCGGTCATAAAGCCGCGCACGATGTTCATTTTTTGGCGCAGCCCCGTGCTGAGGTTGCTGCTCTTGGTGTTCGCACGGTCTTCCAGGCCAACAATTTTAAGCAGCTCCATGATGCGCTCGTTGGCTTGTTTGGAAGGGATGCCGTAGAACTGGGTGAACATCCACAGGTTTTCGCGAACGGTCAGCAAGCCGTAACCGGAGGTTTCACCGCCGGACACCATATTGATCTGCCGCCGGATTTCCTCCGGTTGACGGGCGACATCCCATCCGTTCACGCGCGCGCAACCGCTGCTGGGGGCCAGCAGGGTGGTCAGCACCTTGATTAAAGTCGTCTTGCCTGCGCCGTTTGGTCCGAGCAAGCCGAATAGCTCGCCGTGGTTTACAGACAGGTTCACATTGTCGAGCGCGACCAACGTGTGGGCTGCTTCTTTGCGGGTCTTTTTGATTTTATAGATTCGTCCTAATGCTTCGGTTTCAACAGCAAACATGCTATCCTCAGGTTCGTAGGGTAAACGTAGGTCAGGCGTCAAGCAGTACAGGCATATATTGTATATGATATTGATTGAAAGGGCGACTTCTCTTCTTCTTCTTCTCCTCCTTAAACCTAGTGCCGGGGTCGGCGTCCCTGGCACTAGCTGATTCTAAGGGGGATTTTTGTGTGAAAAGGAATTCATCGTGCCCTGCCAGTGGATTTGGTTTAGAATCCAGGTATCGTATCCAGCTCAGGAGGCACCATGGAAAAAGAACGCGCGACTTACCCAATCGATATCGCAGGCGTGCACCGCGAACTCACCCTGTTTGAAGTAAAACCCGGTCTGCGCATTGCTATTCTCAACATCCTTGGCGATGTGGAGCTGGTGGATGCCTGCGCGAAAGCCCTGGCGGAAAAGCTTTCGCGGCTTGCCTATGATCTTATCCTGACCGCGGAGTCCAAGAGCATTCCGATTGCCCATATGCTGGCTGTTGAAACGGGCAAACCCTACATTGTATTGCGCAAAGAGTGCAAGCCGTATATGGGCAACGCGCTCGAAGCTGAAACTCTCTCCATCACCACGGGTAAACCGCAGAAATTGTTTCTGGATGAAAAAGACCGCGGTCTGATGGAGGGAAAAAAGGTGTTAATTCTGGATGACGTGATTAGCACTGGTTCCACCCTGCAGGGCATGCGCCTGATTGTGGAAAAAGCCGGCGCGCAGGTTGCCGGCGAGGCTTCCATCCTCACCGAAGGCGACCGCGCGGAGTGGATGCGGATCATCTCCCTTGGGCACCTGCCTGTCTTCTACGATTAGCTGAAGAAAAGTATAAATGTTCATCCGGGTTGGATTGGAAGTGTTGGGCCCCGGGCGCGTGCTCGCCTGGGGTCTGGACTTCCCGGGCTGCTTTGCCTACGGCAGTGATGACGCCGAGGCTATGCTGCGCTTTGCCGGCAATTTGCTCAATTTCGGGGCCTGGGTTGGCTTGCATACCGACACGCCCTGGTTCCAGTTGGGGAATGTGGATTTCCGCCTGGTCGAGGCCTACAAGGGGGCAGAATTGCCGGTTGGAAAAAACGCGGATGCTTCCAGCGCGTTTTTTGAGGATGATTTTCGTCCTTTGCAGCAGGACGAATGCGCGAACGTTTTGGCGGTTTTCCGCTGGCAGCGCGAGGAACTCCTGGCCGGCCTGGAATTCATCCCCGTGGAACTGATGGGTCGAAAAAGCCCCGGAGAAACCAGGACGATCCGGGAAGTTGTGCTGCGCGCGGCTCGCACGGAGCTCTTGTACCTGAACAAGCTTGACCTGAACGTGCCGCCTTTGCCGGACGATGCTGCGCCGATTGACGCTTTGCAGTTCAGTCAGGAGCAGATAACCACGCGTTTGATGGGCCTGGTAGAAAACCCTGTGGTCCTGGAAGTTGACGGGGAATTATGGTCTTGTCGGAAATTGGCGCGGCGGCTGCTGTGGCATCAGCGCGTGCAGATAGACGAGATCAAACGCCTGGCTGGTATGCCGGGGGCTTAAAAGCAAACCAGGCGCCTCACCTGCGCCTGGCTTACTTTCGATCAACATAGTGTTTCGTCACTTCATGATCCTGATTTGAACAAATTTGAAAGGAGAGAAACAATAAGTGTTCAAATCTGATTTGAATATTAACACGCGTCAATTAAATCTGAATAAAGCCAATGTTATCAATTTGTTAATAACTTGGTTCTGAATATTAAACTTTCCCGAGAAATTGGAAGCGGATATTGCGTGGACACTTTATGAAAGATCAGGTTGTGATCTTGCCCAAACAACCCGGCGCCAAACTCTCTAAAGGCGTCTGGTTTATGCTATCATTACCCACACAAATATGAAAAAGCGCACCCCCATTCTACCGTATTTGCTTCTAAATGTGCTGGTCTCCGCGGGAACGATAATCCTGGTGCTGTTCCTGTGGCAAAAGCTCGGTGGAGGCAGCCTGCCCGGCCTGAGCTCGCCCAAGCTCGAAGCGGAACCTACCCAAACCGCGCAGCAGCCCACCGAGGCTGCCCCCGCGCGGCAGCCTGCCGCGGATGCGGAATTGAGCATCGAAGCGGTTGTCGGGGTCGGGAACCGCGACCTGGAATACATCCTGGTCCGCAACCAGAGCGAAACCGCAGTGGACCTGGCCGGATGGGAATTATCCGGTTCTGGTGGGGAGCGGTACACCTTTCCCGCGCTCCGATTGAATAAAAATGGCGCAGTTCGTCTGTACAGCCGCACCGGAACGGATTCGGTAATCGAATTGTTTTGGAACTCGGCTGAGGCGCTGTGGGAGACGGGTGAGGAAATTGTGTTATCCGCGCCCGACGGCAGCGCGCAATGTACTTATCTGATACCGTAGGGAAATCGACATGACTCAAGCCCTTTATCGCACCTGGCGCCCGGCTTCCTGGGAGGAAGTCGCGGGGCAGGAACATATCGTTCAGACGCTGCGCAACGCGGTCATCTCCGGCCGCGTCAATCAGGCCTACCTGTTTGCCGGCCCGCGCGGAACCGGCAAAACCACTTCCGCACGCTTGCTGGCTAAGGCGGTCAACTGCCTGGCAGAAGACCCTGCCGCCCGTCCGTGCAATACCTGCGAGAACTGCAAGGCGGTCAACGAGGGGCGCTTTCTGGACCTGATCGAGATTGACGCGGCCTCAAACACCAGCGTGGAGGATATCCGCGAACTGCGCGATACAATCAATTTCGCACCCAGCCAGGGCAAGTTCAAAGTTTATATCATCGACGAAGTGCACATGCTTTCCACTTCCGCCTTTAACGCCCTGCTGAAGACCCTGGAAGAGCCGCCCAGCCATGTCATTTTCATCCTGGCGACCACCGAAATTCACAAAATCCCCGCCACGGTGCTTTCGCGCTGCCAACGGCATGAATTCCGGCGCATCCCCCTGAACCAGATTGTAGGGAAACTGCGTCAGATTTGTGAGCAGGAAGGTATTGGCATCGATGAGGATGCCTTGAGCCTGATCGCGCGTCAGTCCACAGGCAGTATGCGCGATGCTATCTCACTGGTGGACCAGCTCGCTTCGCTGCCTGGGCGCGTTACCCTGGCCGCGGCCCAGGATATTTTAGGCACGGCCACCAGCCAGACCGTCATGGACCTGGTGCAGGCTGTGCAGGATAAGGACAGTGCGCGCGGCTTGGAGCTCATCCACGGCGCCCTGGACGGCGGCGCCGACCCGCGCCAATTCGCCCGCCAGGTGGTGGATTACTTGCGTTCGCTGCTGGTGGTCAAGATGAACGGCGGCAAAGACCTGGAATTGCTGCCTGAGGTGCGCAGCGTGGTGAACAAACAGGCCGGCGCGTTTGGCGCAGGGGATTTGATTTCCGGAATTGACGAATTCAGTAGAGCTGCCGCCGAGCTCAAGGCGAATTGGTATCCGGGCTTGAGTTTGGAATTGGCTTTTGCCCGCTCCGTTTCCGCCACGGCTGCGCCGGTTTTGGCAGCTGAGCCGGCTGCTCTTGCGCCTGTGCGAAATTCTGCTCAGGGGCCCGGGCAGAAAGAACCCGCCTCGGAAACGCCTGCCCGAAAATCAACGCCAGCGCCTGAACAAAGCAAGACAGCGGGGGATTCCCAAAAGGATCGCAAAACGGAAGATAAGGTGGGGGAAAGAAAACCCGAGACCGGCGCGTCCGCGGAATCCGCTCCCCGGGAAAGCGGCGAGCTGAACCTGGAAAATCTGCTGCAGGACTGGGACAAAATCAAGCGCGATGTGCGCGGGGTGGACCAGGTTGCCAGCGCGCTGCTGAATTCCTCGCGAATTATTCGCGTGGATAACAACACGATCACGCTGGGCTTCAAGAGCGAGCTCTTGCGCGACAAGATGAATGAAGAAAAGCCGCTGCGCGCGGTTCGCAGCACGCTGGCCAAGTTCTACAGAAAAGATGTGATGCTTATCTGCACAGCGGGGGTGCAGGGTGAGGACGCAGACAACCTTGAAATCATCCCCAATGGGCTGGTGGACATGACCGTGCGCGAATTGGGCGGGAAAGTGCGGAAAAAGATTGTGAACAAAGAAAAGAAGGATTAAGATGGCAAAAGGATACAATGCTGGACCATCCGCCAGACCAGGCGGGAACATGATGGCGCAAATCGCCAAATTGCAGGAACAAATGGCAGCTGCGCAGGCTGAGATTTCCGAAACGCAGCTGACTGAGACCGCCGGCGGCGGCGCGGTGACCGTAACGATGACCGGCGACCAGAAATGCGTGGCTGTCAGCATCCAGGAAGATGTTTTGAAAGAAGCCGACGTGGAAATGCTGCAGGATTTGCTGCTTATCGCTATTAATAAGGCCTTGGACGGCACCCGCGCCCTTTCCGAAGAGAAAATGGCACCCTTTGCCAACCTGCTGGGCGGCATGGGCATGGGAAGGTAAAACCCTGATGCGTACTCTGCCCGATCCGGTTCAGAACCTGATTGACGCCTTCGCCAGGCTGCCGGGAATCGGCCCGAAGACTGCTTCGCGGCTGGCGTTTTACCTGCTAAAGGCGCCGGACGAAAACTCACTGCAGCTGGCAGAGGCATTGGAACAGCTAAAGTCCCAGACGCAGCACTGCCGCACCTGCTTTAACGTCACCAGCGCCGGGCAGAACCAGTGTGAGATTTGCGCTTCGGACAACCGGGATGAAAGCATCCTGTGTGTGGTGGAAGAGCCGCTGGATGTGCTCGCGATTGAGCGCACCGGCGCGTTTAACGGCAAGTACCATGTGCTGCTGGGCGTGCTCTCGCCGATTGAGGGGATTGGCCCGGACCAGATCAAGATTTTCCCGCTGTTGGAACGCCTGAAAGGTGGAACGGTGCGCGAGGTGATTATCGCGACCAACCCCAGCATGGAAGGGGACGCGACTGCGCTGTATTTGCAGCAGAGGATCTTGCCATTGGGGATCAGGGTCAGCCGCCTGGCGCGCGGGCTGCCGGTCGGCGGGGATATTGAGTACGCTGACCAAAACACCTTGCTGCGGGCGCTGGCTGGCAGGCAGAGCATGGAGTAGTGAGATTGTTGATGAGTGAGAGCGCGGAGCAAGCTCCGCGTTTTTCTTTGTCACACTATGGTTTGGTTTTGCTTGGGTGTACAGGTTTTTTTTGAGCTTTCTGGGGCGAAGCTGGCGAGCGCAGCCCAGGCGGTGAGGGGTCATTAGCAGGTTTGCATGCGTCGTTTGCTAATAGGGCGAAACATCCTGGATGGGGCAGGCAGTGCGGCAGTTGATTCCTTTGGGATGCTTTGCCCATACGCCTGAAACCCAGAATCAATCCTTACCGCCGGCTGGAAAAACGCCTGCCAGTTTTTAACGGCGATGAATTCTCCCGGGAAGGCGTACCCTGTGTCTTTGCACTTTACAGGAGACCTATCCCTTACACTTTCAGTCACTTTCTTCCCTTTGGGCTCACCCTGGGCTTTCTCGCGGTTTCGGTATACCGCAAAGCTTACTTCTATTTTGCGGCAGCGTCTATTTCTATCGTTACAGGTTTGATGAGGCGTCCCGGTTCC
>Ga0116171_10005424_pt1 | contig 11204 bp, 8 predicted proteins | sample AD_JPNHW2_MetaG_FD_89798 | JGI IMG/M metagenome (GOLD analysis project Ga0116171, IMG submission 89798) | Active sludge microbial communities of municipal wastewater-treating anaerobic digesters from Japan - AD_JPNHW2_MetaG | ecosystem: Engineered > Bioreactor > Anaerobic > Digestate | place...
AAATCCAGTGTCGTGCCGTAAGCCTGTGCCATACCATGCAGCTTCAGCTGCATGAGTTGTTCTAAGGTTTGTTTTGTGTTGATCATGTTTTTAATTTTTTAGATTGATGTTATTGTTTATTGATATGATTCTGGACCTCGTATATTATCGTGATCAGGAATATTAGCAAACAGGTCGGTTTGTTCGGGAACCTTGTCAAGATTTCGTTCGAGGATATTTTTAATAATGGCATAAGTTACTTTATATGCCTGAAGGGAACGTTTGCATGCTGCCTCAAGCCGGTCATTCCCATACTTCTCTCCCAGGCGCAAAACCCCAAGACAAGAGTTATAGGTTTGTTCAATAAATATTTTCTGTTCCAATATTTTGTTGATAGCGGCAACGGTACAAGGGCCTGCTAAAGTGGCTTTCTCGATAAAATATTCACGGTTCCAGCCCTTGATACGAGTATAGTGTTTATGCTCTGCAGGCATGTGGTCTGCCAGGGTAGTATGTCCGTTTTTATGATAATTACGTCTATGGCAAGCAATACGCAAAGACTCCAGATATATTTCAACGTTGTCTGTATCGTACACAAGCTGTACCTGTTTGCCGATGTGCTGGTAAGGGACACTATAGTGATGCCAGTCCTCGCCAAGAGTAACATGATAATTTCTTTGGACTTTTGCAGTAATGCTGTTTTTAGGAACAAAAGCTTCAGCCGGCAATGGCAGCAACAGTGATTTCTCATGCAGGGTGAAGCGATCACGGCGACTGTAATCACAGTGCTGCATATTACGTGCATTGAAAATATCAAGCTGTTTCCAAAAAGCATCATTGGCTTGGTCAATGCTATGAAAAACATTATTGCGCAAAGGAGCATACACCCTATTGTATATGGCGTTGACGTGACTTTCGGCAGAAGCTTTATCACGAGGTTTTCTAACCCTAGCAGCCATCAATGTGCAGCCGTAATGAGCAGACCATTGTTCAGCCAAAACATCAAAGCTTGGTTCATATCTGCTGCTCTTTTTAACTACTTGTCCCATATTGTCGGTTTTTAAAGACAGGGGAACTCCGCCTATATAGCTTAAAGCATTATTTAATGCTTTAAGAAGTTGTTCGCGTTTAGCTGAAAACAGCACTTCTATGTAAGTAAAAGCCGAAAAGGGCAGCACACATACAAGCACCGGGTGACAGGTAATTTCACCAGTATCAGCATCTACCAATGTAACCTTATCTCCTGCAAAATCAAACATCATACTGGCCGCAGGTTCATGCTCAAAATGCATGACTGCTTTTTGTGCCGCAAGAATGCGAGACAGGTGTTCACAGAACTGAGTATAGCTATATCCATCTGGAACCTGCTGACGATATTCTTCCCAAATTATCATTCGGGTGGCGTGTGGCTTTTTGAGCTCATCGATTAATATTGGTATCCGGGTCATAAGGTCTTCAAGTCGCCAATTCGCCCGTACGGGCGAATTGGCGACTTGAAGAAGCGATGCTAACTCTTCTTCACCCATTTTTAGCAATTGATCTATCCCTCGTCCTTGATCATGTATACGCTTTACATATACATTTACCGTCAAACGTGATACATTTAGCTCTCGGGCTATATCCCGGTTGGATTTGCCCTGTTTTTTTAATTGTAGAATCCGTTTTATCTGCAACATGGTTATGGTTTTATTTGCCATCGTATAAAGTTTTTTTTCTTTATACGAACCCATGTTATCTTTTTTATAGTGGCATACTTTATGCCGGAATGTCAGTATCGATTTCCGGAATTTTTTCCCAAAAGCAATTTAATTTTTATTTTTTTTGCTCAATTTTATGAAAAAAATTGGCATACTTTGCTCCGGAATCACTGGCATAGTTTACTCCGGAATGGTGGCATAGTTTGCTCCGGAATAGTCACTTGTCTATCAATGGTTTGAGATAATATTTCAATTCAGTCATTTCGTTTACTCTGTCTTAAAAGATTTAGTTTTTTGTGGCGGTAAAGTCAGCGTTGGCAGGACAGACAAGCTCTTTTGCAATTTTCGGTTTGAGCGTTGACTCGTGTGAATTGCAAATGTGCTTGGCTGTGTGAGCTGCTTTATTCTGTTAATTCATCAATATATTCATTAAATACTAAGTCAAACAATAAATTAATATAATCAAATGCTTTATGAGAAAGTTGTTTTTCACATAACAACATAAGACCATAAATCTTCTTGTCTACCTGTGAATAGTAAGGGAATAAATAACAGTATTTTATATTTTCAATTTTAACAATATCTAATAATCCGCTGAAAAATTTAAACATTGTTCTTCTTTTATTAAATGGTAATAACCCAATATTTTCAATATTTTTCAATAGATTTCTAAAATCTTTTGAATGATTGATTAAGGAACTAAGCCTATCTCTTTGAATCTGATTACTTTTGTTTTTTAAATTATTTAATTCTGAACTTTCAATTATAATATGGTTAAATACAGAAAAGTGATTTACTGCAAATTCAAAACCATTAAATGATATAATAACTGGGTCAAACACCTCTAACCCATTTGTTAATTTACTCCAAATTGAAGAAAGATGTATTTTGTCTTTGTCATAAACACGTATGTCAGAAGTATCTTTTTCAACTGAATTGGGTAGATACGCATATGCGAAAAATATTTGTTCGATAGTGATTTCTGGTACTAATCCAAAGATTACTTTACGTTTATCTTCTGTTGAATAGTTTATTCTAGCCCAAGTTATATCTATTAATCTTTTCCAAAATGAGTCAGAATTGTATACTTGGTCAAGTTTTCTTTGATTCTTTCTACCTATTGTGTTCTTTATAATGTTTAAAAGTGTTCTATATTCTTTTGCTTCCCTATTATCCTTAAAAAAATAGCATTTAAATTTAAAACTATATTTTATTTCCCATTTTTCATTCTCAGGTTCAGTTTCATTGGGTACATATAATTGGTCGTTTAGGTTATTGTCAAAATCTTCATTTGAAAAATTATTCTGTGCAAACCTCATATTAGTGAAGGCGCGTTTTTCAATAATATTTTTAGTAATGGCATAAAGTGTTTGTTTATTTGACCATTCATCAATGTAATCGGTTCCAGAATCAATTTTTTGACTCCACCCTAATGAGCATAGTAAAGTATCAATTCTTTTATCCTTTACACGACTACCAATTCTATTCCTTGGAGGAATATAATTTTCTTGTGATGTATTATTTCTTAGATTAAAGTATATATCCCAATATTTTTTAACAAATTCATTTTCAATATTATTATAATCACCATCAATTGCATTATATAAATCACTATCTTCTTCAAAAGTAAAAAATGCACCATTTTCATTCAATAATTGTGTCAAGGAATATAGTGTTGTACTCCAATCAAAAATTGTATGAAAAATCCAATGAGCAATAATGGCATCATATTTTTTATTTTCGATTGCAATATCTCTAATGTCTTTTTCCTCTATTTTAATAAAAATATTTTCACTTATTGATTTTTCAACAACATCCTCATCCCAAATTAATTTCTCCTTAAATTTTTTAAGCATCTGCTTTGACTTGTCTACACAATGGAGTTTTAATTTAGTATTACTATTTTGGGCAGATGCTTGTTTCTGAAAAGCTTCAGCAAATTTAATTGCTAAACGCCCAATACCAGTACCAGCATCAAGAACATATATTTCGTCAGCATCATGAAACTTTTCTAATAAAATTTGAGAAACCTTTTGAAAGACTTTTGATTCACCTGGTACAAAAGGTCTAGTTTCTTCATAAATATCAGCTATATCATCAAAAACGATACAGTTATCTGTTTTAATATCAATCTGGTCATTGTGCATGTCAATAAGTAATTTATTTACCACTCCAGTGAATTGTTTTTTGCTCAATTTTATTACTTAGCAAAGAAGCAACATATCCTAAAACTCCAACAACAAAAATTGCTGCATACATTTTAGATGTATTTAATACAGCCATACTATCCATAATTATTTTACCAACACCATTATCGGTTGCTATTAGCATATCTGCAGCTACTGCTACTATTAAGGATATAGGAATTGCAGATTTTAATGTAACGACTAAGTGGGACAGCGCTGCTGGCAAGATAAAGTAAATCAGTTTTTGCTTTTTATTAATTTTCCAAGATTGGGCAAGTTTTATATGAGATTGTTTTACTGTACGAAATGCTATACTTATATTTGATAAAAGCATCACTGTGACAACAATTGACGAACAAGCAAGACGAGAATTAATTCCAACACCTAGAAATAAAGCAACTAAGGGCACAAGAACAACAGAAGGCAAAGACCTAATAAATTCAATCCAAGGTTCAAAAGCATAGTAAATAAATGAATTTAAACCAATTATAACTCCTAAAATGCAACCAAATAAAACACCTAAAACAATACCTCCAATCCACGTAAATGTCGTTGAACCTAAATCAATCCAAAATTGATGCTCAGAGAATAATGTAAAGAACTCTATCATTACTTTGTGAGGGTATGGTAATAATATTTTATTTACTACACCAGCATAGATTGATAAATACCAAATTCCTATAACAAAAATAAAACCTGCAATTCCAGCAATTAATTTTTTATACATATCAAATTTGATTTAGTATTTCTTTAGCATGTTCATTATCAATCTCAACTAATGAATTATCAATAAATGCAAATTCACGATTATGAATTAATGTCAGGTCTGCACTATCATGAGTTACAAATAAGATAGTTTTATCATTCATCTCTTCATTAAAAATTTCTTTTGCAATTTTTTTAGTATCGCTATGCATTGACGAGAAGACTTCGTCTAATAATAGAATTTCTGAAGGAGAATAAATAGTGCGAATAAAATTTATAATTTGTTTTTCTCCTCCGCTTAATTTATATGGATAATCATCCTTTCTATGAAATAAATTGAATTTTTGTAAAGTTTTATAAACTTTGTCATTATCAAAGTCATTAAATGTAAATAGCTTGTTTGGAAGTTGTATATTTTCGATTATACTCAACCATGGTAATAAACAATTATCAATATCTTGCAATGCATAAGCTATAGGTTTTTTTGAATCGACTTTTAAAATGCCTTTATCAAGATTGCGATTCCCTGTAATGATATCAAATAAAGTAGTCTTACCACTACCGTTTGAACCAATAATAAAAGCTACATCTCCTTTATTTATTTTGATATCAAAATACAAAGTCGATGTTTTAGTTTGTATTTTTATTTCACCTTTAACTTCAATCATTGTCCATAATAATTTTTAGGGAAGAAATTATTAGTCGAAATTTCCTTTTTTAGAAGACCTGCTTCAATTATGATATTAGCTGTTGATTTTATTCCAGCAATATTTACTGAGTCTTTAGATTTTGGGAAATAATAACCTCCCATTTGATTTGCTATTTTTATTTCAAGTCCCATTCTTTTAGCAAGTATTTGATGAGATTTTAAATCGTTTTCTTTGATATAATCCAACGCTTGGTCAATTGCAATCATCATTTTATTAAAAGATTCTTCTTTTGCAATCCATATTTCTCTTTTAACAGCACCAGAACCACTCCAATAAGGGGAACCTATATATTTTGCGCGAGGATTAGCTTCTAATAATTTAAAATCTGATGAACTTAAAGCCACTGCAAGTTGCGGTTGATCCATAATTGCTGCCTGAACTGTATTGTCTAAAACAGCACTTAATGCAGATTCTCTGTTTGAAACTTTAATAGTTGGCCATTCATCTTTGGATATTCCTGCTGAAAATAGAATAGTTTCAATATTAATTTTTGTAAAAGGATTGATTGCCATTATAGATTTACCTTTTAAATCAAATATACTCTTCCCTTCAAAATCATTTTTCACAATAATACCATAGAGTATTGGACCGTCTTTGATTTCTGCTCCTGGAAAAACAGCATAAAGTAAATCTGGATTTTCTGACATAACACCAAACAATACTGGGAAAGATGTCGGTGAAATAATGTCAACCCTATCAGAAATAAGAGCAGGCATATGGTCACCTGGAGGTAGTTCAATTAAAGTCGCATTAATGCCATTTTGTTTAAAGAATCCTAACTCATCAGCAATATAAATTGGCAAAGAGCTTTCATGTTTTAAAATACCAATTTTCAAATCAACAGGTTCATGAGAATTTTTCTGAAGAAAAATCATTGCAATTACTATTATTGCAGCTGCAACAAGTAAAATGATTCCGCTTAATTTTAATTTTTTCATTGTATTTGGAGTTTTTTAAAGTTATCAATCAAGGAGTTTAAAAGGATTAAAATATCATTTAGAATGTGATTTTTTTCACTATCAGAAGAACTCAATAATGAATTTAATAAAATAATAAGAGAATCCATTTCCTTTAAAACATCTCTATTATCAATAAGCCGCTTTATAATATTTAGGTTTTGCATTAATTCCTTTATAAATGAACGAAATAGTGTGTCTTCAATTGGAATTGTATTTAATGTTTCAAATTGAATTTTTATGGAATTAAAAGTTCTGGACAAATATTCATACAATTTAACACCAGAATTTGGCAAATTCTGCAAATCCATTCTTTTCAAGTTACTTAAAGCGTGGGAGAAATATAATAACTTTTCGGCTTTATCTGACTTCTCCAAAGCTATCTCAGAATCGGAAATAGCTTTAATCAATTTTAGTTCGACTTGTTTTGTGCTTTCTAATGCTTCAGTAGAAGCAGTTTTGATTATTTCTAACTCTTTGTTTTGTTCTATTATATCACTTTTAATACTTGTTACATCTGATTTTATAAGTTCAAAACTCTTTTCATGATTATTAATATCTTCCTGAACAATTAATGATTTATCTTCTGCGTTTTTAGCGGCTAGCAATGCACTATCAGCATTTAATTTGATTTCACTAAACTCGGTTTTTGCTTTGGATATATCATTATCAATTTTTTGTGTCAGAGTATTCGACTTACCTTCTAAATCTCCTTTGATTTCAATAAATCTTTTATCTGTTTGACTTTGAGTGCTTAATCCAATATAAATTGGTAAAAATGCTCCAAAGATTGCAAGAATTGCTATCCATATTGAAGTCCACAGATTTAAACGGTCAATATCACGACCTAATTCATCTTTAACATCTCTAACAGCTAAATCTGTTTTTTCTGATAGAAACTTTATGTGTTTTTGGATATTTTCTAAATCTATTGGCCTTAAAATAATATTACCCTGTTTATCTTTTAGCTCAGGGAAAACAATAAAAGGAATAGATTGATGAAAAGATGTAGAATCTTGGTTCTTATAATATTCAAATAATTCAGAAGCAATATGTTTTTCGATCTCTTGAATATTTTCGTTTGAAAGCTTTATTTCTTTTTTAGTAGTATCAAAAGATTCTACCTCTATAGAAAGTGCTGAAATATTGTCGATTTTAAAATTATCCTTGACAGTTTTTAAAATTGTTCTTTCAATTTGCTCATTATGCTTTTCTATCTCATTCGTCACATAGCGAGTTTTGTAATGAAATAGTAATAAAATTAGAAATGCAACTACCAAAATTATAGATATCTGAATGACCTTATTTTTCATCTTTTCAATTAATTAAAAGTTAGTTCTGGTATCATGTTAGGCATACGATAAGTCAATTCAAGAAAGTTATTGTTTGGCTCAGCATCTCGGAAAGGTAATAGTTTTGAAAAAACAGTATCATTTTCTTTCCCCATTTCATAAAACGCTGACATAACAGAATCGAAAATCAATTCATCATGTGTAAATAGTATTAGTTGCAATTCTTGATTTGAATACTTATTAAAAACATTTATGAGGTTTTTGATGAAATTTATTATTGTTGTTCTTTTCTCAAAATCACTTGCATAAAATACATCATCTAGTACTAGTGGTAAATTTATTCCGGTCTGTTTCCTAGATGCTATTGCAACGCTTATTCCGACCATCATACTAAAAAGACGATACCTAAATGTGTTGAAGTACTTATTAGGAGTAATAGTTAATTTAGGATTTGACCGATGAATTAATCTAGCAGCAATAACTTGTGTTACTATTTCGCCAGTTTCTGTATCTACAACATCGTCTTTACAAACATTTAGAGTAACTTCATCATGCAAAAGATAATTCCCAAGAATTTCCTCAACTACGTTTTTAATTGGTTCATAAGCAGAATCTACTATGTCATTAATATTCCGACTAAGTATTTTTGAATAAGTGCCAGCTTCTCTTTTAATCTCATTATACAATTCTAACCGTTGGCTAAAATCAAAAAGTTCTTTGTCTATAGTATCATTTCGTATTGTTATGGATTTTATCTTATTTTCAAAATCTACGATTTCCTTTGAAATAATTGCTTTTTGTTCAAGAATAGTTTTGTCACCTATCTTTTCTTTAATTGATTTATCTGATTTATTAATTTCGATAATTCGTGTCTGTTTGTATGCTTTATAAGCTTCTATCAAGTCTTTAAGGGCAAGAATGAAATCATTTGTATGTTTTACCTCTGTTTCATATACAATTTTTGAATTATTTATAGAAAAAGCAGGATAATTACTAATTACTTTTAAGAAGTTGATTTCTAATAGTTCTGCAATTTTTTGAATAAAATCTTTATTGATGCTATGAATATTTATTAAGTCAGGAAACACCTTTATTCCTTCATTCTCCCTTTTTAAGGAATCACTTATTTTAGCGAAAAGAACGTTTAAATCATTAGTTTGGGATATTAATTTATCATATGATTCAATGGTTGCTTTTCGAATTTCATTATACTTATTTATTTTTTCAATCCTTTGATTTACTCCGTCTTTGATTGTATCAGTTTCACTTTTTGAATTTAAACAAAATGGGCAATTATCTTGATTTTCTAATAATTCCAATCCTAGTATTAAAAATTCAAACTCCTTTTGCTCATTGACAGAAATATTAAAACCACTTAGTTCTAAATATCTGCTATCAAATTCCTTTATTGCTTTTGTATATTCAGAAATATCAATATTTAGATCAATAGTATTGTTTTTAGTCTTATCAAATAATTCAGAAATCCCTTTGTCCTCTGTTTTTATTTGAACTTTAGAGTTCTTATCAAAATCAATTAGTTTTAATTTTCTTTTGTTAATTTCATCATTCCATATCTTAATATCGTTATCGTTTGATTGTTTTTCTTTAGTGAATTTTGAAATTGAAAGTTTTTCTTTGCGCCTATCCCAATATATGAATTCATTGATAAGTCTATTAAAATTTAGAAATTCTGAAAGGCCAAGACTGATAGCTATTAAATTGTGAAATGACTTATCTGATGCTCCTTCATAATCATATTTGCCAAAACTGTAAATATCGTAATCACTAACAAAATGTGTTTCTGGATTTAATTTCCCTTTAACTTCTTTTGGGAAAGGCTTTTCACCGTTTATATTAAATTCACCAGCCTTAGTTAAAACTGAACAATTTATATTTTTAAAAAGATTATCAAAACGAGTTAAGTAATTTTTGAAATAATCATCACCTTCTTTAATTTCCTCACGATAGGTTCTTAATTGAGCTTCTCCAATTTTTTCACAGAAAATATATTCTAATGCAGCATATACCGATGATTTTCCAACCCCATTTGAACCTAATATAATGTTATTTTTAGGTACTCCATCAATAGAAAAATCAATACCGAATTGTTTACCTTCTTTTTTTGGGATACCTCTAATATTTGAAAGCTGCATAGATTTTATCCTATAGTCTTTACCATGATAAGAATCAATTATTAATGATTCAGAATCTTTCTCTATTTCTATAGGTTCTAAAATCACATCACCTTTTGGGTAATAAGGAAGTAGGCTTTCATAGAAGCTCTCCCTATTGTCCTTATTAATTTTTGAATATTTTGCTAATGTCCAAGCTAATTTATTACCAAGCAATTCTTCATGATTAGCAATTTCTTTTAAAAATGAAATTAGATTTGTTTGCATGGTTTAAGTTTTAATCTTTCAAAATTAATATTTATCATATTCTAATACAGGTGCATCGGTAAAATTTGGCTCTTTGACTTTTGCGAAGCGTTTGCTCGTGAGTTGGGCAAAAGGCAATGTGCCAAATTTGGATCGGCTTTTCGCTTTCATTTCTTGCGGGTCGGCAAAAAAACTAAATCTTTTTTCTTTCATGTCATTTTTTTTCCTTCTCAAACCATTTTCTCTGCCATTTTCTGTGTCGCTGTCTTTTCTTCGCCTTGTTGGTAACGGAGGCGGCTTGGCACAGTTGCGGTTTTTGAAACACGTCCCTGTCACCCCACACCAAAGTTAATTATTTTTTCCGAACTTTCAAATTACTTTCTAACCCGCAATTGTGCTAAGCCTTGCTGTTAGCAATAGGTGTTTTGGATTTTGTCTTTTAAAGTCTTAATATATATGAATAAAAATAAGTTTCCAATAAACAATTATTTGTAATTAATCAAGTAATACATTTTTGAATCTCCTTCACCTGTTGAAATACGAAATAATAAACCATTAGCATATGCATATTTTAAAGGCTTATACCCCAAATATCCTTCACTAAGATATATTACACGCCCATCAGAATCATATTTTATCTCAGATGGGTTAATACCTTTGACTTTTAACAACCTTTTATTTTGGTCATAAACAAATTTTTTAACTATTTTTCGAGAATCTGAATAGAATTCTTCTTCAATTAATAAATTGTCTTTGTAGGTATAAAATGTAATTGAAGTGTCGTTTGATAATTTATCAAATTCAATCTTTTTTATTAAATTATTTAGACTATCATATTGGTAATCTGTTTTTTGAACATGGTTAATAGTATCAGTTATATCATATTTAATTTCATTTTCAATTTTGCCTGATTGATTATAAAAATATTTGGTCAAGATTTCAATTGTATCTGGAGTATTTAGAAATGAATTAGCATTTCTGATTTTATATGCTCTAACCGATGAAATTGTGTAATTATCTGAAAGAAATGAGTACTTATTACTAATTATTGTTGATCTGTCATTATAAGTTAATAAGTTCCCATTATTATCATAACTATAAATAATAGTGTCAAATACTGTTCTATTAAAGCCATTATCCAACACAATGTAAGTATTGGGTTTAATTTTTTTAATTATTCGCAAATGTGTAAATGATGGAAATTCTCCTATAGAGTTCTTGAAAAAATAAAATCCTTCAAGTTTTAGTTCATTAAATTCTCTACCAACTATAGTTTGAAGCTTTATTGGTTCAGAATAAAA
>Ga0116171_10005427_pt1 | contig 11200 bp, 6 predicted proteins | sample AD_JPNHW2_MetaG_FD_89798 | JGI IMG/M metagenome (GOLD analysis project Ga0116171, IMG submission 89798) | Active sludge microbial communities of municipal wastewater-treating anaerobic digesters from Japan - AD_JPNHW2_MetaG | ecosystem: Engineered > Bioreactor > Anaerobic > Digestate | place...
AGGGAATATGCAGACATTGCAGAGAAGACGTTTAAAATAATACTTGAAAAGGGAAAGAATCCGAAAGGCATATGGAACAAAGCCTTTCCAGGTACAAGAGATCTGCAAAACTTTGCTCTTCCCATGATCCTCTCCAATCTTTCGCTTCAGATGGAGCATCTTCTTGAGAAGAAATTTCTTGATCAGACAATAGAGAACTGTATACATACAATTATGGATCTCTTCTACAGGCCGGAACTGGGGATTATAGTTGAAAATATAACTCCTGACGGGAATCTTTGCGACAGTTTTGAAGGCCGGTGTGTCAATCCGGGCCACTCCATCGAAGCAATGTGGTTTATAATGGATCTTGGCAAACGTCTCAACCGCCCGGAACTGATCGTCAAAGCTAATGAGGTTGCCCTTAATATGTTAGAATACGGATGGGACAAAAAATATGGCGGGATCTTCTATTTTAAAGACCGGCTTGGTTATCCGCTTCAGCAGCTTGAATGGGATCAGAAGCTCTGGTGGGTGCATATCGAAAGCCTGATCACGATGGCCAAAGGATACAAGCTTACCGGGAATGAAACCAGTAAAAAATGGTTTGAGACAATTCATGAATACACGTGGAATAGTTTTAAAGATAAGGAGTATCCCGAGTGGTTCGGTTATCTCAACAGGCGTGGAGAAGTTCTCCTGTCGCTTAAAGGAGGAAAGTGGAAAGGCTGCTTCCACATACCAAGAGGAATGTACGAGATATGGAAAACGCTGGAGTGACAATAAAGTACAGAAATAAACCCTCAAAACTATATCACTAAATTAAAACTACTTCTATGAAAGAAAAGCTTAATGAATGTCTCTTTGGACACAGGAGTGCAGTATTGTTGATACTGTTTCTTGTCAGTACATTGATCTGTGCTCAGCATGCGTACGGGCAGGTTAATGTCAGGGGAAGTGTTACCGATAATTCGGGAGTCACTATCCCCGGTGTGACCGTTTTTGTAAAAGGTACTACCCATGGCACTTCAACTGATGCCGATGGAAAGTACTATATATCAAATATTCCGGGTAATTCAATTCTCATTTTTTCTTCAGTGGGATTGCAACCCCTGGAAGTACAGGTTGCAGGAAGGACTGTAATCGATATTGTCCTTGAAGCGGCCATCATAAACATTGAAGATGTGGTTGTCGTTGGTTATGGTACACAGAAAAGAGCGTCTCTTGTCGGATCAGTCTCAACTGTCAAATCTGAGGAGATTCAGAGAGCTCCCATGCCGAACATATCACAGGCTATTGTCGGCAAGCTTCCAGGCCTGATAACGCGGCAATCATCAGGTCAGCCTGGCGCTGATGGGGTTGATATGTATATCCGCGGTTTCGGTTCACTTACAAGTAATTCACCCATGATGCTGGTTGATGGTGTTGAACGTTCGTTTGACAACCTTGATCCGGCTGAAATAGAGTCGATCACTATACTTAAGGATGCTTCTGCGGCTGCAGTTTACGGTGTCAGGGGAGCCAATGGTGTGATCCTGGTGACTACTAAACGAGGTAATCTAAGCAAACCTGTTTTTACATTCAACACTTCTTATACTCTCAGCAGCAACACCCGTATGCCTGAGTATCTGAATGGTGAAGAATTCGTGAAATGGTACAATTATGCCGATGAGATAAACGGCCGCTCACATACTTTTTCTGATGAGGTCGTGAACAAGGTGACGAACGGAGACGCCGAGGGTATCTACGGCAACACAAACTGGAGCGAACTTATGATCAGGAAGACCGCTCCTACAGTTCACAACAACCTGACACTCAGCGGAGGTACAGATAATGTAAAATACTTCATGTCTCTCGGAGCATTGAACCAGAACGGTATCATTGACGGAGTAGGTTACTCGCGTTACAATCTTCGTTCAAATATTGATGCCAAAGTTACAAAGTCGCTCTCGGTATCACTTGATGTAAGCGGTAATGTTGCCAACACTTACAATCCGCAGATCTCCAACTTTGACGGTAATGGAAACTCGGTGGGTCTCAACCTGATGAACCAGATCATCACTGCACATCCTTATATCAGTTCACGGCTGGATGATGGCAAGTATCTTTCAACTTCGCTTCTCACAGGAAATAATCCCCTTGCAGCAAGAGATCTGTCAGGTTTTAACGACAACGACAGGACAGAATTGCAGACCACCCTGGCACTGAAATATGACGCTCCCTTTCTGAAAGGCCTTTCATTCAAAGTAGCAGGAAGCTACGACAGGAACTACTTCCACTCGAAGTCATTCTATACGCCATATACAGTCTGGTCAGTCGACCCGACATCATCATCAAACACCCTTACAGAGATTGACGCACCTTACGGAACAGTTGCACTTCTGAGTGAAGGCTATTCACAGTCAAACCGCTGGACCACACAGGAGTTCGTTACTTATCAGCATACATTTAACACAAAGCATGTTATTGATGCATTAATTGTGTCTGAACAGTCGGGTTATACAGGGACCAGCCTTGGTGCCTATGCACGTAATTTTGATCTGAATGATATCGCTGAGTTTGCATTTGCAAAGGAAAACCCCGACAAGCCCACAGGCGGCAGTCTGACAATACACCGGACAGGTTGGGTGGGACGGTTCAACTATGTCTATGACAACCGTTATCTTGCTGAAGTATCTGCACGTGTTGATGCCTCAACAAACTTTCCCGAGAATAACCGTTATGGCGTGTTCCCTTCAGCCTCTCTCGGATGGAGGGTTTCTGAAGAAGATTTCTTCACCAGTCTCAGAAGTACAATTACAAATCTTAAATTACGTGCCTCATACGGCATTCTTGGGAATGATGTGACAAACAGTACCTATGAGTATCTTCGTTTTGTTACAATACAGGGGCCTGTTGCCAATATAGGTAACGAAAATGTCAATGGCATTTACACCACTTCTTATCCCAATAAAGAACTGACCTGGGAAAAATCAACGACATACAATGCCGGATTTGACATGGATCTGTGGAGCGGTAAGATTGGGGTCGAGTTTGACTGGTTTTACAAGATTACCAGAGACATACTTACAACTGTCGGAGGTGTTTATCCTCCCTCAGTAGGAGGCTATTATCCCAACACAGTTAACTCAGGAATGGTTGACAACCGTGGATTTGAACTGGTTCTTACACACAGGAACACTGTTGGCGAATTCACCTATTCAATCAGGGGTTCTGTGAGTTGGGCACATAACAGGATACTGAGCATGGATCAGTCAATTGATATTCCTGAATATCAGAGCCTTATTGGTCGCTCGATGGGTGCCAAGACCGGTCTGATATACTTAGGACTGTTCCAGAGTGATGAAGAGGCGATGAGCGCACCTGTGGTTAACACCTCAGCCAGGGCCGGTGACATTATCTACCAGGACCTCAATGGTGATGGTAAGGTAACTTATGAACAGGATGTTACGGTGATCGGCCGCAGCAGCATGCCTGAACTGAATGCCGGACTGAATTTCACCTCGGCATGGAAAGGATTTGATCTTTCGTTCCTTGTCCAGGGGGCTGCCATCTGCGACAATGCCCTGATGGGGTGGTATGAGGGCATAGGATGGGATGACACTCAGTTCACCCGCACGTTCTATAACGGATCCAACACACCGAAATATCTGGTTGAAGGAGCATGGTCTCCGGCCAATACTGACGGAATATATCCCCGTCTTGATAACCAGTGGAGGGCGAACAATAACTGGGCTTCCACCCTGTGGATATTTGACGGCTCTTATGTACGTCTCAAGAATGTCCAGTTCGGATATACGTTGCCTGAAGAATTTAAATCACGCCATGGATTCACTGCAAGGTTCTCTGTGGCAGCAACTAACCTTTTCACACTATCGGAATTCAAATATCTTGATCCGGAAGCACCTAACGTGAGCAATGGTTACTATCCACAGCAGAAGACTTATAGTCTCGGGGCAACACTAACTTTCTAAATGAAAAAAATAAGCAGTTATGAATAGATATATTTTATCTTTTATCATTGCACTGGCAATGCTCGGTATATCGGGATGTGAAGATTTTCTCACTCCTGAGCCAACAGACAAGTACTCGGAAACGGTGGCTTTCAGCAACGAAAGTAATGCGAAGTTATACGTTAACTCTTTCTATCCCATTTTAAGCCACTATGGCGTTTTTGGCAGTGCCTACATGTATGGGTGCATGTATATTGACGGCATGTCGGATGTTATCAAGACAGCCGGCAGTACAGTCGGTTCAAATGGTGCATTAGCAAATATGTATGCAACCAACCCCAGCCTGATCACACCTGATCAGAATGCATTGGATATATGGTCGAACGCATATTACAATATCCGCCTGATCAACGAATTCCTCGATGGTCTGGGTAAGAGCGAGCTTGATGCAGATGTAAAGGCACGCCTGAGTGCCGAGGCTCGTTTCTTCCGAGCTGATCTGTATTTCATGCTAATGAGAAACCATGGCAGCGTGATCCTCATTAAAGAGATCACGAATGAGCCCCTCCACGCACGCAGCACGGCAGAAGAATGCTGGGACTTTATTGAGGAGGAACTAGATTTTGTTGCCGCAACACTGCCTGTGGAATGGGAAAGCCAGGATGCAGGTCGAGTGACAAAGGGAGCTGCTTACGCCATGAAATCGAGGGCGATGCTCTATGCAGAACGCTGGCAGTCAGCCTATGATGCAGCCAGTGAAGTTCTGGCTTTGGCAGAGGAGGGTATTTATGAGCTTAATCCTTCATATAAAAATGCTCTGGGATCATATTTCTCCAATAACAAAGAGGCAATCCTTGAATACAGGTACAGTTACCCGAACCTGATACATAATTTCGACGTTATCGCCAGCCCGGGTGGCGACCGCACGGGATTTGGCGGAGACATTCAGCCAACGCAGGAGCTTGTAGAATCATATGAAGCTGCCGGGGGTGGAATAGTGGACTGGTCAGCATGGCATGCCGACGATGTGGATGTGACACCGCCGTGGGAGACACTTGAACCGCGTTTCCAGGCTACTGTACTTTACAATGGAAGCTCATGGAAAAACAGGACTATAGAGCCGTATGCCGGCGGCGTTGACGGCTGGATTTCCTATCCGCCAGCCGCAGGAAGCAACAGGGGCGCTTCAGTCACCGGTTATTACCTGAGGAAATATGTTGATGAGACCCATACCGATCTGGTTAATAAAGCAAGCTCACAGACTCTCGTTGAAATCCGCCTCGCAGAAGTCTATCTGAATTATGCTGAAGCTGCTTTCCATCTGAGCAAGACAGACGAAGCCAATGATTGTATAAACGCAATTCGTGATCGTGTTGACCTGCCGGCTGTGAACCTCTCAGGTGATGCACTCCTCACCCAGATCAAGCATGAACGCAAAATCGAGCTCGCAGGTGAGGGTCAGCGCTACTGGGATCTAAGAAGATGGAAAGATGCAGCAGCTACACTTCAGGGTCTTTATGTCCATGGGCTAAAGGTCACCAGATCAGGTGATTCGTTTACCTATGATTACATAACATGCGATGATCTGCCACGGCAGTTCCCCGGGAGATTCTATGCTTTCCCGATCTTATCCTCCGAACGGTCCAATAACCCGTCATGTGAACAAATTACAGGATGGTAGTATAAATCACAAAATCATAAACAATATGAAGAATATTAAATATATAACAGCCGCATTGTCAATGGTATTATTGATAAGCGCCTGTGCCAAGATCGATCCGGACTATGCCGTAAAAAGCGATGCTAAAAACATGACAACTCTCATGGCCACCTTCGCTGACGGAACAGGAAGTTTCAAACCTGCTGAGGCTGAGCCATACCCTGAAGATCTCACTATTGAGGTGCCCTGGTACTTCCCTGACGGATCGTACATCGAAACAACACTGGATAAACTGTTCCTGACAGCCACTCTTCCAAACAGCGCCTATATGAATCCTTCTTTTGGGGTTACTGACCTGACATCACCTAAGACTTTCACACTGACTGCACAGAATGGCGACAACCAGCAGTACACGATTTCGGCAGTAAGAAAAAAAAGCAATAAAGCCAATATTGAAGAATTCAAACTGAATGAAGCTAATATCAATTGTATTGTTGTAAATAATAAAGTCATTATCCCTTACACAACGGAGGACATCTCAAATCAGACAGTGACTTTTGTGCTTTCCTACTATGCAACAATTTCTCCTGATCCGGCTGTAGCTCACGACTATACAAGCCCGGTCACATATACTGTTACTGCACAGGACGGGACCACAAAGACCTACAGTGTTGAGATTGGAATGCCGGTCAAAGTTCCCCAGGGATTTGCCTCTGTCAAGAAATTATGGTCTTTGGCAGCTGGCGATCTGGGATTTGAAGATTATGCAAATATCTCAATTGCTGTCAGTGGCGATTATCTTGTGCTGCCTTTCTCAAATGAATGGGTTGGCGAATCTACTGTCAGGTACTATAACCGCAAGACAGGAGCTTATGTTGGTGACATGGATGTTACCGGTGCCAGTGGCATTTATTCGGTAGCCAGTGACAGCAAAGGGAACATTGTCGGTATAAACAATATTTATGCATACTCATATGTATGCCTGTTCAAATGGAGCAGTGTAACGGCTGCGCCGGTGCTGCTTGCACAAAGCACTGACTGGTCATGCGTTGAAAGCAACTTCTATGGCCGTAAGCTTTCAGTTTATGGCGATCTTGACGGTGATGCTGTTATCATGGCAACAACTGACGGCAAATTGGCATGGAATAACGTAGCTCCCAACAGGATACTGAAATGGACAGTCCATAATGGAGTAATTGTATCTCAGACTCCGGAGTCTTTTGTTTATCCTACAGAATGGAGCAATGTGGCGAAGGCAGTCCCGACAGGTTCGCAGCCGGACGACAACTATTATCTTGCCTCCGATTACCCTATTTTCATTGATTATATAAACGGAGCAGATAACAGCAAGTTATACTCATTTGCTTCACCTTATCTGCCTGTCACACGTGACGGGGCACCTGCTCTGACTTACTTCGAATTTAACAATGCAAAGTATGTATCCATTACCGATGTAAGTGCCTGGAGCGGTGCAATGCATATATTTGATGTTACAGATCCGTCAGATATCACTATTGATCCGGGCAGTACGCCATGGGAAGCATTTCACGTCTTTGACGGCAGTGATGACTATATTCTGAGCCCGTCACCAAACTGGAACGTTACGGCCGAGATAGCCGTAACGCCTGTCTCTGACGACGGTTTCACAATGACTCTTTATTTCCTTAACACAAATGGCGGTATTAACGCCTATGAATTAAGCTGTATCGATGAGGGTGCATTTGGAAAGTAATATTGATTTAAAAAAGCAGGGCACATTTTTTGTGCCTTGCTTTTCATTAAATCAACTTATTTTTAAAGCATCTAAATTCTTACTTTCAATAAAACATATACTGTGAAAATATTGTCAATCAATTTAATATGCCTTTCATTAATTCCTTTGTTACTGTTATGCAATAGAAATAATGATCCATATCTGCCGCCGGACGGTGATACGATAACAACATATCCCCAGATTGATACATCAATAGTAAGATTGTTAAACAACACCCCGGTTATTTTGTGGATGGAAGCCTCCGCCAACTTCTCACGCCTTGGCACGGCTGAAAAAATGGCTGATGTCTTTCAGAAAGTTGCAGATATGGGTGTGAAAGGCATTGTCATTGATGTCAAGGGTGTAGCCGGCCTGGTGAGCTATAACTCATCAATAGCAGAGCACCTTAAGACATGGAATGGTTATACGCAGGCTGCAGGCTTCGATTACCTTCAGAATGCAATCACAGAGGCAAGAAAGAAAGGACTTAAAGTGTTTGCCTCAATGTGTGTTTTTACTGAGGGTATGAACTATGGCGGGACACGATATGGAAAGGTGTACAACGATCCTGATTTTGCTGAATTACAAAGTCAGGTTATGACAGTATCTGGTGAAGTAAGAAAGATCACCGATCTATATTCTTATGGAATGATCAATCCGTTACAACCGGACGCGCAGGATTATGAGCTGTCACTTATAAAGGAGTTGGTGACCAATTATGACCTTGACGGTTTTGTGCTTGATTATTGCCGTTATTATGATATATGTGCTGATTTTTCGGACTTTACGCTGACAAAGTTTAAAGAGTGGGCTAATCTGGCTTCAATTAAGCCGGCTGATATTGTTAAATCGTGGAAAACATCATATGGAGCGGTGGTTCCTGATGTTACAGGTCCGCAATATAAAAGGTGGCTTGAGTTCAGGGCCCAGAACATTCGTGATTTCATTGAAGAGGCCCGCACCGAAGTCAAAGCAATCAAACCTAAAATGGCATTTTGCTCCTATTCGGGGGCATGGTACGATTCCTATTATTATGTCGGGGTTAACTGGGCAAGCAATACTTATGACCCTTACACGGACGGATTTTCATCCTGGGCCACACCGACATATAAGAATACCGGTATTGCTGAATTACTTGACCTGTTTATGACCGGCAACTATACATCAACACTGACCGGTACAGGGTGGTGGTCCGTTCAGGGCCAGATCAGCGGTGCCAGGACAATACTGAAGAGTGCCAACATCCAATACGGGGCTATTGATATAGGTAACACAGTGTGGGCGGACATGAAAAACATGCAGGATGCGATAGTCATGATTTTGAGGCAGACCAAAGGCATCATGCTGTTCGACCTCGTTCATATTGATGACCCGGCTGCCAATGAGTTTAATCAGCAACTTTACGGCAGTGTGGAACAAGCGATTGATCAGGGCTTGTCCGGGAAGTGATAACAGGTAATAACGACAGAGAAAGTAAATCCAGGCATAAAACCCATGAAAAAAATCCTAATTGTTTCCCTGATTCTAAACCTGATACTTTTGGTCTGTATGGGATACTCTGCTTACAGCAAAAGTGGAGGGCTCCGTTCAGAAAATGCGGCCACGGTTGAAGCCGGGAAGGTCCAGCAGGAGGTTCCGGAACAGTCTTTTGTGCCGTTTCCTCTTTGGACTGGAAAGACAACACTGTTTGAAGCTCTTCCCAATACTCCACGGGAAATCATTTTTGTCGGTAACTCAATCACTGATGGTTGTGAATGGGCAGAATTGTTCAATAACCCGTCTGTTAAAAACAGAGGCATAGGGGGGGATAGAATAAAAGGAGTCCTGCTCCGCCTGCCTGAGATTACAGAATCTCTGCCACAGAAGATATTTATACAGATAGGTATCAATGACCTTGCATCTCAAATGAATACATCCGAAATAACCAGGTATTACAAAATGTTAATTGACAGTATCAGGAGCGCATCACCTGAGACCGGAATATTTATTCAAAGTGTTTTACCAACTGAAGCTTACGTAAAAAATGATTCGGTAATAGTATTAAATGAGAAAATCAACAAGCTTGCAGATGATAATTCATTGACTTTTATTAATCTGTATGATAAGTTCCTTGATGGAAACGGTAGTCTGGATATGCAGTTTTCCTATGATGGCGTTCATCTCAATGGAAAAGGCTATTTAGTCTGGAAGGAAGTTGTTGAAAGCTATGTTAATGAGCACTAGAATCCTGACAGGCTGATGTGATAGCAGCTGGACGATAAAACTTCGTACATATTTACCAACAAATCACCGGCAAAATGGGCCAGATCAGTCGACGACGAGACCCTGGTTACTGGACTGCTCTATTAGTAAGCATTCGGCCTGCTACATGTTGACAGCGGTCTGACCATGGGCCATATTGCCCCGGTCAGGTTTCATTGCAACTTTCCCGGAATTCTTTGATATTTTGTAAAAAGCAGATGGAGTGTTCAACTTTTTCCAACAAACTCCAATAATTATTGGATTTCCAATGGAGCATTTTGGAACACCTGTCCGGATTTCCAGTTATGAGGCAGTATATCTGCCGGGCTAAGACTGTAATTGTTGTTGCAGTGCATATCTGAACTGGTTAAATTTTGTCCAGCTATTTTGAGGTGTATATTCCTAAAAGGTAAATATTTACTTTTTACGCTGGATTTTGACTATATAGTTCCCGATCGAGGATAGAACTACAAATATGGTTATAGCTAAGGCAATAATAATGGTAATGTTCATCATTGTTTTTTCAAATCCAATTTCTTTAATATTTAAAAATGGATATGGATAGTAACCTGATAGGTAACCTCTTACTATTATAAATATGATATAAGTAACTGGATACACTAACCATTTAAAAACAGTTCTTAACTGCAAATCGTCTTTCGTGACATTAAAGAACCAATATATAAGCATAAATAACGGGATGATAGTATGTAATAATTCATCAACTATAAATTGAAGTCCGGTTGGTTCCCAAATACTTCTTAATGCTATTTGATAAACCAGGCCAACTATTAGAATAAATGCCGTAACCGCTGTTATGGCTCCGCTTGTGGAAAGTAACTTATAAGGAAACTTCTTGACCTGGAATGCTGTTACCGTAAAAAACAGAGCAACTAAAATATTAGTAAGAATGGTGAAAAAACTAAAGTACAGGATAATAGTTTCAGGTATGTCAACCAGTCTGTTTTGAATCATTAAGACGAATTGTGCCAGGATAGCGAACCATCCTATACAAAGCATAAACATTTCAAATTTTCTTTTCATTTCTCTTATGTTTGCCAGCGTTTGACAATATGACCAGTGATGGATTAGGTACGATTTCCTATCATGATACACGAAAAGTTGAATCGGGCTAAAACCCTTCGCATACCAATGTAACCATTATTGGCTATATTGTGTGTTGTGTACAGGGCTTTCTTCATGATTATTTTATATCGTGGATTACTAATGGGCATTAGATAATTAGTCGATCCTTAACAAGTCGTATTTTTCAATAAACGAGTACAGTGGCATATTTCACCGACCAGTTACAGGTTAGTAAATCCAGGACAAAATAAATTGCATCCCGGATCTGCCTTAGTCTCTTCATCATATTGAAGGCAACTGCTGCCATAATCGTATTAATCATGTCACCTTCAACGCCCTTGAGATAGTTCCTCAGCATCCGGTAATCACTCTTGAGATGTCCGATAACCGGTTCAACAGCAGCCCTTCGCCTGAACCGGGCTCTGTCCCTGATCTTCTCATAGGCTGTTTTGCCTTTACCAGTGCCTGGCATCATGATCTCTACCCCAAGAATGGTCTTGCGTCCTTTATAACCTCTGTCAACCAATG
>Ga0116171_10005428_pt1 | contig 11198 bp, 7 predicted proteins | sample AD_JPNHW2_MetaG_FD_89798 | JGI IMG/M metagenome (GOLD analysis project Ga0116171, IMG submission 89798) | Active sludge microbial communities of municipal wastewater-treating anaerobic digesters from Japan - AD_JPNHW2_MetaG | ecosystem: Engineered > Bioreactor > Anaerobic > Digestate | place...
TCAAGGGCACGGCCGGCAACGTTGAAGCTGGTCCAGAGGTTGCCGGCAATAAACAGGTTGGCCACCCGGTCGTTGCGGCAAAGACCGGCGTTGCGATAGATATCAGTGAGCACATCGGTAACATAGCGATACTCATCGTTCGAATAAAAAGTGAACTTCGGGCTGCCTGTGGTGCCGCCCGAGGCATAGACATAGCTGTCGGTCATCGGGCCGGTTAGAATAGCCTCTGACTCTGGTGGCGAGTTGCGATAAAACGTTTCGCGGTCGAGAAGCGGCAGTTTGTGAAAATTTTCAAAACCACAACCACCGGCCTGATCGATGATCTGGCGGTAATATGGTGATGCCTGTATCTGTTTTAAAAGTCTTTCGACGCGGCTGGCCGGGTTATCAAGATATTCAACATCGACCCATTCAACGAGCTGGCGCAGCAAAAAGCCACCTTCATGCGGAGCACCGTCGTGCCCCTCGCTCATGCCACCAATTTCGGTAATTCTCTTAACGCCGATACCCAGCAACTCTTCTTCGAGTCTGCTCGAAACCTCGCTCTCACAATAAAGACCGGCAGTCTGCAGATAGGCCGCCAGCGGCCTGACCTGACCTACCAGGGTTTCAATGTCAGCAACAATTTTGATAAACAGGGTTCGGTTCAGGCACGAAATCTTAAAAACCGAGTCGTATTCAAGAACCAGAGTGAAGCTGAAGTCTTCGGGGCATACTAGACGCCCTTCGCCGCGGGCCTCTGACATGCGAGCGAGTTCACGCACTTTGCGTATTTCGACTTTTTCGTCAAAACTGAGGTCGCCAAGCGGCAATTCATCACGCAACTGCAAGAGTTCATCATACAAAGATTCTATCAGCAGATGCGCCGTTTTATGGTCGCGATCGAGCACGTAAACAACATGTGGCGAAGAGCAGGCCTGTTGGTCCCAGCGACAGAGGTCGAGAGCCAACCCGCGAATCATCGCTGCCGCAGGCCCTTTTTTGATACGTTTACCTTCGACCACCGCAAAAGAATAGCGGGGGCCGTTCTCTATCAACCTGGCGGCCGTGCCAATTCGGCTTTTTAGAGACACCAGAGCATCGTGCCCACCCCAGAACACAATAGTGAGGGGTGCCTGCAGAAGTGCAGTCTCGATGGCCTCATCGCCGCCTTTCCAGAGCAGGGCAGCCTGATTCGGCCAGATTATGCCTGCCGGGTCATGCTCTTTGATGCTTTCGATGAATAATAAAGGAAAAACCGGGTCAACCCGCGACATTTTAAGAATATTGGCATTCTTGGTGATAATGCCCGAAACCAGGCTGTCAACAGCACCGACAAAAACATTGCCGGCAGTCAGATGCAGCAGGACACCCCGCGGCATGGCCCGCAGCCTGAAATTGAGATGGGGCCGCTCGCTGCCGCGATCAAGAACAGCAGAATCGCCGAATTCGCCACTGATGCGCTTTTCAAGGTTTGTGCGCCGGCAGATGGCGCTGATCACAGCGAACCCTTCTTCGATCATCGCCGGGCTGAAAAGGGTCAAGCCCGGCAGGATTTTTGCTGCCTGACGGCGCAGGTGGTATTCAGGATCAGCCCAGGCCTGCGAGACCTGATCGAGAATATTCATAATACAGGCTATATCAGGGTCGGCCGCCAGGGCGGCTTTTTCAGATGCTAGGGCCAGAACTTCATCGACCGTTTCAGAGTTAAGCCAGTCGGCATCGACCTGTTGCCCGAAAACCAGACATTTATTCTTTTTCATGGTGTTTTCCGTTATTTTAGCAGGTCGAGAGCGGTTATGGCACAGCCTTTATGTTTGGCCAGACCGGCACGACCGGTTATGCGAAAAGTTTTTCCGGGGCGGCCGCAAGGGCAATCACCCTCGATTATCGCCTTATCGGTGGTCAGCAGCGCAATAGAAGGGTAGCTAGACAGATACGGGGTCATGAGATACAGCAACCCCTCTTCGCCGTCTCTGACCGATTGCATCGTCTCTGGGTCAACGGCCATTGCCCGGGCAAAAACCGGCACATGCAAACGCCCGGCTTCACAGTCAACATAAGGAATACCGTGCTCAACCATGCCGAACAGGTCACGAAGATTCTGGCGCGGCATTCCGAGCACCTTTTCGACGCGATCTTTAAAAATATCCTTGGTAACTTCAAGGTCTTTGTGCATTTTCCAGCCGCCACCAGTAATAATATAAGAGTCTTTGCCAAGATTCAGGCTGATGCCTTTTGCTTCGAGGCTGTTACAGACCTGCCACAGATAGGCCGGGAACCCAAGAATACGCACCGGTTCAGGGCGACGGCTGAAGTCGATCAGCTTCTTCACGGTGGCATCAAGATCAAATTCGAAGTCATTGGCGGCATGGTTCCAGCGGATGGCATAGAAAACCGAACGCCGGGCAGTAAGGCCGGTGAGCATCTTGTCAGAGAAGGCGGTACCGACATTGCCGGCGACCTTCGGGTCATAGGTGAAACAGAGGTAGTTGACCTTCTGTGAACGGTTAACCATGCCCAGTGATGCAAAAATGCTATCGACAATCTTGAGAATTCGCCGGTATGAACGGTGATCAAGCACAATAGCGCTTTTGCGACCACCGGTACCCGAAGAGGTTAACTCAATTTTAACCTGTTTTTCTGGGACCGAAATCAGCCGGTATTCTTTAAAAATGGTCACCAACAGCGGCGGAATCTGCTCAGGAGAATAGTTCTGGCTGAAATCGCTCAAACCGGCACAGGCCAGGAAGGCTTTAAACTCAGGGCAGCGGGCGGCATGCCAGCGCAGCGCCTCATTCATCGCCTCAGCGAACAGCCGGTCGGTGTGGTGGTTATGATCAAAGGCATCTGAAACAGCGAAAAGATCGCCACAGGCCACAAATGGTTTTGCTTCAGCCAATTCTCCACTCCTCGTCAAAATCTGGCTGGCAACGAACCAGAAGGTCATACCAGCATTTCATGAAGGCATCGAGAAAACGTCGGTTATTATCGACAAGATGCATATCCATAAAATCAAGACTTTCAAAAGACCTTGAAAAAACAAGAAAATCTTCGCGCAGGCCGTCATCGCTCATTTTCATTGCCGGGAAATAAGCGCAGGGCAGGAACTTGGCGTCAAGTGCCAGGCGCTGTTTTCTTGGGGTAAAGGCGTTAACCAGCATCTCGATATAGCGCATGCCTGATTTGGCGGCGGCTTCGCAGAACCACATCAGAGTGTTGCGAAGATCTTTGCCCGAATGGCGGTAAGCTACCATGACGCCATTGCCATCGAGGGGATTGCAGTTGACAAAAATATCTGAAGTGCCATCTTTAGCCGAAAAGAGCATATTAGGATCGGTAAACGGAAAAAAAACCTTCTTCATCAGGTCTTTATCCTGGTAGCGATAGAATTTTTCGGTGATATCGTCAACATCGCTCTGCACATCGAATTCGATAACCGGCCCCATCGACCTTGGGTCTTCGCTTTCAAGAACTACGATTTCAGGATCTTCAAGGTTCAGATCACTCTTGATAATATTGTAGAAATCAAGCATCTCTGGAATGAGTTTAGGATTTTTGCGCCGGTATTCAAGACATTTTGGCCCGATAAAGACTTCGAGACCGTGGGTCTCAAATGATTCAACTTTGCGAACATTGGGGAAAATGCCTGTGGACATAAAACCAAGATGCTCAAGAACCACCTGCGGCGCAAAACTGACAGTTCGGGTTGTGGCGTAGATGACATCGCAGGTTCGGGTGCGTTCGGTGAGCCTCTGCAGGCCGTGTTTAACCATGGTTCGCATGACATCCTGGCCGCGAAATTCGTTTAAAACAGCAGCAGCGTAAGACTTGCCAAGTTTGTTGATCGGGTCGATGGCAAATATAACTGAACCAACCAGACGGTCGGCAATTTTGGCTACTGTCCAGAAATAGCAGGGGTCTTCAACTTTTTTAGCAATAATCGCCGGATCAGCGACTTCGGGCAGAGTGTATTTGCCTTTATAGACCTTGATATAAAGATCGATTATGCCATTGATATCATCTTGCGAGGCAGACTGAAAGACGACGACGCGCTTATCCTGCAGAACGAGCTGCATCAGTATGCCCCTTTCAAAGGTGATCTCAATTATTGTCTATACTCAGTCAGTATAACCACCTTCAGTGTCGCGCGTCAATAAGCGTGCCGCAATCACAGCAATTCCCGAGGACTGTCAGTGTTATTCTGAAAATGGTAAACTGAAGCGGCGTTAAAGGGGAATTCATGATGTCGGGATACGAGATAATAGTTTGCGGGGCCGGCCCTGCCGGGATGCTGGCGGCAATTACGGCTGCCCGTGGCGGCCGCCAGGTATTGCTGCTCGAGCGAATGGCCCGCCCGGGCGCAAAACTGCTCGCCACGGGCGGCGGCAGATGCAATCTGGCGAGCCTGCTCTCTAATGAAGAAATTATCAGGCGCTTCGGCCGCGAAGGCCGTTTTATGATTCCAGCTCTGAAAGACTTTGATGTGGCAGCCCTGCGTGCCTTTTTTTCAGAAATCGGCGTTGAGAGCCATGCCCCAGATGGAATGCGTGTCTTTCCGGTAGATCATAATGCGGGCACCGTTGCCAAAGCTCTTGAAAACGAACTGCACCGTCTCAAAGTTGAGATCAGGTGTTCACAGCAGGTTACCGGTTTGAGGATTTCAGAGGGCCAGGTATGCGGTGTCGAGAGCAACGGTTGCGAAATTGCCTCCCGGCGGGTCATTCTCGCCACGGGGGGCAAGGGTTACCCGGCCCTTGGCTCAGACGGCTCAGGCATACAACTGGCAGCGGCGGCAGGTCATGCTGTTACCCCGCTTTTCCCGGCCATGTTGCCCCTGAAAACCAGAGAAACCTGGGTAAAAAACTGTCGGGCCGACACGATTGGCAAAACCGAAATTCGCATCCCCCTTCCGGAAGCGAAAAAACTTCATGGCCACGGCGACCTGATCTTTACTGTTGATGGTATTCGGGGGCCGGTTGTTCTGGATTTCGCCCGCGAAATTACGCCGCTGCTCGAGAAGTATGGTGAAGTACCTTTGTTGATCAATCTTACCCGTGGTCTGAACGAAGAGCAATTACGATCCTGCCTGCAGAAACAGCAGCAGCAGTCGCCGATGCAAACCGCAGCCACAATTGTTGCCAGTTTATTGCCCATGCCGCTGGCAGTAGAGCTTTGCCGCCTGGCCGGTATCGACCCTGAACAACCGCTCAAGAATCAGGCGCCCGGCTTGCGTGATGCGCTTCTTAAAATTCTGACCTGGACACCACTGACCGTAACAGGCCATGATGGCTGGCCAGCTGCCATGGTGACCCGGGGAGGCCTTTCTCTGAAGGAAATTCAACCAGAGACCCTCGAAAGTCGCATGGTTAAAGGGCTCTATTTCGGTGGCGAGATGTTGAACCTCGACGGGCCATGTGGTGGCTTTAATCTGCACTGGTGCTTTGCCAGCGGCAGATTAGCCGGGCAAAGTGCCGCGATTTGAAGGCCGGTTTTAAATTTTTCTAAGAAGGTGTAGAATGGCAGAGACAAATTTAAATCACCCGGAGGCAAAAATGCAGAAGGAACGTAAAGCAAAGGTCATCGAAGTTTTGAACAAGGCCAGGTCAATGGAATTACACGCCATTCACCAGTATATGAACCAGCATTACGGCCTCGACAATGCAGATTATGGTGAACTTGCCGCCAATATGAAATTGATTGCCATTGACGAAATGCGCCACGCTGAAGCCTTTGCCGAAAGAGTCAAGGAACTCGGCGGCGAGCCAACTTCTGATCTGGCTGCCAAAGTCAGCAAAGGGCAGAAGGTTAAGCAGGTTTATCCTTTTGATGCCAAGCTTGAAGATGACACCCTCGACAATTACAACCAGTTTTTGCTGATCTGCCGCGAAAATGGCGACAGTATCTCGGTTAAACTGTTTGAAACAATTATTGATGAAGAACAGGCACATTTTAATTATTTCGACAACGTCAATCAGCACCTCGAAAACCTGGGCGAATCATACCTGGCACGCATAGCCGGAACGCCCGCCGACACCGGTGCGCCATCCAAGGGTTTTGTTGCTCAGAAACCCGCCTGAAATCAACCATAACGCCCGGCACATTCGCCCAATTGCGAATGTGCCGGGTTTTTTGAATCTGAATTCGACTCTGGCTCATTGTCTGGCCTTGAAAAGATTGACGCAACTTTTAAAGTAGTGACAGAGGCTATTTACTGTCTGACACAGTAGAACAGTGCTATTAGAAGAAATTTCGGAAATGTTCTCCGTGCCATGCCAATTAGGAGTTCTGCCTGTCATTTTCGCCCTTGTTCGGATTCGCGATACGGACTATTCTGTTAATGTTTAACTTAACCGGTAACTCAGACTGATTTTTCAGACATTAATCCTGACAACAAGGTGGTTGGCACAGATGAGAGTTTTTCTGGCAGTTTTAATAATGGTCTTTGCAATCTTTTTTCAGGCGGTTTACGCCGGCACGGCCAAAGATAAAGACTTCATGGACAAAGCGGCCGAACTCAGCTATGAAGGGCAACTGAAAATGGCCGAAAAGCTGGCAGGCCAGGAAACCCCGATCACCGGCAAGGGCGACGACAATTCTTCAACCACCATGTTTTTAACCATGATCTGGGGTTCGATCGGCACGGGCTATTTTATTTATGGTAAAAAGCAGTCGAAGTTCGTTTTTCTGATCTGCGGCGTTGGCCTGGCGGTTTTTCCATTTTTTATCAGCGACCTGGTGGCAACGATTGTTCTGGGTCTGCTGATGACGATTGCACCTTTCAAGATCGAGTTTTAAAAGGGCCGCCCCGGTTCAGCACACCACCACCGCCTGAGATTGATAACACCGCGCAGCAGTTCATCTGCCGCCAAAGCCAGCGCAAGGCCTGCGACACCCATGCCGGCATGAAAACCGAGAATATATGCCAGTGGAACGCAGATGAACAGCATTACCACAAACGAAGTTCGCGCGACATATTTTGCGTCGCCGCGTGCTTTGAGTGATGGGGCGAGGTTTGTATTAAGGCTTCTGCCGACTTCAAGCAGAATATAGATGGCCAGCATGGTGCGAACTGCTTCAATTACGGCCGGATCGGCCGAAAAAAACTTCACCAGTTCTGGTGAAAACCAATACACGAGGCAAGCGCCTGCCGGGCCTAGCAAGATGGTTAACAGACAGCTTCTCAAGACCAGCCATTTTGCATCTTCGGTTTTTCCGGCACCCGCCAGGTAGCTCACCTGAACCTGGGCACCCCACCCCAGAGCAATGCCAGGCAGCGATGGAACAGCCGCCAGAGTGCCGGCATAGGCTTTGGCTGCTAGAGCCACCGGGCCAAGCTCAGCGAACATTCTGCTGATAAAGACCTGAGCCAGGCTATATGAAAAGGGTTCAAGAACAACCATCGCAGCAAGAGTAAGCACCGGTCTGATCTCGGGGGCGAACAGGGCAGCCCGGTCTGGCAGTTTGATCGGCAGTTTCAGCCAGTAGATGAAGGCCGCCGATGAAGCGAGCAGGGCAGTCAGGCTACCCGAAAGCTGCGAAAGAGCAACACGCTGCACGCCCGAAAGGGCTTCACCGGCCAGATTGCCCGGCAGAAGCCAGAGACAGCAGAAGCAGACAGAATGATTGACCAGGGCCACCAGAAGCGGCACCAGGCTGTTGCCGGCGCTGCGAAACACGGCGGTAAAATATTGGGCAAGAGCGTTGGCAGCCAGTGACCATTGTGCTACCCGGCAATAATCAGCAGCGAAATCGCCAGTCTGGTCATGCAGGCCCAGCACCTGACCTGTAAGAAAATTTCGGCCATAGACGACTGCCAGCAGAACCAGCACGATACATAACGAAAAAAGCGCCAGCAGTGAACCTCTGAGTCGGGCGGCCTTTTCTTCGCTGCCGCTGCCGACCAGGCGGGCAATCATGATTCCACCGGCCTGCGAGAGGCCAAGAAACATCATATTAAAGAGGCTGAAAAGGCTGTTCACTGAGCCAACCGCACCAGAGGCCGCATCAGCAATTCTGCCGAGCAGAGTAAAGAGCAGCATATTTACGGCAAATGAGAGAATCAGTTCAACAAGAATGGGCCACGAGAATCTCGTGAGACTTTTCATCAGCTGAAATTTTTGAAAAATGAATAATTTTTCTTGTGACCGTCGCGCAACTGCCAGATCGCGCATTCATCAGGAGCAAGTTCGACGTGAACCAGCCCGGCGGAAGCAGTAATGATTCTATCGCTGAAAACTTCGTGCAGTCTGGTTTCAGAGAACAGCCAGCCCCAGGGAATGCTCAGGGTAGCCGAACAGGGTTTGGAGGTGTTGTTCCAGGTTACCAGGGTAAATCTTTCGGGTTGTTGCCGGCAGGCGCGAAAAAAGGCAAAAAGATCAGGGTGCAGATCAGTAATCACCGGTTGCCAGAGACCGCCTGTCAGTTCTGGGGAATAACGGCGCAAAGCTGCCAGAAACCTTATTTCATCGCCGAACCGATGCGCTTTGGCGCTCGGGCGCTTTTTCCAGGGCATGCCGGCGCGGTTTTCAGGGTCGCGGCCGCCTTTCATGCCGATTTCTTCGCCATAATAAATCATCGGAATACCCGGCAGAGTAAATTGCAGGCGTCTTGCCACCGTAATTTTGGCGGCATCATCGGCAAAATCAGTGTTGGTTCTTTTCGAATCATGCGACGAAAGCATGAGAAGGTGGTTAACAAAACCGTCGTCATAGGCTGCCTTGAGGTTGCGCAGCAATTGTCTGGTATTGATACTGCCGGCCAGCAAGGCTTTAAGGGATGCGGTAAAAAAATAACTCTGCACCGCATCAAGCGGTTTCAGCCATGGCACGGCAAAATTCGCGACTTCGCCAATCAGGGCTGCCTGCGGGAATCTCTGATGAAAAATCGTGGAGATTTTTTCGCAGATGGCAAAACTCAGATCGTTGGCGCAATCAAGCCTGACGCCATCAAAGCCTTTGTTGACCCAGAAATCAAGAACGCTGCCTGGGCCTGAGAACAGGTATTCCTGAACGTAGGAGTCGGCAAGATTCAGTTCTGGCAGGCCAGGAAAGCCCCACCAGCACTTGTAATCACCGTTCTCTTCGAAAGAAAATCTGCCCATAGCCTCTTCGGCGCCGCTCAATGCGGCCTTGAACCAGGGGTGCCGGTCGGAGACATGATTTAAGGCAATATCGCAGACAATACGCAAACCCCGCTCATGAACATCTTCGATCAGCAGGTTGAGGTCATCCCAGGTGCCAAGCAAGGGGTCGAGAGCGAAGTGATCGGTGGTATCGTAGCGATGATAAGAAGGCGCAGCATTGATAGGCGTGAGAAGAATGGCATTGGCACCAGTAGCGCAAATGTGATCGAGACGACTGCGAATGCCCTGAAGATCGCCGCCGAAAAACTCGCGGGCACCCCGGTGGCTTTTGCCCGGTTTTTCTGACCAGGCAACCAGCTGAATACCTTCAGGAACGGCAGTCAAACCAGACCGGCAGAATCTGTCTGGCATGATCTGATAAAAAACAGCATCTGCCAGCCAGTTACAGCCCTCGGCAACATTTTTTTTCATAAGGTTGGTCATCCTCAACATGCTCAACGGGCATCATTATGTCGGTCGGGCAGAAAAAAATCAAGGGTTCGTGAAAACAAAGTTTGAGGTATAGACCTCGATTTATTATACTCATCGCATGTCAGTTTTAAAGGGAACCGCGACCAGCAGGGCTGAATTTGATCCGATAAGGCCATTACTTTATTTTTGCCTGATTGTGTTTCCCTTCGTCATGCTTTTCGTTGAGTTGGAGCGCTATTTTGCAGTAGAACTGGCCGCTCGTAAAACTGAAGTTCACAACCTTGCCGGCAAAGAGCTATTAAAACTCAGTGAATCTGCAAATGACGCCAGATTTTTTCATCTGTTGCTGCAGCAGAGTTTTTCAGCAAAGAAGCAGTTTTCAGAATCCAGTCTGTCAGACACCGTAAAGCGGCTGAAGAAAGCATTCCCCGAAACGTTGACGTTCATTTTCTGGGATAAAAACGGCAATGTGCTCAATGACCTGTCTGACGACAAGCGCTTCGGGTTTCTGTTAAAAAAGCTGAACGTTCTCATGAAAAACGTGCAGCATGACACTTTTGCCGGCCTGCACAGCCAGAGCAGTTTTGCCGAAAAATATGACAAGGATCTGCGTCTTCTCAGGCAGTTTCTCGGGCCATTCGTCACCACCGAAGCCCTGACCAGCCCGTTTGTTGATAACTCCCATGCTGAGTGTATTGAATTACACGGGCGCGGCACCAGGGTTCTGGGGTGGTTCAGGGCGCTTGCGGATTTTTCAGTTTTCGCATTTGTTTCAGACCGTATCAAAGGCAGACTAATCGGCCCCCGACTGTTGAACAGCCAACTTGCAACTCGCATACCCGGGGTCACCTTCTGCCTGCTTGATGAATTTGAATTGCGTGTTTCTGAAGAGCAGCCCGGAAATCTGAGCGGTCAGATTCTGTTGAACTTCGGAAAGTTTCGCAGGCTCGCCGCGAATGAGCAACTTGAATCTGACCACCACTATTTCAGTTTTCAGAAACTCAATCAGCGGTGGTGGGCGGTGGCAATAATGAACAAAGAGAGTCTCAACCTGGCTTCGGCAAGGGCCGGGCAGGTTGTGGCAATGCTGATCGCGGTTCTGGCAATTATTTCCCTGATTTTATACTGCTATTTTCTCGTTCATGACAACCCGCTGCATTCGGTGAGGGCAAGACTGGTGCTGATCTTCGTGTATATCGTCTTCATTCCGGCTCTGATCTTCACAGTCATCGGTATTGATTACATCAAGCAGAAAGAAAAACAGGGGTTTACAGATCAGGCTGCCCGGTCTTCGCAACTGCTCAGTTCGATTGACCAGCAGTTCAATGGCTTTATCCATGAAAGGGCAGCACAGCTGAACCGGCGATTTTCAAAAACCTGGCCGGGCACCGCCCCGATTGATGAAGACGCCATGGCATCGATGGCCGTGGAATTGCACCATGATTTCGCGCCCGACACCATTGCCTTTTCCAATCGTAGCGGCACTGATATTCTAAAAAAAGCCTATGCCAGAACCATTAAGGATGACTTTTTGCGGAAAACCGGTGCCAAAGAACTTTTGTCATATTTAAACAGTTACCAGAGTGGAAATTACGACCCAGCCGACGGCATTGCCAATGGCTTTGCGCTAAGCTTTAATATGAATCATCAGAAGTTCATGCCA
>Ga0116171_10005431_pt1 | contig 11193 bp, 8 predicted proteins | sample AD_JPNHW2_MetaG_FD_89798 | JGI IMG/M metagenome (GOLD analysis project Ga0116171, IMG submission 89798) | Active sludge microbial communities of municipal wastewater-treating anaerobic digesters from Japan - AD_JPNHW2_MetaG | ecosystem: Engineered > Bioreactor > Anaerobic > Digestate | place...
ACCCGAAAGCACAGTGTGTCAAAATCAAAAGGCATATCGCGGGTGCAGCCACGCTTGGTTTCGATAAACGCGCACAATCCTTCGTAAGTTTGCAGCATTTCCTCATTCCTTCAGCTCGTACGGGATTAGCAGGTCCTCTTCGACATCCAGGACCGCAAAACTGTGCGGCTTCAGCCAGTCCCCCAACGCGCCAGGGTTAATCAAGCGCGTGCGCCCAACCCGCAGGTCCTCGAACAGGTGCGAATGTCCTCGCAGGATATAATCATAATCCCCGCTCGCGAGCACGCGATTAAGCGGTTCCGCGAAGTTCCCGTGAATGACGAAAAAGCGTTTGTCGTCCAGCGTGAACTCCAGGGCTCTATCTGCCCGGCTTTCGGGGTTCATCTGCTGCAGGCTGAGCGCGATCGCGCCGCTGGCGATATCGCCGTTGCCAAAGGCGTAAAAAACCTGAAAATCCCGTAAATGTCGGCACAGCGCAAAATCCGTAAGGTCGCCGCAGTGTACGAGCCGCGTGATGCCCTGGCCGCGCAGGATTTCAAGCGCCCTGATCAGCCAGGACTCCTTATTATGCGTATCGCTCATGATGCCGATTTTCACTTCTAACTCCCTGATTCATCCGGTAATTTATCCACCACAATTGTATCTATTGATTCTCATATGGTAAAATCGAATTGCATTAATACAGGACGATCAGGCGGAGCTGGCATTATGGCAACATCCCTCGAACAAGGCATTGAAGCGGCAAAATCCGGGCAAATGGAACAAGCCCTGGCACACCTGAAGGATGCCATTGTGGAAGAACCGACCAACGCGGATGTGTGGGTTTGGCTGGCTGCCATCATCGAAGACGAGACCAAACAGGAGATTTTTCTCAAAAAAGCGCTCGAACTGGACCCCTCCAACCGTCCTGCGCAGCGCGGGTTGGCGTTCATCGAACGCAAAAAGCATATCCCCCCCAAACCCGGCGAGAAACTTTCCGATTACACCCGTCCGATTGGCATCTTCAAAGCCGTTCCCGCCCAAATCCAGGTGGAACCGGAGCCTGAACCCGCACCTGCGGCCGAACCGCAAATTGAGTTGCCCGCGCCCGCCGCTGAAGAAGCGCCTGCCCCGGCGCCAGCCGCGGAAGAACCGCCCAAAAAACAGACAGCCCAAAAACCGCCCAAGACCAAGGTCTGGTTGGATGTATTGATGTACGGCGTGACGCTGATGGTATTCATTGTCATCGGCATTCTGATTGGCACCACGCTCTTGAACGTAAATATCCCCTTTCTGACGGAACCCACGCCGGTCCTGGACCTGCTGCCGGAAAACGAAGGCGTTTTCCTGCTCGAAAACGGGCAGTACACCGAGATGGCGCTGAACCTGAACGTCCCGAAGGACGAAACAGGCATTCCGGTGACCAGGCAAGCCCTGCCGGAATTGGTGGTAAACAACCAGGTCATCAGTCTGGAACGCGTGCAGCTGCTGGACGAAGCCGGCTTGCCCGTGGCCTTTACCACCCGGCCTGTGAAAGATAATATCCACCTGCTAACCCCCCAGGAAGCCCTGGCACCCGGGAGATACTGCATTGTTTTTACCCTGAATGTTGACCGCAACGAAGCCCTGTATTGGTGCTTGCGCGTGGAGTAAAGAACGCTTTGCCCTTACAACGACATACCTATCCCCCGGAGGCTGATTTCAATGACAGTTGAATCCTTGGGATTCAAAATCCCATCTGCCCACTTCGATGATTCCAGGCACGGCACAATCATCGCCAAAGACATCCTGGCCGAGCGTATTACCCGCTACGAAGTTTACGCGCCGCTGATAGCTCAAAAAGCCAGGCCGGGTCAATTCGTAATCCTACGGCTGACAGACACCGGTGAGCGCATTCCGCTCACAATCGTAGAGCACGACGCGCAGCGCGGCAGCATCACGCTGATTGTGCAGGCTGTCGGCAAAAGCACGGAGTATCTCGAGAGCCTGCAGGTTGGCGAACAAATCCTGGATGTGCTTGGTCCTCTGGGCAACCCCTCGGAAATTAGGAATTTCGATCGTGTTGTCGTGGTCGGCGGCGGCGTCGGCACGGCGGTAGCCTACCCGGTCGCGAAGGCGCTTAAAGAAGCCGGCAATCACGTTACCGCAATTGTCGGAGCGCGCAGCAAGGACCTGATTATCCTGCAGAAAGAGCTGGAACAGGTGGCGGACGAGCTTTATATCACCACGGACGACGGCTCCTACGGCTTCCACGGTTTCGTAACCGACCAACTGCAGCAGCTGTTGGCTGGCGGAAAAACTTACCAGTACGCGCTGGCGGTTGGTCCGCTGCCAATGATGCGCGCCATTTCCGAGCTCACCCGGCCGTACGGCATCCCCACTACCGTCAGCCTGAACCCCATCATGGTGGACGGAACAGGCATGTGCGGCGGCTGCCGCGTGCTGGTGGGGAATAAGGTGCGTTTCACCTGCGTGGAAGGGCCGGAATTCGACGGCCACCTGGTGGACTTCGACTCGCTGAGCAAGCGCAACCGCGCCTACAACCACCTTGAGGAGTGCCGCCTGGACGAGCCGCTTACAAAGCTGGAAAGCGCTGTGGAAGAAGGCAAAAGCGCGCCGCGAGCCAGGCAGGCCATGCCCGAACTGCCGGTAAGCGAGCGCATCCGGAATTTCGAGGAGGTTGCCCTCGGGTTTACTGACGCGCTCGCGCTCAAGGAAGCCGCCCGCTGTCTGCAATGCAAGAACCCTAAATGCGTGGCTGGATGCCCGGTCTCCGTCCAAATCCCGCAATTCATCAAGCTAATCCTTTCCGGCGAAGTGTCCGCAGCAGCGCTGCTCATCAAACAGGACAACTCCCTGCCTGGGGTGTGCGGGCGTGTATGTCCGCAGACGGAACAGTGCGAAGGCGCCTGCATTCTGAACAAAAAAGGCGTACCGGTGGCGATTGGTGCGCTGGAACGCTATGTCACCGATTACCTCGACGCGCATCCGGTCCAAAAAGCGCCGCTGGATTTGAAACCAAGCGGGCACAAAGTCGCGTTGGTCGGCAGTGGACCGGCATGCTTGAGCTGCGCGGGGGACTTAATCAAGGCCGGCCACGATGTAACTGTCTTCGAAGCCTTCCACGATTTTGGCGGAGTCCTGCGCTACGGCATCCCCGAATTCCGCCTGCCCAAGGTTATTGTCACGAAAGAAGTGCAGCAGCTTTCGGACCTGGGCGTGAAATTTGTTCCAGACGTGCTGATTGGGGCTACCAAAACCGTCCAGGATTTGATGCAGATAGACGGCTACGAGGCGGTGTTTATCGGCACCGGCGCGGGACTGCCCAACTTCCTGAATATTCCCGGCGAGAGCCTGGTGGGGATTTACTCCGCCAATGAATTCCTGACCCGCGTAAACCTGATGAAAGCCTACCTCTTCCCGCGGGTGGACACACCCATTCTCAACTTGCAAGGAAAACGCGTGGCTGTCATCGGCGGCGGGAATACCGCTTTGGATTCCGCCCGGGTTGCCCTGCGGCTTGGCGCTGAAGAGGTTTCCATTGTTTACAGGCGCAGCGAAACCGAAATGCCAGGGCGCTTTGAGGAAATCCAGCACGCGAAGGCCGAAGGCGTGCGCTTCGAATTTCTGCGTAATCCGCTCGAGTTCATGGGCAACCCGGACGGCTGGCTGATCGGGATGAAACTCATCCGGATGGAACTTGGCGAGCCAGATTCCAGCGGCAGAAGGCGTCCGATAGCGGTTGCGGGCTCAGAATACGAAGTGCCGGTGGATGTTGCGGTGGTAGCCATCGGAAACGGCTCCAACCCGATCATCCAGCGCACCACTCCAGGTCTCGAATTCAACCGCTGGGGCAATATTATCGCTGACCCTGACAGCATGGAGACTTCCATCCCGGGTGTGTATGCCGGCGGAGATATTGTTACCGGCGGCGCAACGGTAATTCTGGCGATGGGAGCCGGCCGTAAGGCTGCCGCAGCCATAAACCGCTTTCTGGCCGAAAAAGCCGCCCAAAAAAGCAGTTGATATGCCAAAAATCGTATGTTTAGGCGCAGGTAGTTTTTCGTTTGGATTAAGCACCCTTTTAACCCTGCTGCAAAGCCCGGTGCTGCGCGGAAGTGAAATCGCGCTGGTGGATATCAACGCGGAATCCCTCGACCTGACAGCCCGTCTGGCCGGCTGGTTAAATGAAAGTTGGGATTGCGGCAAGAGGATCAGCGCGCATTCCAACCACAAAGACGCCCTCCCCGGCGCGGATTATGTCATCAGCGCGATCGAAGTGCAGCCGCGCGAAAGATTGTGGCGGCAGGACTTCGAGCTGACCCTGAAGTATGGGCTGCGCCAACCATACGGCGAAAACGGCGGACCCGGGGGATTCGCGCATGCCGCCCGCAACGTTAATACTGTGCTGGAAATCGCCCGGGACATGGAACAAGCTTGCCCGGATGCCTGGCTGATAAACTTCACCAACCCCATGCATCGGCTCTGCTACCTGGTAAACCAGTACTCACGCGTGAAGGTGGTTGGCTTATGCCACCAGCTTGCGGCGGGTTACGCCATGGCAGCCAAAGCCTTGTCTGAGCATTACGGCTTCCAGGGCGCGCAGGACTTCGTAAGCACGCATGCCGACCCCGGCAACCATAAGCCCATGGCGAACATGGCAGCCCAGGGCATGGAGCGCTTCAAAATCACGGCTGCCGGCCTGAACCATTTCACCTGGATGCTCGCCCTGCAGGACCGGAAAACTGGCGAGAACCTCTACCCGCTTTTCCGACGGGAATGGCAGAAGCTCCCGAACAACTTTGAGCCGCTGACCAGGGAAATATTCGATATTTTCAAGGTATTTCCGATTCCGGGCGATGAGCACCTGGATGAGTATCTGCCCTGGCTGACGAACGCCGGGCAAAAAGCCTGGGAACGTTACGACTTGTCTTTGTATGATTGGACCCTGTATGAGAACCTGCGCAAGGAGCAGTGGAAGCAGGTTTCTGAGTGGATTTCGAGCAAGGAACAAAACGAAAGTCTGCAGAACCCCGTCAGTGAAGGAGCTGTGGAACTCATCGAAAGTTTGTCAACAGGCCGGCTGCTTTCCTGGGAAGCGCTCAATCTTCCCAACCGCGGCCTGATTGACGGACTGCCGCACAGCGCGATTGTGGAAGTTCCCGGAACGGTGTCGCGCGGCGGGATTACCGGTCAGGCTGTTGGCGAGCTTCCGCGTGGAATTACCGAGCTGCTGCACCGCGAGCTGAGCGCAAGCCAACTGTGCATCGACGCGGTCGTACACGGGGATAAAGAACTCGCGCTGCAAAGTTTGCTGCTGGACCCGGTCGTGGACGATATCAGCAGCGCCCGCCTGATTTTGGCTGATATTCTGGAGACCAACAAAGCCTGGCTGCCCCAATTTTTTGATTAGCTGCGCGGAAAGAATCAGGATACTTACCCAGAGGCAAAAGGTCAGAATTGACGCCGCGCCTTTGTTGTAGTATAAAAACAAATTGTTACGGTATATTCAGATGCCTGCATAACAATTTCATTTGAAGGACCGGAAACACATGTTTACAGTTTTTTTCAATCACGGAGGATTAGAGAATTATGGCAGAACGGGAAATTGGTAAGGTTAAGTGGTTTGACGGCGGTAAAGGCTATGGTTTTATCGCGCGCAATAACGGCGAAAAAGACGTTTTTGTTCACTACAGCGCCATTATCGGTGATGGGTACAAAACCCTCAAAGAAAACGACACTGTCGAATTCAGCGTGGTCCAGGGGTCGAAAGGTCCCCAGGCTCAGGATGTGAAAATCGTCTCTGAGTAATTGATAAAAGAATCGAAGACCGGTCTGGTTATGCAGACCGGTTTTTTTGTTTAATTCCGGGTCAAACCGCGATAGGCAAAACGCCCCTGTCCCGAACGGTCCAGGCCGTAGCGCGCAATCTGGTCCGCTTCAAAATCGGACCAATTACCGAGGAAGAGATTGGGTTTCCCCTCATGCCCCAGCGCCAGAATGTGCGTCGCAATCCGGTCCAGGAACCAGCGGTCGTGGCTGACAACCACCGCGCAGCCGGCAAAATTCTCAAGCGCTTCTTCCAGCGCCCGCAAAGTGTTTACATCCAGGTCATTGGTGGGTTCGTCCAGCAGCAGGACGTTCGCGCCGACGGTCAGCGTGCGGGCAAGGAAAACCCGGTTGCGCTCCCCGCCAGAAAGATTTTTGACCGGCTTCTGCTGGTCAGAGCCGGTAAAGTTGAACGAAGCGCAGTAAGCCCGTCCGTTAACATTCATATCGCCCAACTGCAGGTTATCCGCCCCGCCGGTGATTGCCTGGAATACGGTCAGGTCGCCGTCAAGCGTGCGCGATTGGTCGGCGTAGGCCAGCTTGACGGTCTCGCCCAGGCGAATTGTGCCTGAATCCGGCGCCACCACACCGGCAATCATTTTAATCAGGGTGGACTTTCCGGCTCCGTTGGGGCCGATGACCCCCACAATAGAACCTGGCGGTACGCTGATGCTTAATTCCTCGATAAGCTGTCGGCCGCCGAAGCCTTTGCTGACGCCCTCCACTTCGATGACCACATTGCCCAGGCGCGGCCCGGAGGGAATATAGATTTCCAAATCCTTACGCTCTTTTTCATATTCCTGGGAGAGCAATTTTTCGTAGGCGGTTACACGCGCCTGCCCCTTGGATTGGCGCGCCTTTGGAGACATATGAATCCACTCCAACTCGCGCTGTAAGGTGCGCTGTCGCTTGGATTCCGTCTTTTCTTCTACGCGCAAGCGTTCCTCTTTTTGGGCCAACCAACTCGAATAGTTGCCTTTCCAGGGAATGCCGTAACCCCGGTCCAATTCCAGAATCCAACCTGCCACGTTATCGAGAAAATACCGGTCATGTGTCACGGCGATGACGGTGCCCTTGTAATTCTGCAGGTGGTGTTCCAGCCAGGCTACGGATTCGGCATCCAGATGGTTGGTCGGCTCATCCAGCAGCAGAATGTCCGGCTCGGTCAAGAGCAGGCGGGTCAGCGCCACGCGCCGTTTTTCGCCTCCGGAAAGTACCCTGACAGGCGTATCCCCGGGCGGGCAGTTCAGCGCTCCCATCGCCAGCTTCAGATTGCTCTCGAGGTTCCAGGCATCCACGTGCTCCAGCGCGTCCGTCAGGCGCGACTGTTCGGCGATGAGCTTGTCAAAGTCGGCGTCAGGCTCAGAAAAGCCCTCGTTCACCCGGTCATATTCCGCCAGCAGGTCAACAATCGGCTGCACGCCTTCGCGAATCACTTCCAGGACAGTCTTGGAGTCGTCCAGCTGCGGCTCCTGCTCCAGCATGCCCACGCTGTATCCCTTGGAAATGGCGATTTCGCCGAGATAATCCAGGTCCTTGCCTGCCATGATGCGCAGCAGCGTGGATTTACCCGAGCCGTTCAGGCCCAGAACGCCAATTTTCGCGCCGTAATAGAACCCGAGCGAGATATCCCGCAAAACCTGCTTGTTGGGCGGATAAATCCGGCCCACACGGACCATGGAATAAATGACCTGGGTATCAGAAGGCATATGTGCTCCTTAATGCTATTCTTCCTGGCAGTGTTGGTTCAAAACCGGAGAAATTTTCCTCATGGCTTGCGCTCGTAAAGAATCCAGTCCCCCAGGCTCTCCCCTGCCTGGAAATTCTGCGCGACTTCCGGGCTGCCTGCGCCGGACGCGCGCACCAGCAGATATTGCACGCCGCGCTCGCCCAACCAGGCTTTATCCGCCGCCAGGCTGACGGGGTAAACATTCACCACCCGGCGCGAAAAATCCGCGCCAAACAGCCCGTACTCCTGATAATCGTTCGCCTCAGCGGCCACACCGACCACTGCCCCGGAGGGTATTTGCTCCGCCAGGTAGAGCATCTCCTTGGAGGAATAGGATTGACGCGTCAGTCTATCGATGCGGTTCATGTTCCAGACGGCTGCGCCTCCGACAATTTGCTTTGCAGGGTTGACCAAAATGACCATCGCCGAGCTGAACAACGCCGTAAACACCAAAATCCACTGCACCCACACGCGCGGGCGCTTGCCCTCGAACCACATTGGCAGCAACGCAGCTGCCAGCGCCACGGCCGGCATAAAATACCTGCCGTCAAAAGGCGTCCAACCCGGCCGGATGAGGCTGCAGGTGACCAGCGCGGTCAGGTAAAACACGAATGGGAATGCCCGCAGCGCTTCTTTTTTCCGCACAGCCTGAACAACGCTGACAAGGCTGGTAGGGATAATTAACAGGAAACCCACGAGTCCAAACCAGGCCTCATCCTCCTGGAGTTGGTATTGTCTATCCCAGCTGAAAACATGCGCGTCCAGTGTGGCAATATCGCCTTCCAGGTTCAGGCCCAAAGGCGCAGTCAGTATACGGGCAGCCGCAGATTTCGCAGCAGTCAGCCGGGTCTGAATCGAGCCCGGCAGCCAGGAAAGGTCCGCCAATTGATAGGTCCAGCGTGTGCTGGTGAGCACGATATACTTTGCCCGCGGCATTTCTGCTTCCACAGCCGTACTGGTCATCTCGGCTGCGTCCGGACCCACCGGCGAGCTAAAGTGAATCTGATTGCTGATGTAAATCGGCGAGCTGAACAAGCCAAAAGCCAGCAGTGCCGCGCAAACCCACCCAAGCGCCTGTTTGAGCGAATAGCGGTAACTCCAGAATCCAGCCAGCGCGAGTACAGCGAAGCCAGACAGGTACGCAGCAATCGAGAAATTGGTCCCCAGCACCAGCCCAAGCGCCAAACTGGATAGCAGCAGGGCGCTGATTTGTTTTTCTTTTCCCCAGCGGTGAAAGAAGTAAATCAGGGATACAAACAGCCAGGTACTGATCAGGTCATGCCGGACAGACGTGAGATGCAGCTGAACTACGGGGAAAGTGAGCCAGAAGAGCCCGGCAAAAGCCGAGCCGCGCCGGGAATAGCCGAACTCTCGCGCGAAGGCATAGACCAATAAACTGGTCAGCACGCCGGCAAGGAAAGGAATATACGCCATGAAGTGGTCTGTCCCGCTCAGGAGCAAGGTCCACAGGTAAGTCAGCTGGGCATTGACCGGAAAGGTGAGCTGCCAGATGAAGGGCGTTTCCCACGGGAAATAAGTGCCCTGCTGCATCCAGCGTACGATGCGGGCGACGTGGAAAGAAAGCGCGTCGTTGTTATTTGGTGGAACGACGTAGATAAGCACCAACGAAAGCAGCAGCACCCCCACCACCAAAAGCAAGAGCACTTTCAGCGCGGCGTTTCCCCGCAGCTTGAACCGGGCTAACAGCTGCCCGGGTTTCAGGTCAGCCGGATAGAGCGCGGGTTTGCCTTTCAGGAACCATAAAGCAGCGCTGATTACGAGAAGCACGCATTGCAGCAGGAGGATTAGAGCAGCGGAATCCAAGCCGTGCAGCAGGTTAGCGACCTGAAAAACAAGCACGATGGACGCAAAGCTGAGCAGGCCCCAGGCCAACGGAAACTCCAAAGCTCGCCTTAAGCGCAGCAGCGCCGTAAGAAAAAGCGTACTAAAGACCAACATGAGGATTGACAGCAAGAAAATCAAGGCAGAGCTCCCCTATTAGTTTACCCCAAGCGCTTAGGCTTGGGTATTCCATAACGACCTCTTGCAGTTAGAAATTCCTATTGCTTTTTTTGTTTCCAGGATATTGCCCCTATAATAAAGGCAGATTGGTCACCGTCCAAGGAGGCTACATGCCCACTACAATCCAAATCAAGTTAAGATTCAATCTATTGCTTTGCGCCTTCGCGGCAGTCTTATCTGCCTGTTCTCCTGCAATCCAAACGCCTGTGCCCAGCCAGACCCCGCTGCCACCGACTTTGACGCCTACCGAGACTACCACCCCCACGCAAACCCCAACCCCTGCACCGCTAAAGCTGGATATCCCGGTCCTTTTAGAGCAATGTGAGACTCTCAGCATTACAAACACAGAAGTAATTGTGAGCGGTCATCTCTACCTGCCGGAGTTCCGGATTTATGGGTACAGTGGGTGGAAAGGCATGAACCTGAAACAATTCCTGCCCAACGACCAGAAAGGCATCACTGCACTGATCCCGCTTGGCGATGGACCTAACACAATGGACGAACTGCCGGTGTATTTCACGCCGCGCGACCTGCGTGCGCGCTCGGATAGCGGGCAGCTGATTCTTCACGGGCACAGTGTTAGCATCCAGGGTCGTGCTGAATATGTAGTGAGTGAGGGGGTGCCCCGCTGCCAGGTGTGGGTGGAAAAGATTGAGTCGTTGATGCCAGCGGAGTTGCTCATTCCACAGACTTTCGAGATTTCCAACTTGCTTAAAGAACAGAACATCGGGAGTAAATCTCATCCGGAAATCGTTTCCACCTGTGAATTGATGGGAAGAAAGCAACAAATGGTGTCCATAAAGGGCTCAGTCATCGCGGAGAGCGGTCCGGACCTTTGCAAGCAAGAAATATGCCGTTTTAAGCTGACAGATAAGACCGGCACGGTGACCGCGCTTTTTCTGTTGGCGGATACGCCCAATTCCATAAACTTCATCTCAAACCAAGGCTGGAAGCTGATGGACCAGGATGGAATTCCCCGCGACCTGCTGAACCTGGTTTTCACTGGTACGCTGTTTGTTGATCCTTCTGATGGCTGTTCGTTATTGGTGTACCAGATCAAGGAACATTGATAGTCAACCTGTAATAGACCGTGGCTGATAGATCGACCTTCGCGCAGCACCCTCTGGAAGGCTCGGTCCCGAACCAACAAAAAAGAGGCTGTCTCATTAATTCTGAGACAACCTCTATCTGTCTGGGCGGTCGGATTTGGACCGCCGACCTTCGCACAGCACCCTGTCAAGGGCTCGGTCCCGAACCGTGCGCCAGATAAAAAAGAACCCTCGATTCCTCGAAGGTTCTTCTGTCGGGGCGGGCGGATTTGGACCGCCGACCTTCGCACAGCACCCTGTCAAGGGCTCGGTCCCAAACCAACAAAAAAGAGGCTGTCTCATTAATTCTGAGACAACCTCTATCTGTCTGGACGGGCGGATTTGGACCGCTGACCCTCGCACAGCACCCTGTCAAGGGCTCGGTCCCGAACCAACAAAAAAGAGGCTGTCTCATTAATTCTGAGACAACCTCAATCTGTCGGGGCGGGCGGATTTGGACCGCCGACCTTCGCACAGCACCCTGTCAAGGGCTCGGTCCCGAACCGTGCGCCAGATAAAAAAGAACCCTCGATTCCTCGAAGGTTC
>Ga0116171_10005433_pt1 | contig 11188 bp, 10 predicted proteins | sample AD_JPNHW2_MetaG_FD_89798 | JGI IMG/M metagenome (GOLD analysis project Ga0116171, IMG submission 89798) | Active sludge microbial communities of municipal wastewater-treating anaerobic digesters from Japan - AD_JPNHW2_MetaG | ecosystem: Engineered > Bioreactor > Anaerobic > Digestate | place...
TGGCCCGGCAGGCCGGGTATGCCGATGCATCGCAGGCGGTCACCGTAACCGGGGGAGAGAGCACGCCGGTTGCACTCGGTCTTGCCGAAATACCGGTGACAACAAAGGCACCCCTCTCGGCGATCCCTGTTATGGGGGCCTTTGCCATTCTCGGGGTCGTCATTGCTCTCGGGCGCAGGATACAATAACATACTATTTTTTTGCCGGGAACCGGATAATATCGTTGCCCGTTATCCCTTTACCGGGCTGACGATGGCAGTTTCTCCGGCATCTGGCACCCGAAGGAACGATATTATCCCCCCGTCTCACCAGCATTTTTTCCCGTCCGGTATCAGTTTTCTCCCGTTTGCTGCCTGCTCCAGGAACATTCATGCAGGTAACCGGCGAAGGATATAAAAAAAAGGTACCGGATCGGATACCGGGTAGCAGGAATCTTTATCGCAGAAAGGTTCCCACCTCACTGAGTGTCTGATGAAAACCACCAGCCTTGTGATACTATGCGGCATTGCACTTCTTTGTTGCCTTGTTATGCCGGCGAATTGCGCGATAACCCCGGACTGGGTGGTAGCCGGCCCGACGAGTGGCGAGTTGTCCGGTGTAGTCATCTCCGCTGACGGATCGACCATCATTGCCGGAGGTGACCAGATAATCTCTCTTACTACCGATGGCAGGAAGCGCTGGACCGGCTGGTCCGGGACCACTCTTGCTCTTAGCAGTGACGGGGATTACCTCCTCTCTTCCAAGGGTCAGGTCGTCCGCCTTATCTCATCCGATGGAAAACTGGTCTGGGAAAAGCCCATGGACATCACCATCACGGATGTAGCCATGACACAGGATGCATCCGTGATCGTAGCAACCGGCGGGGGGAAGATCCGGACCATGGACATTTCGGGCAAAGCTATCGCATCGAACGAAACCATGGCCATCAACCATATCAGGGTCATGCCTTCAGGAGACCGGGTCCTTTTCACTACAAACAAGGATGTCCAGTTGTCCGATCTCACGCTCCAACTGGTTTGGTCCGATACAAACGCGACCCAGAACCTTGTTGCAGTCGCTGCTGACGGGTCCTCCTTTGTGACCGCGACGGATAACCGTATCCGGATGTATAACGGGACCGGGCGCCTTCTCTGGGAGAAACGGTTCTCCAGCGGGAATGCCCAGGCCCTTGCTTATTCCCGGGACGGTTCCACGATTGTCATCGGCATGGACGATAATAACCTGCAGGTGCTTCGCCGCAACGGTATGCAGCTCTGGACTGCAAATGCAACGAACTGGATCACCAGCGTTTCAGTGTCGGATGACGGGAACACGATTGCCGCGGGAAGCCTGGATAAAAAGCTCTACGTTTACAACCATGCCGGGACGAATCTCGGGACCTTTACTGCAAAAAGCCCGATCAGGTTCGATTCCGTTGCCGTGAACAATGATGGTTCGCTGATCGTTGTTGTTGACGGATCCACGGTATACGGCTTCTCACGGTCATCGTTCATGCCTGTGGTGATACCCGGAGAAACGATAGATGTGCCCTCCACCGAAACGACCTACGAAACGACACTCCCGCCTGCCACAACGGCCCGTATGGTCACCACCAGAAAAACAACTATCCCGACACCCTATCCCACGGAACGTGAAACCCCGGAATCAGCCCTGCCGCCGGCAGTCCCGCTGGCAGCGTTCCTTCTCCTGTACCTCTGCCGGTCCAGAAAACGATAATCCTTTTCTCCAGGTCTTCCGTTCAGGAATATTTATCGCTGTTCCGGTCACCATTTCCCTTAAGGATTGTATGAACGGTTACCATTTCATGATTCTCTGCGGGGTGGCCATTATGGCCGTCCTGCTCGTCCCGATCGTATCTGCCGTGGACCCGCTCTGGACGGAGGCCGGCACGAGCTCCGGCGACCTGTCCTGTATCGTCATCTCCGGGGATGGTTCAACCATCGTTGCCGGCGGCGACCGGCTGGTCGCCCTTTCCCGTGACGGCAGGAAGCTCTGGACCGGCTGGTCCGGGACCAGTCTTGCTATCAGCCGCGACGGAAATTATCTGGTAACGTCGCGGGACCAGACCCTCCGCCTGATCACCGGAACCGGTACCATGCTCTGGGATGTGTCGCTCGAAGTTCCGGTCACGGAAATCTCCATGCTGCCGGATGCCTCCCTTATCGCAGCCGGCGGCGGGAGCCGGATCCGGATCATCAACGCATCGGGTGCCGGTTTCCGGCAGAATGCATCCATACCCTTCAACCATTTCCGGTTCCTCCCGGACGGTAACCGGCTGGTTGTTACGACAAAAGAGAGCATCCAGACGTCGAACCTGACACTCCTCTCCGAATGGGCGGATACGAACGTGACCCAGGATCTCGTTGAAGTTGCCGGTGACGGTTCCTCGTTCGTGAGCGTGACCAACAACCGTGTCCGGATGTACACCCGCAACGGGAGCCTGCAATGGGACCGTGCTCTCCCCGGCGGGAATGCACTGGCGTTTGCCTACTCTGGCGACGGATCAACGATTATTGTCGGCAGGGATGACAACACCATTGAAGTGCTGGATGGCAATGGTAACCGTCTCTGGACCGGACAAGCATCCTACTGGGTTACCAGCGTTGCGGTGTCTGACGACGGGAACACGATTGCCGCGGGCAGCATGGACAAAACCCTCTCCGTGTATGACCGGGCCGGAACCAACCTGGGTTCATCCACGCTCAAAAACCCGATCAAATCCCATTCTGTCGCGGTGAGCAGTGATGGTTCCGTGATTACAGCCGTTGATGCTTCTGCAGTATACGGCTTCTCCCGGTCACAGTTTACCGGGCAGGTAACCCCCGCGGTGACAACAACTGCACCCCCCCTGGTAGTGACAGCGCCGGTACCTGCTGCGAACCCGGTGCCAATTCTTTCCCGGCCGGTTCCCACCCCAACAACCACACCGCAGGCTGCCCTCAATCCGGCAGCACCTCTTGCGGTACTCGGGCTCCTCTTATTGTTCCGTGTACGGAAGTCCTGAACTCTCTTTTTACCCGGGTACCTCCCGGCATTTTCTGTGCATTCCGGTACCGGTAACCCAAATGTACGGGATAATAAAAAATGGGTAAAGTACCAATCTGGCCCCTAACCTGTAACTCTACCAATCATCCGCCCCCCTTGCGCCAACCCTGCCCCCACCCGAGGTCGGGGGCGCATGCGATTCCTCTGTATTACCGAAAATCCCGATTCAGGTACTACAGCACTATCGCAACCGGGGCGCCACGAGCGTGCGGGGCGAAGCCCCGGGAGCGCCAGTGTTTTCCGATCCAAAGAGGGTGTACTTTTTCCCATTACATTCTGGGCATACAATTTTTTACCTTTTTTTACTCCGTAAATCCTTCTTAAATTTAGGGGCTGTAATAGTACATTACCCTAAAAAATATCCCTGTTTACCGGTAATGCATTGATCACTGATGCCGGAACCAAACGCCGATATGCAGCAGGTAAAAAGACCCCCTGCTTTCCAGAAAAACGAGACCACTGAACACCATATCCATACGAAGATCGCCCCGATCACACCGGAACCCGGCAACCGCGACGTGCTCCTGCGGATTGCAGAAGAAGAACCCGGGCATTACCGGATCTGGCGGCGGTTTTTTTGAGATAGCCGCTTTCAGTCGCGGTATTGCGGCGATCTCCTTTGCTATCGGCCTTGCAATACGGGTATTGCTGAACGTGAACGTTTGAATTCCCTGGCAGAAGGCAGACCGGCAAACAGGCATTGTTTATTATTCCCTGTGCGAAACGGTATGTATCCGATCATGACGTACCAGGATTTTCCGGGCAGTGACGAAGCGTTCCGCCTTGCACAGGAGGGGAAGGTGCACGAGGCGCTTGCCTGCTATGACAAGGCGCTTGAATCGAATCCTAAAAATGACGTCATCCTCAACAATAAAGCGATAGTGCTCATCAGTGTCGGGAGGTACGAGGAATCGCTTGCCTGCTCACAGAAAGCGATCACGATCAATTCCTACGAGACGGATGCCTGGATCAACAAGGGTATTGCCTTAGAAAAACTCGGGCGGCTGACAGAATCGGCCGACGCGCTGGAACAGGCCGTAGCCATCAGCCCGTACAATGCATATGCCCGGGCCCTTTTAGGGATCGTGTACCAGAACCTGGAGATGTACGGTAAAGCTGAAGCGCAGAACCGGAAGTTACAGGAGATTGTCTTTCCCCGGGAATATGCCGGGTTCTATTTTACAACCGCCACGTTCCTCCTCGGGATCCTGCTCGGGGGGATCCTGAGTGTCGAGGGAAAACCGTTTCCCGTTACCCTCGGTTCTGCAGGTATTATCATCCTCCTCTTCGGTATTATCTGCATCCTGTACGTCCGGGCACAGAAGTTTCAGACAGAGGCAAGGCGCGACGTGGTCATGGCCCCGTGCGAGCCGGCCGGCCACGGAGGATGGAACCGGGCGGGCATGTCCATGGCGCTCGGTTTTCTCGTGGCTGTCTTTATTACCGGGACCGTCTCCGGGATTGGTATCTGGCAGTATTTCCGTTAACTAAAAAACCGGCCTGATCATGACGACCACGTTCCCGTTTTCCCATCACCTGAATGTCAGGGCAAAGATCCTGCTGCTCTTCCTTGGCCTTTCGGTCCTGTCCCTGCTGGTGACCGGTTTCGTGGCCGTTTACACGATTAACGGTGTCGGCAACCTTGCAGAGTCGGGCAGCATATCCCTTGGCAGGGAGGCGGTCAATGACAGCAGTGCCGCGCTCATGCAGTCCGCAGAGCAGAACCTGCAACGGATTGCATCCGACCAGGCTGCTGTCACGGATGTGGTCTTTTTCGATACCGAATCGGAGATGCTGATCCTTGCTTCCCATGCCGGATACCTCCAGCGGGATCCTCCCGACGTTATCCCTGCCCCATGGTATACCGGGGAAGATAACCAGCCTTTACTGCTCGCCCCAACGCCGGTAATATTTATGAACGGAACAACGGTTACTCCAGAGTCGGAGGAGTATAAGTCCCTTGCCGGCATGGCGCACCTCCTGCGGGCGACAAAAGATGCCGACCCTGACCTTACGAGTGTCTATGTTGCAACCGACTCTGGTGTCATGCGGGTCTATCCCGGCATGAGCAATATCCCGCCGGATTATGATTCCCGCACCCGCGACTGGTATACGAGCGCGGTGCTGGCTGGCGGCGATCCGGTCTGGACCGGGCCCTACACCGATGCGGCAGGTCACGGCCTGATGATGACCTGCTCGGAATCCGTGCCCGGCCGGTACGGCACCTGGGTGATCGGCACGGATGTGACGATCGAATCGGTCAACAAAAACATCCTTGACCTGACCCTCAATGGCTCGGGATATCCCGTGCTTCTCGACAACCGGGGGACTGTCATCAGCCGCCCCGGGCTCTCTGCCAATGGCACACGGTGGGATGAGGATTTCACACCGGACGATATCTATTCCCATGACAACCCTGCCCTCGCGGGTGTGGCGGCCAGCATGACTGCCGGGATGAGCGGTATCGAACGGGTCTGGTTCAATAATACCGAGGTCTATATAGCCTATGCACCGGTCTCCTCCCTGAACTGGAGCTTTGCCGTTTCGATGCCGGTGAAGGAGATCCTTGCCCCGGTCCGGAAGACCGAGGAGAAGATCGGGCTTGAGACCGTCAGGACCAGTACCCGTATCGCGGAACAGACGAACCTGGTCCTCACCATCGTTGCGCTCCTGTTCTGCATCCTCCTTGCGGGGGTGATCTTCCTGTCCTGGAGGCTTGCCCGTATCATTACCCGCCCGGTTGACGCGCTGAAGGCCGGGGCCACCGAGCTCGGGGCCGGCAACCTTGATTACCGGGTGGATATCGGGACCGGTGATGAGTTTGAGGATCTTGCGGTCTCGTTCAACACGATGGCCGGAGATCTCCGCACCAGCATCGATAACCTCCGACGTACCACCGCGGAGAAGGAGCGGTATACAAAAGAGCTCGAGATCGCAAAAGAGATCCAGGACACGTTCCTTCCCGAATCGACCCCGGACATCCCGGGCATCGGGATTGCCGCTGCCACGATCCCGGCCATGGAGATCGGCGGCGATTTCTATGACTTCATCTCCCTTGGTGAGGGCCGGTGGGGCATCACCATGGCTGATGTATCCGGCAAGGGTATCAGTGCCGCCCTGTTCATGGCCTTATCCAGGACCCTCCTGCACGTCAGCGGCGGGACCTCGAGCGATCCAACGTCTACGGTCCGGCAGGCAAACCAGTGGATCTATGAGGACGGCCGTTCGAGCATGTTCGTCACGGTTTTTTATAGCGTGCTGGACCCGGCCGGGATGCGGTTCTCCTACGTGAATGCCGGTCACAACCCCCCGCTGCTGGTGCGGGGAGACGGGGTGGAGGAACTGGGCGGGAGCCGGGGAATTGCCCTGGGGGTTGTACCGGATGTTTCCATTGCTTCATCTTCCCTGGATCTCCGCCATGGTGACCTGCTTGTGCTCTACACAGACGGTGTCACGGAAGCCTTCAATGAGATCAACAAGGCCTTTGGTGAGGAACGGCTCCGGGATTACCTGCGGTCCAGCCGGGCGAAGCCGGCCCGGGCGGTTCTTGATGGTCTTATTGCTGAGATCCGCCGGTTCACCGGGACTGCTGCGCAGTCGGACGATATCACGCTGGTCGTGGTGAAGGTGGCGTGAAGGGGAATGGAAAAACCAATCCATAGATAACTATCTCAACGTTAATTGTACCATAAAGAATTGTAAGAAAAATACCATAGGGGATTGGAATGGGGGGTTTCTTCCTATTTTGTTCAAATTCCCGCTTCCTGCACCGTCACCGGATCCACGACCTGCACCACCACGAAGCCGGCCCGCACCCCGTAAAAATTATTTTTCCCTGAGAAATCCCCAGACTTCCCTGAATGTCACCCGTTTCCCGTAGGTCAGCATGCCCATCCTGAAGATCCGTGCGGCAAGCCTTGTCAGAATAACAATGGAGATGACAAGGAGGGCGATACTCACGATAATCTGGTATGGCGGTACTGTCACGAGCGTGAGCCGGACCATTGCAACGAACGGCGCGGTATAGGGGAAATAGGTCAGTACCTGCATCAGGAGCGAATTCGGATCCTGCAGGAGGAACTGGAGGAATATGATCGGGAACACGGCAAACATCGAGAAGACTGCCGAGACCTGCTGGGCCTCCCTGACCGTGGGTGCGAGGGATGCAGTGCACGCGATCGAGACCGAGAACAGGAAGTACCCGAGAACAAAGTAGATGACCGCGAGGCACACGAGCCCGCTCACCTGGATCTCCGAGAACAGAGCAGCAAACGGGCTTACGGCGATCACGATAAGGCCGATCGCGACCCAGACCACGATCTGGAGCAGGCCCACCCCCGCATACCCGAGGATCTTTCCTGCGAGCAGTTCTTCGGCAGAGCAGTGGGAGAGCAGGAACTCGCCCCTGCGGCTCTCTTTTTCTTCGCCGATTCCCTGCATCAGGTAACCGGACGAGGTGAGGATACCGATAGCAAGAACCATCGTGAGGGCAAACGGCAGCACGAAGCCGGCGAGCTTCTGGTCGCCCTTGGGATTACCCGCTTCATCGAGCACGATCACTGTGGGGGATACCGGGGAGAGGATCTTCTGCGCAACCGGGTCTGATACGTTCTCGTACCGCAGGAGGTTCCTTGTCACAAACTCCTGTGCCGACTGGCTGGAGCCCGCTGACCCGAGCAGGGAAGTGTCCATCGTATAGACCGTGAGCGTGCCGGTCCGGATATAATCCGGAGGCACGATCAGCAGGCTGTCGATCTCTCCTTTCCCCAGCGCCGCGTTGCCGGCGGCAATGCCGGGGTACCGGACGAAGCCGGGCGTTGCCTGAACAAACCCGGCAGCATCGACGAACCCGGTTGTCTGGTTCGCTGATGTCGTGCCGATCCCCGCACCGGTATACAGGGTGAGCCCGAGAACGAAGAGCATCAGCAGGGGGAGCCCAAGCATGCCAAGAATAAACCCTTTGCGCCGTACGGTCTTTAAAAATTCAAATTTCGCAACTATGAGGGATTTTGCCGTCATCTCCTGCACACCTCAAGGAATATCTCGTTCATGGACCGCTGCTTTACCTCGAATTTCCTCACGGTAACGCTTGCGATAAGTGTTTTTAACATGGCCTGGGTGTCGGCATCCTTTTCCACGATCAGCTCCGCGACGTTGCCCGAGTCGTTGATGCCAAGGATATGATCGATATGCGGGAGCCGGCCTTCGTAGCGGACCTCGATCGACAACCCGAACTGCTGGCGGATCTCGTCAAGGCTGCCGTAGAGCACCATCCTGCCGTCATTGAGCATGAGGATCCGGTCGCACATCCGTTCCACCTCGTCCATCTGGTGCGTGCTCATGATCAGGGTCGTGCCGTTGTCGCGCAGGTCAAGGAGAATGTCCTTGAGGGTCTTTATGTTGAGCGGGTCGAGTCCCGAGAACGGCTCGTCAAGGATGAGAAGATCCGGCTCGTGGATGACCGCGAGAATGAACTGGAGCCTGCGGTGCATGCCCTTGCTCAGTTCCTGGATCTTTTTGTCCCGGTATTCCGTGAGATCCAGTTTCTCCAGCCATATGTCCATCTTCCGGTCGATCGCATCCACATGTTTGAGTTCGGCAAAATACCGGATGCACTCCGAGACAGGGATATCCTTGTCAAGGCTCCCTTCCTCGGGGAGGTAGCCGATGGCGTCCTTGATATCATCGGAAAATGTCCTGCCGAAGAGCGAGATCGTCCCGGCATCGGGCCGGAAGATATCGAGGATGGTCCGGATGAGCGTGGTCTTGCCCGCACCGTTCGGGCCTAAGAGGCCGAACACCTCGCCCTTGGTGACGGTAAAACCGATATCTCCGAGAACATTTCTGTGGTCAAAGGTCTTGGTGAGGTGTTCAACCGTGAGGACGTTCCCTTCACCGTCTTTTTTGGGATCGCTGGTTGTCATGCGTACTCAGTCCCTGTCTGTTTTCCGTCAAACATCGCGGGCAGGGTTCCGGTCTTTCCATAGAAATAGAGGCCGGTGATCGTGATCCCCAAAATGGTAGAGCCGATAAAGATCAAAAGAAGCATCACCAGCATATAGGCAACGACAACGGCCACTGCTGCCGAAGCGCTGCCCGAAGGAAACGCGATCGCAATCATGGGGACCAGGGATGTCAGCAGGACGGCAAATGCCATGAAGATGTAGATGACAAAACAGACAATAACCTCAGCCCACACCGTCCTTAACAGGGATAATGATCCCGTAACCGCGGTTACCAGGTCTTTGTTGGCAAGGACGAGGAGCGGGACGACAAACAGGGTAAGGACATAGAGGCATGCCATGACTGCCATGATACTGTAGATCAGGCCAAGGTTTTGGGGAACACTCGTCATTGCGGAAGGGGTCATGAAGGAAGAGAACAGCGTCCCGATGAGTGCCCAGGCTGCCGCCCAGCGGAAGAGAGGCCCCCGGTAGTGCCCGGCCTGTGCCAGCCCGTCGCGGACGGCTGCGGTCCGGCCGGAATGGAGGAGCGAAACGCACGCAATCAGCGCTGCCAGGAGATAATAGGTGAGGAAGGTACTGATGAGGCTTGTGATGAACGTCAGGGCAATCCAGAGGAGCGAGCCCTGCTCTATGATGACTGCCGCAGGACCGGCAGCGAGAGTTGTTCCCGTAAACAGGGGCATGCCGGAGAGAAACTGGAGATACAGGCCCGATACGAGACTGAATATCATCACCAGGCCGGCCAGGAGCGAGAACCAGAGCAGCTGCAGGTTCCTGATCAGGAATCGTATGCTTCCCGTCGCCAGTCTGATCCCCCCGTTAATCCGTCCCGGTTTGCCCGCCCTGCCATCCGGCCGGGTATTGACCGGGGGTGTCGCTAGTGCCGGAGGTGCGGTGCGCGAAAGCCGCACATCAGAATTCGGGCACCATGCCAGATATTTCCGGATTGTTTGTGCAAGGTGCATGTTCAAACCATCCCCGCACGCCACGTGGACAGCTTAGCAGATATCGTTCTGGGATCATCGACAAACAACCCGACAATTTTTTTATTGTTGGTGCATATCGCAAGTACATCGGGACAGCGTGATCTGATATACCCATGATAGAACACGAACCCGAAAAATACCGTGACAGCCAGATAGAACACTACGAAAACCGTGAAGGAGGTCTGGGAAATCAACCGGGAAATGTAGTGTGATTGGATGACCCCGGCAAGAAAGATCATCATTGCCCCCCGGAAAAGCCACCGGTGCGAATGGTTGATATTTTTTTGGACCCCGATGGTCGTTATCGCGTCTTTGGCGATGATGACCGGACGGAAGAGAGGCCTTCGGATGATGATGGCATCCTTGGCAAATTCAACAGTCGCCTTTTTGATATCCTGATGAAGCATCCGCAGGGCAATACCGAGAATGAACAGGATCAGTACCATCAATCCGGGGACAGACCAGTTTTCAATTAGGCCGTATCTCATAAAAGCGAACAATCCCGTGATGGTGCCGGCAAGGATAATGGTAAAGAGGGGTATCGATATGCCGGTTGAGCCATAATCCACGATCACGTCCTGCATCGCAGGTCCCCGGTCGCCAAAAAGTACTGACGATACCGGGTTGCTTTCCTGAAATGTTATAGAACGCGGAGCCATCATCTTGTCCGGGCACCAGCCCAGCCAGCTCCGGATTACATCAGAAACATTGAATGTCATACCATCGCCTTCACTTTTGTGAACAGTTCTTCCGCCATCTCCGTCGGGTCAGCGGTCTTCTTGATTTTGATGCCGAGCTCGGCTGCATAGTCCCAGAGCAGTTCAATGCACCCGGTGTAACGCGGGCACGTGCCGCAGTCGCCCTCATGATCGTACCACACCTGGACCCCGTGCTTTTCAGAGATGAAGATAAGCGCCGGGATCTGGAGTGGTACCGACCGCCCGAGCAGGATCCCCCGCTCGATGTTGATCGTTTCGATCGCGATCTGGTTTGACTGCGCCATATCACGGAGTGCCGATTCGATCTTCCCGTCCATGGCAAGCAGCGCCTTGGAGACCGCCTGCCGGGAGATGCCGAGCAGGTTGGCAATGGTAATGTTCGGGGTTCCCCTGCGCCGCATCTTCCAGAACGCGAACTGTTTTTCGTCCAGGAGCAGAAGCATATGTCAACGTGTGTAGGTTGACTATATAA
>Ga0116171_10005434_pt1 | contig 11187 bp, 8 predicted proteins | sample AD_JPNHW2_MetaG_FD_89798 | JGI IMG/M metagenome (GOLD analysis project Ga0116171, IMG submission 89798) | Active sludge microbial communities of municipal wastewater-treating anaerobic digesters from Japan - AD_JPNHW2_MetaG | ecosystem: Engineered > Bioreactor > Anaerobic > Digestate | place...
GGCTGCGGCTAATTGACCATCCACGACCTTATAGTTCTGATCCTGAAAGTTCAGGCTCTTGGTAGCGATCAGGAATTCCAGCCAGTCTTTGTATTTACGGTGAATCTCCAGAGGCTCAGTAAACATCTCAGCTTTCTCAAATTCCAGATTATCGAAATAGGTATCATACTGCGTCCTGAGTAGTTTGATCACGCTATCCGAAGGCGTCATATAGCTCTCGAACAGCAACTTCTGAAGCTTCTCCAGATCCCTGGTGCTGTCGATCTCCCGCTCAGTATTCAGGCTCAAACACCATCCACGGCATAGATCCCGGTCAAACTTCTCGCAGGGGAAGGAAAGCTGCTCGCAATGCGGAAGCTTCAGTATCCTGGAGAGACTGTCGATAAAATCCGTTAGAAAGAACCTGCTGCGAAACGGTCCCAGATACTGCCAGTCCTCTGTCGTATGCTCACTGATCCTCACAAACGGAAAAGCCTCCGCGGAGAGCGCCAGATAGACGTAATCCCTCGGAGGAAAGAGCTGTTGCTGATACAGGGGAGTGCTATTCTTCAGGATGAATTTATGGTCTGCAAGCGCTTCGACCAGGGAGACTGCATCTGTCCATGCCACGCTTGTGGTCTGATCCAAAACTTCTTTGATCACCCTGTCATCTTCGCTGCTCCGGCTCAAAAACTGCCATTTCCGCCGCAGATTCCCACAATAAAGAGTGTACAGCTCACCTTCGCTACCATAAAGAGTCAGCGTTCCGCAACTTTCAGGCAAGCTCTGGTTCTTTATCTGATCGGCTTTTATAGACATTTTCTGCTTCATATGAGCCATTGTTTTATCGTTTGACAAAGTGTCAATAAAATCATGATCACACTCTCAAGAAAGAGCTTCTTCACTTTAACCTTTACGCTTGGCTCCTTATCAAATCTGCACAATACTACCCAAATTCCTTCCCGCATAACCTGTTTATACGGCTTGAACTCCTAACTCAGAATCGCCTACGATACAATTGTTGAAGCAGAAATCATGCAACAGAGACACGAAGATCACGCATATATTACACAATAAATTCAGCATTCCTCACACGAAAATGTCCTTATCCCTCCTTTAGAAATATGAGACACATCTCTAATGATTCCCTAATCATTCCCTAATCATTCCCTAATGGGACTAGGGAATGATTAGGGGAAGATAAGAGCATATTTAGTCATGTATAGCAGAAATCTATGGTGAGCCTAAACTGGAATTGTTAGGATTTGTTGGGGATTTTCTCAGGATGACTTCGGTATTTCGTTTGGTTTTCGTAAGCTAATCTGAGGGCTCTTGATGTTATTTATAAAGGTTGTTCTGAATCCGGTTGACAAGGCTTGTCACTCTTTAAAGTATCGGTCATCGAGAAGATGTTCAATTTAAAGCTATATCCTGAAGCAACCGGGACGCTTATAAAGGGCAGTAGTGTACCTGGTAAATGAGGGTTTGGGCGAAACTAAGCAGCAATACTAAACATCAGTACCGCTAAAATCAGACGAACCATCTGACAAGGCATGCATATTGCTAGCAATGAACCATGGATTCAGCATGCATGCGGACAAACATCATCTTGATAGATATAAGTATAACGAAATAAATCTCCATGAATATGTAAAATCACTATAAGAATGCTTGACAAAATGTCAGTATCGTTTATGTTGGTTATATGTATTGTAAGTATTGATTACAAAGAGAGGAGATGATGAGAACAACCGGTTTGTCCAGTGACGAGATTGTGGCTCTGGTGGACTGCAATAGTTTTTATGTGTCTTGTGAACGGGTTTTTAACCCGCGTCTGGAGGGTAAGCCGGTGGCGGTTCTCTCCAATAACGACGGCTGTATCGTTGCCCGCAGCAGTGAGATCAAGGAGCTTGGCATCCCTATGGGTGCGCCGGGATTCAAGTATGAAGCTCTGATCCGCAAGCATGGAGGAACGTTGCTCTCTTCGAACTACGCGCTCTATGGAGACATGTCCGCCAGGGTGATGGAGGTGCTTTCGCGCTTTTCTCCTGACATGGAGGTCTATTCCATCGACGAGGCGTTTCTGAATCTGAACGGTTTTCGTATTCGGGATATGACGGAATATGGGAGAAAAATAAGGGACACTGTAAAGAGGTGGACGGGAATACCGGTTTCGGTGGGTGTCTCGAAGACCAAGACTCTCGCGAAGGTTGCCAATCACTTTGCCAAACGCTATAAGGCGTATCGGGGTTCTCTCTGTTTGCTGGATGAGGAGAGGATACGTGAAGCTCTGCTGCGTACTCCGGTTGGCGATATCTGGGGTGTGGGCAGGCAGTATGACAAGTTTTTGCAGCAGAGGGAGATCAAGACCGCGCTGCAGCTTCGGGACGCGGATGACAAATTCATCGATCATTATATGACCAGCGTGGGGCACAAGACGGTGCTGGAACTGCGAGGCTATTCCTGTGTGAAAATGGATGAAGCTCCACCCGCCAAGAAGAGTATCATCTGTTCCAAGTCCTTCAGCAAGCAGGTCACGGATCAGGCGGAGCTTGCGGAGGCGGTTTCCACCTATATCACCAGGGCAGGGGAAAAGCTGCGGTCTCAGAATTCCGTTGCCGGGCATTTGCTGGTCTTTCTGAATACGAATCGCTTCAAGGAAGGTCCGCAATACAATAATTCGGCTTCCACGACTCTCTTTCCACCTACGGCTTACACTCCGGAGCTGATCAACACTGCGCTGGGGCTTTTGGATGATGTCTATCTGCCGGGTTTTGAATATAAGAAGGCGGGGGTGATGTTTTCGGATATTATATCTGTTGACGATATCCCGCTGAATTTCCTTGAGGTAAATTATGTCGATGACAAACGCAAGGATCTCATGGACGCGGTTGATCTGGTCAACCACAGAATGGGCAGGGACGCCGTGTTTTATGCCAGTTCAGGGATCAATAAGGAATGGGAAATGAAACGAGCCAAGCTTTCACCGGGCTATACGACCCGCTGGTCGGATCTGCCCAAGGCTAAGTGACGGATGATATACACTATCAAGGACAAGGCGACGTCTCAGCAGAAGATACTGCGCTCGGAATTTCTGGGGTTTCTATATCCTTCAAACGATATTGAGATCGCCAGGGCTGTCATCAGTGAGCATCAGAAGAACTATGCCAATGCTACTCACAATTGCTTTGCCTATATCATCGGTGGAGACAGGCAGATCCAATACTATTCGGATGCCGGAGAGCCTTCCGGAACGGCAGGTAAGCCGATGCTGAACGCGTTGCTGCGAGCGGAACTTACGAATGTGACGGCTATCGTGACCAGATACTATGGTGGAGTCAAGCTCGGCGTCAAGGGCTTGATCGAGGCTTACGAGAGCAGCATTCAACTGGCGGTGACAAATGCTGATCTCCGCGAATTTGTCGAGTACGCGGAACTGTTGATATTTTGCGACTATGCTGGATATGAACTTATCAAGAGCCGCATGGGTGAATGGAAGCTGGAAGAGCTGAATGTCACCTATACTGAAAAGGTAGAATTTAAGGTTGCTTTACCGAGGGAACTATTGACAGATTTTAGGGTTCATTTGGATGGTCTCAAACAATACAGGCAGATCGACTACCGGATTCTTTAATGGAGCTTTAATAATGAGGAAGATTCTCAGTATGATATTTATCTTATCGTCCCTGGCGCTGTTGAGCGGTGAGAATTATCGCATCGTTTCGACCAAGACAGGCAAGACCGTCAGTGTAAAAGCCATGGTCAAAGAACTTTCAAAAAGCGACGTGATCTTTTTTGGCGAAAAACATGATGATCCGGTGATCCACTCGCTGCAGCAGATGGTTCTTCCGGTACTATACAAACAGCGCAAGAATCTGATCGTCTCCTTCGAGATGTTCGAACGGGATGTTCAGCCGGTCGTGGATGCCTATCTCAAGGGTGAGATCACTCAGGAAGAGTTTCTGGCTCAAAGCCGTCCCTGGGGCAATTACGCGACGGATTACGCTCCTCTTCTGGAGTTTGCCAAAAGCAACGGGCTAAAGGTACTCGCTGCCAATGTGCCCCGTGAATACGCAGGCAAGGTCAATCGCAACGGAACAGATTTCCTGGCAAATCTCAGTGAGAGCGAAAAAGCTATGATCGCCGTGAAGATCACGACCATGCCGGGTTCGTATAAAGATCACTTTCTCCAGACGATGTCGCTCATGACTGATCATGGTATGCCGGGTGACGTCAACTTTATGGACAGGCTGTTCTTCGCGCAGTGCATGAAGGATGACACCATGGCGGAAAGCATTGTCCGAGCATTGGAAGCCAGTCCGAAGTCACGGATCATTCACTTTAACGGTGATTTTCACAGCCAGTATTATCTGGGAACCGTGGAACGAGTTAAATCCCGCGCTCCGCATCTGCGTCTGGCTGTGATATCCTATCTCTTTACGGAGAATCCGGGTGTCTATCGGCTGAGTTCTGATGACCAGACGAAAGGCGACTTCATCATTATTCTCAGTGGTTCGGAGGATTGAGCATGCAACGGAAAGTTCAACACGCTGGTACTTTTTATCCCCGCTTTGCCAATCATCTGAAGAGTGATATCGAGGAATGGACGGCAGGATTCCCTGAACCTGAACGAAAGGGCAGAACAATTGCCCTGATCGTGCCACACGCTGGATATATGTATTCCGGTAAGTGTGCCGCGAAAGGCTTCCATAGCATCAGTAACGAACATATCGAGACTTTTATCATCCTGCATCCTTCTCATCAGGGAAACAGCTTTGACGTATCGGTTTCCCCCTTTGACAGCTATGAGACACCTTTAGGGGATATCATGCTGGATGAGGAACTGGCGGATTACTTTTCGGGATTCTATCCTCAGACTATCCATGACGGCTACCATCAGCGGGAGCATTCCATGGAGATACAGCTACCGTTGATCAAGCAGTATTTCCCTCAGGCGAAGATCTGTCCGATCATGTTGGGCAGACAGACACCGGAAGTATCTGAGGAACTCGCGACCATACTCTATGGTTTGTTCATGAAGAATGAGAAACCGATCGCGCTGGTCGTTTCCACTGATCTTTCTCACTATCACCCAGCGGCAGTAGCCAACGAACTGGACAGAGTCGTTCAACAGCATGTGCTGGATCTTGATGCCGATAGTTTGTGGGCAGACAGCCTTATAGATGATTGTGAAGCATGCGGGATAGGCGGTCTCATGACGGCCTTGAAGATGGCGAAGCTATTCAGCGCTGCCAGGTCCGAGATCATCGAATACACTCATTCAGGAAGGGTTTCCGGGAATAATTCACAGGTCGTAGGCTATCTGGCGGCTAGAATCTCCGTTTGAGGTGGATATATGACCAAGGAACAACACAGAGAGCTGCTTGCGTACGCAAGGGCATGCATTGCTTCCCGCTTTGACGGAATCCAGCCACATTTGTCTCAGGAAAGTGAATATCGGGAAAAGAAAGGTATCTTTGTCAGTCTGCATGAAAGAGGTGAACTACGGGGTTGCATCGGCTATGTGACCGGTATTAAGCCTCTGGGAGACAGCATCAGGGATATGGCTCAGGCGGCTGCTTTCCGTGATTCGCGCTTTCCTGCTCTGCGTGCCGGAGAACTGAAGGGACTGGAGATAGAGATATCCGTTCTGAGCGAGTTGATCCTCATATCAGGTCCTGAGGATGTGATCATCGGCAGGGACGGTCTCTTACTGGAACATCCGTATGGAAGCGGGCTGCTGTTACCTCAAGTGGCAACGGACTGGAATTGGGACGCGAGGACTTTTGTCGGGCAAGTTTGCCGGAAAGCCGGTTTGAACAAGCAAGCCTGGAAAGATAAGGATGCTCAGCTCTATCGCTTCACAGCCGAGGTGTTTGGCGAATCGGATGAGAACGGGTAAGATACTGGAGATCCGCTGTAAGTGCGGAAGGGTGTTGTTTCGATATCTGAAAGTAGGGAAGGGCAGGATCATCAAATGCATGGTAAACCGGATCGAGACTGACTTCGTCGGGCTCAAGGGACTTCCAACGTTTGCCAAACCTCAGTGTCCGCAATGCGGAAGAGAGCTGGGAATAATCATGATGATCCATGGCGAACCAGCACTCAAACTTAATCAGGGGAGCATAGCTCAGCTAGTCGTTTGACATTATTATAACTAATTGTCAGAGTAGTAGATATTCTGATACAGCTCCTTTTAGATTTATAGAAAAATAGGCGTATTTCATCTTGACATTGCTTCGTATGGGTTAGGTTGTTAGTATACTCGTTTTGAGTCTTTGGAGGTAATAATGAAGAAGATTGTTATTATTCTCGCAGCTCTTTTCCTACTGCAAGTTTCACTGTTTGCCTATACTGAGTCTGAATTCAACGATATCTGGCAGTTATCAGATCCGATTGGGGTTGGATCATACATCGTTTTAGTCGATGGAGTTCTCCAGTCTGAAGTTGATATCGATTGGTTTGACTATCTGGCAAACATCCAAAACAACGTAATCGTGACGATTGTCTGGGCAACTGCTCCTGGTTTGGCTGTCAATGTTTGGCAACGCCAGTTTCTGGGAGACAATCCAGGTAGTTTTGTGGTTGCAACTCTCGTTTGGCCCGGACCACAGTTAAGCGTGCCTTTCGGGGCTTTAATTACCGAACGTCACTACATCGAAGTGTTCTCGATGTATGGCTTTTTCCCGATCACATACCAGATCATGATTCAAAATGCAAACGATCCGACCCTACCGATAACTCTTTCAGGCTTTTCAGCAACCCAGTCCGGAGAGTTTGTCGGGCTTCGATGGATCACTCAGACAGAAACTGGGATGAGTGGATACAATGTTTTACGGAGCGATACCGCAGACCTTGAATCAGCAGTTCAGATCAACCCCAGTCTGATCCTCGCGACAAATACGTCCACGACGCAGAGTTACAGCTACATTGACAACGAGGTTGATATGGGCAGCGATTACTACTACTGGTTGGAGGCGGTCAATATCGATGGTTCGAATCAGGTGTTCGGTTCCGTCCTTGTCCAAACCCAGACTCCACCGGACGATCCTGGAACTCCCGTTATACCCACTCAAACAAGGTTATTGTCACCGTTTCCCAATCCTTTCTCATCAAATGCCACATTGCGCTTGGAACTCGCGGAAAAGAGCAATGTCTCACTTGGTATTTTTAATATTCGTGGTCAAAAGATCAGATCCATCCACACAGGCGAGCTTGAAAGCGGTTCGCACCAATTCAACTGGGATGGACAAGATGAAGCCGGTGAGAACGTCACCAGCGGAGTATATCTAGTTCGTATGCAGACGGGGGACGATATCCAATATACACGATTGACGATCAGAGACTAAATAAACCCAGCTCAAAACGAGTTTAGGCAGTGGTGTCAGATGACATCACTGCTTTTTTGATTGACAAAAATCCCATGTTGAAAAACGTGAAACCTCGTTATATATAGTGATGCGGGAATAGCTCAGTTGGTAGAGCGCAACCTTGCCAAGGTTGATGTCGCGGGTTCGAGTCCCGTTTCCCGCTCCATTTTTCACATCAGCATATATAGTGTGGCGACATAGCCAAGTGGTAAGGCAGAGGTCTGCAAAATCTCCATCCCCGGTTCAAATCCGGGTGTCGCCTCCAATAACATGATGCCGGAGTGGTGGAATTGGTAGACACAAGGGACTTAAAATCCCTCGGGCTTATGCCCATGCCGGTTCAAGTCCGGCCTCTGGTACCATATTTTCTTAAGACGCGGGAATAGCTCAGTTGGTAGAGCGCAACCTTGCCAAGGTTGATGTCGCGGGTTCGAGTCCCGTTTCCCGCTCCATTTTTTTATCTGGAGAATCTCTCTCATTGACGAAATCACCCCTATCAAATTGGCTGTCACCGATATGAGCATAAAAGCAGTAATCTTTGATCTTGATGGTACCCTGATCGACTCCATGAAGCTATGGAGAGAAGTTGATGCCGAGTTTTTCGGAAGTCGTGGTATAGAGGTTCCGGAGGATTTGTTCGATTATCTTCCCCAAGGGAATAGTTTCGTTCAGACCGCAACCTATTTCAAAAACCGTTTCAACCTCTCAGATAGTGTTGAAAGTATCATGCAGGAATGGACGGATATGGTAAGCCATCACTACGCGAACACTGTATCGCTCAAAGATGGGGTTTGTGAGATTATCTCTCTGTTACAATGTAAAAGCATACCCTTGGGTTTAGGGACGAGTAATTCTTACGAACTGGCGCAGAAAGTACTTTCTCAGCATGATATCTGGAATTGCTTCAGCGCTGTTGTGACAGGTGATCTGCATATGATGGGGAAGCCCTGGCCGGATATTTATATCAAAGCAGCGGAAGAGCTAAAGACGAATCCGGCGGATTGCCTGGTTATCGAAGATACTCTGACAGGCGTCATGGCGGGTAAAGCCGCGGGAATGACCGTCTATGCGATTTATGACCCCGACAGTGATCCTCAACGAGATGATATCATCGAGCTTGCAGATCTGCACTTTCAAACTTATCAGGAGATGTTGGAACAATTACATCAACAACTAAATGAGACATTATGAAAAATGAACTATATATAGTGATAGGCGCTTATGGAAGCGGTAAAAGTGAATACTCGATCCACCTTGCGCAGAAGCTCAAATCCGATGGTCTAGACGTCGTCCTTGTGGATATGGACGTGGTTAATCCCTACTTTCGTTCAAGAGAAGTTCGGGACGAATTTGCCACCTTGGGAATAGAGGTTGTCGCGCCGGATGGCGCTTTTTCACATGCGGATCTGCCTATGATCTCTCCCAGGATCATGGGAATGATCGAAAACCGTGACAAAACCGTGATTCTCGACGTCGGTGGAGATCCTGCAGGTTGCCGGACTTTGGGCAGATTTGAAGAAAGGATCAAAGAACGTGGTTATCAGATGCAGCTTGTCGTGAATACCATGCGTCCCTTTACATCGAGCACTGCTGAGATACTCCAAATGAAGGATGGCCTGGAATTCACTTCCCGCCTGAAAGTTACCGAATTAGTCTGCAATACCAATCTAATGGAATTCACGGATCAGAACGTCTTGGAAGAAGGGATCGCAATAACTCAAAGCGTTGCTGACCTTGCGGGGCTAAGCTTCTCGAAGTACTTGGTCCTGGACGCCTATTCAGAACTTGTTGGAGATGGAATCCTGGGCAAAAAGCGTGAAGTTATGACCTACACGCTAAAAAAGCCTTGGGAAATGCTCATATCCAAACGTTGTTAAACTGATCTCAGGAGATAACTCCCCGGATCAGATCCCGTAGCTCTTCATGATCATAAGGTTTTGAGAGGTAGTGTGTGCATCCCGCAGCTAGAAATCTCTCTTTATCTCCGACCATAGAATACGCTGTGACAGCTATGACAGGCACTTGCATATAACTTGGCAGATTTCTCAGTTCCTTCAGCAAATGTAACCCGCTCATTCCTTTGCGCAGATTGATGTCCACAAGGATCACAGGATATTTTGTTTGTTTAGCCATGCTGATACCTGTTTCACCGGTTTCGGCATGATCCAGGATGGCAATATCGCGTAAGACTCTTTCCATTAATCTATAGCTAACTTCGTCATCATCGATCAGCAGCAGAACCGGTTTCTGGTTACTGCCTTCACCATGAGGGTTGCTTCCCTTCCTGAATTGCTGATTCTGCATTGCTTCCCTCTGATCGCCATCCCGCAAAAACTGCTCAGGGAAGGATACTGTGAAAGTGCTTCCCCTGTTTATCTGGCTCTCGACCGTTATCGATCCACCCAGCATCTGAACGTACTTCTTCGAAATCGTCAATCCCAAACCGGTTCCATCATATGATCTATCGTACCCTTCACTGACCTGACGGAACCCTTCGAAAATGACTTCCTGCCTGTCTTTGGGGATACCTATCCCGGTATCGCTAATGCTGATCGTGGCAAATCTCCCTGTTTCATTGATTACCGTACCGACATGAACCTGGATGCTGCCTTTTTCCGTGAATTTGATCGCGTTATTGATCAGATCGCTGACGACGTGCTCAAGAAGTCTGATATCGCTGTAAAGTAGTAGCTTGGGAGTATCGGAGCTCATCTCCAGTGTCAGTTTTCGCTTTGTTGCGTGCGCGCGGAACAGCTTGACCTGATTGCGGATAAAATCAACCAGATTGAACACTGTCATGCTGATCTCCTGATCGTTCGCTTCGATTCGCGAAAGATCGAGGATCATGTTCAGAGTCGTGAGTAGCCGTTTCCCGGAGCTATTGATGGTATTCACCATCTCTTTCTGAGCCTCGTCTTTGATCATTTCCTGAAGCAGTTCTGAATAGCCGAGGATTCCCACCATTGGTGTTCTGAGTTCATGGCTCATGTTAGCCAGGAATGTTGATTTCAGGCGATTTAGCTGTTCGGCTTCGTCTCTTGCTTTGATCAAGTCTTGAGTCATTTTCTTCTGCAGGGTTATATCTTCCTTGATGCCAATGTAATTGATGATCTTACCCCGGTTATCCATGACCGGATTGATCGACGCGAATTCCCAGAATAGCTCTCCATTTGCACGTTTATTCAGTAGTTCCCCTGTCCAGGTATCCCCACTGGTGATGGTCTGCCAGAGTTGTTGATAGGTCTGAAGAGATGTTTGTCCGGACTGCATGAAGCGGAGATTCTTCCCGATAACCTGGTTTTTTTGATAGCCTGAAACCTCTGAGAAGAACTCATTAACGTACTCAATGTTGCCTTCGATATCGGTGATGACCACTGAGAGCGGACTCTGCTCCACTGCTCTGGAAAGTTTTCGGATCTGTTCATTGCTCTTCTGACTTTCCAGAACCTTCCAAACCGAATCCATAAGCAGGCTTATCTGAAGCGAATCAGTCTCGTCATAGTTATCTTCTTTGTTTGCCAGAGCGATCATGGCGACGATCTCTTCATCCACTTTTACCGGCAAGATCATCGTTCTAAAGAGGTCGGTCGATAGCTTCTCAAGGTTATCCATAGTATGATCAGCATATCTAAAGCTGTTATCGATCCTGGGAATACCATTTGTTGACGGATCCCACCAGATACTACCGGGAGATATGGTCAGTGAGCGCTGCCCGACATCAAACGCGTCTCCATTCTTGGGAAGAGAGCAGGCTATCTCATAGTTATGAAGGTCAGTTTGACTTTTGATCAGGAAGATGCCCTGGGTGCTTTCCGTGAGTCGGATGGCTTCGCTCAAA
>Ga0116171_10005435_pt1 | contig 11186 bp, 12 predicted proteins | sample AD_JPNHW2_MetaG_FD_89798 | JGI IMG/M metagenome (GOLD analysis project Ga0116171, IMG submission 89798) | Active sludge microbial communities of municipal wastewater-treating anaerobic digesters from Japan - AD_JPNHW2_MetaG | ecosystem: Engineered > Bioreactor > Anaerobic > Digestate | place...
AGTTTATCAGGGTGGTACTTCATCGCCATTCGCCGGTAAGCCTTTTTAACCTCCTCATCAGTCGCTGTTGATTCTACTTCCAGAATTTGGTATGCATAGCCCGTATCCCGGATAAACATCGCTTTTATGGAGTTCAGGTCGTTGGGTTGTATACCGAGATGAACCCCGATAAACGCAATCACTTTTTCTTCTTCTGCAGTAATGGAAGTATCGGCACCCGCAATGCCATACAGGAAATGAAGCAACTGTAAACGGGCAGAATAATGCATGTGGCTTTCAATCTGCCGGCACACATCTTTCAGCGGAATGTTCTGTTCCAGAAGGTCTTTCAGCATTACTACCGATTCGGCTGCCGCCTGCTCTCCAAAATTCCGTTTGAGGAATTCTTTAACAAAGTCGAGTTCAGACCGCATTACTTTCCCATCGGCTTTCATCACTGCAGCAACCAAAACCAGCAGGCTGGTTATATATCCGCCTGTTGTTGTGCGCTGCGTGTACCCTGGAAGCTGTTTCATCTGGGTCCCCGCCCCATCGACCACACTACCGATCACAAAACCCAGCAAAGCCCCTATCGGGCCACCTACGGCCCATCCGAGCCCGCCACCTATCCACTTGGCAAAACTTCCCATAACAATTACTCCAGTTTTATAACGCTTAATTCTTAATTACTTTCTTTCTCAATAGGTTATCAATCGACAGCACCTGCGGAAAGACCAGTTCTGTCCCATCATTCCGGATAATATAATCGGCCAGTTTTCTGGTTTCGTCTTCTTTCCACTGGTTGTTTATCCTGCTTAATACCTTCTCTTCCGTCAGACCATCCCGCTTCATCACCCGATTGATACGCAAAAATTCAGGTGCAGTAACAAGAATGGAAGCATCCATTAAAGTGTGGAAACCGCTTTCGAACAGAATGGCTGCTTCCAGCAACACATAAGGCCCTTTGCACCGGCGGTACCAATCTTCAAAAGCTCCTTTCACCAGGGGGTGCACCAGTGCATTCACCTGCTGCAAAGCAATTGGATTCGTAAAAAGCAGTGAAGCCAGATATTGCCGGTTTAAAATCCCTTCCGGAGAATAAACTGCCGATCCAAAAAGGGAAGTCAGTTGTTCTTTTAGCCGGTTGTCACCCGAAAGAATTAGTTTTGCCTCCTGATCTGCATCGAAAATTGATATTCCCAGTAACCTGAACAACTGGCATACTAAACTTTTTCCACTGCCAATTCCACCGGTAAGTCCAACCCTGAGTGGAGCATCAGTACCTTTCGATAAGGAATTCCACATATTCAGGCTTGATTTTCAAATTATTGACAACAGATGGAGCTTTACGCACCTTCACCTTCAATTGACTTTCTTTTTTGCTGATCTCTTCCCCGGAAACATAAATGCTGAAGTCCTCCGGTTTGATATGGGTATAGTTGGATAAGGCAATTTTGAAACTGACTTCCACTTCCCTGGGGAAGAGCCTTATTCTGCAACTGTCAGGCTGATCGCTGATCAACACGGGCAGGGTGATGATTCTTTCCGTAAATTCGTCCACTTCTGCAATCATGGTGACAATACCTGGCTCTACATAAAGATTCCTTGGCAGTACCAGCGACATTTTCCGGCGAAAGGAGGCGTCAACATTGTTAAATATTCCGGGGACCGTAAAAAGGGTATCCATTTTATCCAGTAACTCATGGGGGCCTGTGACGGTCACGTATGAAGGCTCAAACCTTAAAGGTTGCGCCAGTCCATATCTGGATTTAAAACTGAACACCGGTTTTGATCCCACAGGCACCTGCTTAACAGCCATACTGTCAAAAGTGATTGAAATAACCCCCGGCGTTATTTCCTTCAGTTCAACTTCCATGCTCAACTGATGGGACACCGCCTCTGTGATGTTTTTCGAAGGCAATACATAAAAACCAGTGGAAGAAGGAGCAGTTCCCGATAAGATTTCTGAAACAGGAATAATCAGCGGATTAAAAGACATAATCAGCTTATACTTGAGGATGGTAAACCCCTGTGTATTTATTTTCAGGTTTAACTTTTCCGGAGGGTTGTTGGTTATGAAATTATTCTTTGGGAGATCCACATATTCCACAGGAAAGTTGAGCTCTGTGGTGTAGTTTTTACTCAACGCATTGATAAACCAGAATACAGTAGCTACCAACAGACTAAGCAGCAGGGTAATTACTTTTTCCCTGTTCCTGAAAGACCAGGGCTTCATCCATCCGGGCAACCCGGGTGTCTCCTTTTCGTTGGGATAATCCATCTTGCCTTAACACACTCCGTTTAACCGGAAATCAAAGGCTAAAAATAAAAAAAAAGCCGGTTTAACCAGCCTTTTTCTTTCGTTTAACGCTGTTGTGCGTCACTTATATCCTTTATGATGGCCGACTTGTCAACTTTAAGGTTGACGTTGTTGTCGACTTCCATAATGACGGTGTTCTCTTTTATCTCCACCACTTTCCCATATATTCCCCCGGTGGTGACAATTTTATCGCCTTTGGCCAGCTGATCGCGGAAAACGCGCAATTCTTTCTGACGTTTCACCTGAGGACGGATCATGAAGAAATAAAAAATTACAATTATGACCAGCATAGGTATCAGCATGCCGGTGAGGGCACTGGTGCCACCGGGAGCGGCTGCCTGAGCAACGATAAATAAATTTTCCATTTTTACTTTTTTTTTATTGTTTGAACTACAGAATATTATTCAAGCTCTCCGATTAAACCCCTTCCCGTTTTTTTCACTTTTCCATCCTGTTTCATCTCCTTGAGCGCTTTATCGAGAATGCCGTTGACAAAATTACGGCTTTTATCGGTACTGTAATACTTGCTCAATTCGATGTATTCGTTCAGGGAGACCTTGGTCGGAATGGAAGGGAAATAGAGAAATTCCGTGAGGGCCAATTGCATGATCAGAATATCCATGAAGGCAATCCGTTCCAAATCCCAGTTACTGGCATAATTTTCAATCAATTGCCGCAGTTCATCGTGGTTGATAACGGCTTTCCGCAGCAAATCCTTGGAGAACTGCTCATCATCGGCGTCCTTAAACATGGCCATAAGGGGCTGATATTCATCTGACTGATTGGTGAAAAATTTCAGGGTTTTAAGAATCATGGCCACCACCAGGTCCAAATCATCATTCCAGTAAATACTTTCCTCTTCAAGCATGAGGTAAAGGTCTTCAGAAATCAGGATGATTTGCTGAAATATTTTTTCCACCAGCTTACGGTCGTCAGCAAAAGTGACGGAAGAGGCCGACATATATTCTTTAAAGAAATCTGTTTCAGACAGAAACGCAAATAAATCCTTAATCAGTTCTGGATGGTTTACCCAGGATGGTTTGGATTGTTTAAGATAAGCCTGGAGCCGTCGGTTGGTACGGAGGAGATGGATGATGCGGTTATCCACAAAACGGGTGTTGGGGTGCAGGTCTTCGTACTGGGGCACCAGCTTGGCTTTGTTGGTATCAATCCTGTGTTGCGCGTAATCGGCCAATTCAATAACAAGAGCCAGCAGGTAGTGATAGAGATCGAAAGCTTTATTCAGTGAAAACTTAAGTTCTTTTTCGGCATTACTCAAGGTTTTATCAGGTAAAGAATAGTAGGCATAAAGAATCTGTAATACCTTGATCCTGATGGTCCGTCTGCTAATCATAAATAATGAACCTTTTCGTTAACTGCCGCAAAAGTACAATTATTTTAATTCCACCAGTCAGTTCCCCCGGTTTTTGGCAAATTCTCCCTGTTTTCCGCAGGCTCAGGGTTCGTTTCTTCAGGCACTTCATCCACTTCATCAGGTTCTTCATCAGGTTCCTCCTCCCATTCAAATTTTCGTCTTTTAATGGCAAACCTTCTGTAATAATAGGCCAGCATGACCCCAGAGGCAGCTCCCCACAGGTGGGATTCCCAGGAAACCTGAGGTTTCAGGGGAAGTATTCCCCAAATCATTCCCCCGTATAAAAAGACAACCACTGCGGAAATAATCAGCAGGCGAAGGTCATTCCGGATAATTCCGCTGACAAAATGAAAGGCGGCCAACCCATAAACAATTCCGCTTGCCCCGATATGCCATGATTCCCTGCCTCCCAACCACACACACAGGCCGGAAAGAAAGTAGATCAGAAAAAAGATGGAATAAGACAGGCGGCGATAAAAATAGATCAAGGCAAAAGTGAGGACAAAGAAAGGTACTGTATTGGAGGCCAGGTGATTGAAATCAGCATGAATGAAAGGGGAAAACAAAATTCCCCACAAGCCCCTGATGTGCCGGGGCAAAATTCCCCATTGGTACAGATCAAGGCCAAACAACCCTTCCACCATTTTCACCAGCCAGAAGAGGAGTACAAAAAAGAAGGAAAACAGAAAACTGTGCCGGAGAATTTTCTTGTCCAGTTCCCTGTCGTGCATGGCCTGATTATCGGGGTAATATCCAAAGTGTCCCATCAGAGTAAGGATCTGATTAAAGCAGCAAAATCCCTGATTTCCGATTCAGTGGTGTCGAAGGAGGTCATCCACCTAACTTCCGGCAATTCTTCATTCCAGAGGTAAAAGAAAAATTTCTCCTGGAGGGGCTGAATGATGTGCCGGGGTACTACCGCAAATACGCCGTTGGCTTCCACTTTCTGGGTAATCCTGATTTGCGGGATTTTCCGGATCTCCTGTTCCAGTAAAACGGCCATTTTATTGGCATGTGCGGCATTCTTTTTCCAGATTTCCTTTTCAAGGTAAGCAATAAACTGAGCGCTGACAAACCTCATTTTGGAAAAGAGCTGCATGCTCTGCTTCCGTAGATATTTGATCTCCCTGGCCATGGCCGGGTCAAAAATCAGCACAGCTTCTCCCAACATCATCCCATTTTTGGTACCTCCGAACGAAACCACATCTACGCCACAATCCCTGGTAAATGCCCGGAAAGGAAGTCCAAGGGAAACAGCAGCATTGCTGATCCTTGCTCCGTCGAGGTGCAGGTACATGCCGTGGTGATGTGCCAGGTCAGCCAGAGACCTGATTTCTTCAGGCGTATAGACAGTGCCCATTTCCGTTACCTGGGAAATGGAAATAACCCGTGGTTGCGCATGATGCTCAAAATCAAAACCATGGAGATAACGGGCAACACTTTCCGGAGTTAATTTCCCATTGCCGGAAGCTACCGGAAGTAACTTACATCCCAGAAATTTTTCCGGTGCGCCACACTCGTCCATCTGGATATGGGCAGTTTCGGCACAAATCACCGCGTGGTAACTGCGGGTTAGCGCGGATAATCCCACCACATTGGCTCCCGTTCCGTTAAAAACGAAGCTTACCTCCGTGTCGCCGCCAAAATGTTCTCTGAAAAGACCAACAGCTTTATCAGTATAGGCGTCATTGCCATACCCGGTGACATGTTCACCATTGGCATCTGCGATAGCTTTGAGAATTTCGGGATGAATTCCCGCATTGTTGTCACTGGCAAACCCTTTTCCCATAACATAACCTGTAATATTGGTCAAAAATAGTTGGTTTGTATCAAAGAAGAAAATGAACCACAGAGTTTTGACAGAAAGATGCGTGGTTTTTCCACAATCCTGTAATTATTATTAGTTTTAAGTCACTTATAGACAGCAAATCACGGAACAGAAAATGGAAAATAATCTGACTTTAAGCGAAAAACTGCTTTTATTAGCCATCCGGCCTGAAAAGGGAGGGCTTTTCTTCGGTTTATCCCAAACGTTGGAAGTTTGTCTCACCGGTGCACTACTTCTGGAAATGGAACTGACGGGTCATGTGTCCATCAGGGAAAAACGGGCGGAAGCGATAAAAATGACCAGCAGCTATCCGCTGTATGCTTATATTCTGGGGAAAATGGAAAAAAGTAGTCGCCCGAGAAAAATTGGGTATTGGCTGAGCCCGTTTATCTTGTCACCCAAAAAAATCAAAACCGAATTGTACCGGTCTTTGGCTGAAAAGAGGCAAATCCGGCTGGAAGACAGGAGATTCCTGTTTTTCACCTGGAAAAAGCCCTTTCTTTTACCTTCCAACTCCACCTGGCGTATGACCGATCACTTAAAGAATCTGATGTTTCAGGATCCTGGTAATCCGGAAGATTTGTACCTGGCAGCACTTCTTGAACCGGCAGAAATGTGGAAAAGAGTTTTCAGTGAGTGGTCCAAAAGAAGGGAAATCCGCCGGAAAATCCGGCAGTTCATGGATAAGCCGCAAACCACTGAATTGATGCAACATGCTGCTGATGCAGCCATAATTGTTACAAAGGCAGTCAGGACAAGCATTTCTGCCCGGCGGGCAGCATCCTCCTGACCAGAAAATATGATTTACAGATGACCCCGTTTTTAAATTCCTGCGCCAAACATCCCCGGATTTGGTTATCTTTGTTCCTTTCAAGTTGACTTTCGCTGTATGGAGAACTTTATCGTTTCAGCACGGAAATACAGGCCTGATAACTTCCGGACGGTAGTTGCCCAGGATGCCATTACTTCCACCCTGAAGAATGCCATTAAAACCAGACAATTAGCGCATAGCTATCTTTTCTGCGGACCGAGGGGTGTCGGAAAGACCACCTGTGCCCGCATTTTTGCCAAAACCATCAATTGCAGTAACCTGACTCCGGAGCATGAAGCCTGCAACGTCTGTGAATCCTGCACTGCCTTCAATGCCAACCGCTCCTATAATATCCATGAGCTTGATGCTGCTTCCAACAATTCTGTAGATGATATCCGGCTGTTGATCGACAAGGTAAGGATACCCCCACAGGTAGGAAACTACAGTGTTTACATCATCGACGAGGTGCATATGTTGTCGCAACAGGCCTTCAATGCGTTTTTGAAAACTTTGGAAGAACCGCCGCGGCACGCCATTTTTATTCTGGCTACTACGGAAAAACATAAAATTATCCCCACCATCCTCTCCCGCTGCCAGATTTTTGACTTCAACCGCATCAAGGTTGAAGATATCGTTCGCCATCTCGAATTTGTTGCCTTGTCAGAAAATGTTACTGCCGACCGGAACGCATTGAATGTCATTGCCCGGAAAGCTGACGGAGCCATGCGTGATGCCCTGTCCATTTTTGACCAGATCGTCAGTTTCGGGGGCAGGAACTTTACATACCAGGATGTTATTACCAACCTCAATGTGCTGGACTATGATTACTATTTCCGCATTGTGGATGGATGTTTGAAGAATGAGGTCACCGATGTATTGGTTATTTTCAACGAAATTCTGGAAAAAGGCTTTGAAGGGCAGCATTTCATCAATGGCCTCGGTTCCCATTTCAGGGATTTGCTGGTTTCCCGTGATCCAGTCACCATAAAATTGCTTGAGGTAGGCGGTGATATCCGCGACCGTTACAAAGCACAGGCATCGGCCTGTCCGCCTGATTTCCTGCTTGAAGCGCTGCAGTTGAGCAACGAGTGTGATTATCAATACAAGACCAGTCAGAACAAAAGACTGTCAGTGGAGCTCACCCTGGCCAGAATTGCTCAGATTACCTTAAAAAAAAAAGAGTTGAACCGGGGATAACCGATCAGCTGGAACCAATATTCAGCGGGGAACCGAAAGATGTTTCAGCTCCCGCTACCCCGGAAATCAAAAATGCGCCGGCACCCAAACCAGGTTTTGCACGGCTTACCCGCGACATCAGTGGTCCGTCAATCAAAGCTGCGTTGTCAGGGAAAGAATTCTCCAACAATGCTGTATCGGTTCAGGATCAATTTGAAATGTTCAACAAAAGTGTTGAAAATGAAGGCTTCACACAGGAAATGCTTTACGAAAAATGGTCCCTCCTGCTGGAAGCCCAGAACGACCGTCCCAACCTGAAAGCCACCCTGAACCAACAACCCATTCTGGAAGATAACTGCATGATTTTGCTGAAAATCAACAACCGGGTACAGGAAGAACTGATCCGCAATCATAAACCCCAGTTGGTGGCCTGGCTCAGAAAAGAACTCAGAAATGCGAATATCGACCTCACCACAGAAATTACCCTGGAACCTGCCAGAAGGATCATTTATACCGACGATGAGAAACTGGAGGAAATGATGCGTAAAAATCCGGAACTTTCACTGCTTAAAGAGCGGTTTCAACTTGATTTTGACAATTGATTCGTGATTGTCAGGGATTTGAAATAAAACTGTCCCGGAACATCTTCCGGGACAGAATATATCAAAAAAAGGGGAAAGCTGTATGGACGCTTTTTGAAGATGATTGATGATTTACAAACCCCTAAACACAAAACCAATCATTAAAAATACAGAAGATGCTTTCCCCAGTACTTAATAGCGCTTTTATACAGAATCAACAGCCAATTTTGTGCCAAAAAATAAACAGCTTACTGTCAGCTTGTTAATTTCCGGGCTTTTCACCTCATACTCCCAATTTGGGAAAACGTGTACCAATATGACGAGTGGAGTTTTCGGTTGATCAAGTCATTTAGGGGTGTATATTTGCGGAAAAAAAAGTGAGCAGGAAAAAGATCAAGCCCTTTTATGAGAAAGTGGCTATAACAGATGTAGGTGCAGAAGGAAAGTCTTTGGCACGGATTGGTGAAAAGGTAGTTTTCACGACCCATGCCATACCGGGAGATGTGGTAGACTTGCAGGTAACAGTCAGGAAAAAAAGGTATGAAGAGGCGAAGGTGGTCAGGTACCATGAATATTCCCCCGACCGGACTGCCCCTTTTTGCAGTCATTTCGGGTTATGCGGCGGGTGCAAGTGGCAATTCCTGCCTTACCCCCTTCAATTGCACTACAAACAGAAACAGGTGGAAGATCAGTTAACAAGAATTGGTAAGCTGGAACTTCCGGAGATATTGCCTATCCTTGGGTCAACCCGTACCACCATGTACCGGAATAAACTCGAATTTACCTTTTCCAACAACCGCTGGCTCACCAATGAGGAGTTAACGCAGCCTGAGGGCCTTGAGCGCAATGCACTGGGTTTTCACATACCTGGCATGTTTGACAAAGTATTTGCACTTGACATGTGCTGGCTGCAACCAGAGCCTTCCAACCTTATCCGGAATTTCATCTTTGACTATGCCATCCGGGAGAAACTTGACTTTTTCGATCTCAGGGCACAAACCGGATTTCTGAGAACCTTGATCATCAGGACTTCTTCAACCGGGGAAGTGATGGTGATCCTCAGTTTTTTTGAAGATCAGCGGGAAAAAAGGGAAGCTTTATTACACGAATTACATCTGACCTTTCCTGAAATTTCTTCCCTGCAGTATACCATCAACACCAAGGGAAACGATACCATCACTGATCAGGAGATCATTCTTTATTCTGGTAAAGACCATATTATTGAAGAACTTGACGGATTACATTTTAAAGTGGGTCCTAAAAGTTTCTACCAGACCAACAGTGAACAGGCTGCGGAACTTTACCGTCTGGTCAGGGAGTTTGCCGGTTTATCAGGGAAGGAAACGGTTTATGACCTGTACACCGGAACAGGTACGATAGCGCTTTTTGTAGCGCATTCATGCAAAAAAGTGGTGGGCATTGAGTATGTTCCGGAAGCCATCGAAGATGCCCGGATCAACGGGGAGATTAATAAAATAAGCAATGCGCTGTTCTTTTCCGGCGATATCCGCAAGGTGATGGATGCCCCTTTTATGCAGCAACATGGGAAACCGGATGTTATCATCACCGATCCTCCCCGTTCAGGGATGCATGAAGATGTCATCAAAGCCATTATCGAAGCAGCGCCTGATAAAATCGTGTATGTGAGTTGCAATCCGGCCACCCAGGCCCGTGATCTGGGTTTATTGCAGGAAGGATACCGGGTGGAAAAAGTCAGGCCTGTGGATATGTTTCCGCATACCCATCATGTAGAGAATGTGGTACTACTGATCAAAAGGTAGCAGGACGAATGATTTCGGATTTCGGATTTACGATTTCGGATTTACCTTCGGTCACTCCTGTCATTCAATCCGAAATCGTAAATCCGAAATCCGAAATCCGAAGGTCCTGATACTTTTCAGAAGGGCAGATCATCCTGATCCTCCCTGAAATCTTCCGGTGGAACATCAGCTGCGGAAAAAGGCGGTGGAATCTCCGGAGCAGCTTTCTGCCCGGATTTATCGATTTTCCAGGCATTGATATTGTGGTACCATTTGCCATTAAACTCTCTGGATTCAATGTCAAAGGATACTTCCACCTCTTCACCACCCGTAAAGCCAGCCAAAAGGCTGATTTTGTCGTTGAACACGGTAAAACAGATTTTTTTGGGAAACTGTTCCTGGGTTTCCACAACAAACTCCTGTTTTTTCCATTGATTTCCCGAACGTGAAACTCCTGATTCCATCTCAAGGACTTTCACTACTTTTCCTTTTACTGTCAGGCTCATAGTAATAAATGTTAATTATGTGATTGGGTTAAAACAGATCGCGCAAAGACGCTGGTATGCAAGGGACTTCAGAACTCCGGCATTTTTGCGTCTTTGCGCGACAAGATTGAATTATTTCTTTACGATTTCAAGTAACTCGACTTCAAAAATCAGGACTTTATTGGGTCCGATTTCCTGGGGAGCCCTTTCGCCATAAGCCAGGCTGGCAGGAAGATAGATTTTCCATTTGGAACCTACCGGCATCATTTGAAGCGCTTCTGTCCATCCGGGGATGACGCCATTCACAGGGAATTCTGCCGGTTCGCCACGATCAACGGAACTGTCGAATACTTTACCGTCAATGAGGGTTCCATGATAATGGACTTTAACCATATCGGAATCGTTGGGCATTTTCCCGGTTCCTTCCTTGATCACTTCATACTGAAGACCGGAAGGAGTAACCTTAACGCCTGCATTGGCCTTATTCTTTTCCAGGAAGGCATTACCTTCTTCAAGGTTTTTCTGGGCAATTTTTCCCTGAGCACCTTGAAAATAGGCGGATACTATTTCATTGGCCTTCTCAAAGGAGATCGAGGCTGAATCACCTTTCAGCACACTATGAAAAGCGCTTGTCATGATATCAATATCAAGATCTTTTCCACCAGGGGTATTTTCCAAACCCATTTTGTTTTGTTGTGCTAACAAAACACCGAGGGCATAACTGGTTGAATCAATACTGGTTTTCAGACTGACTTTCTTCCCGATTCCGCCGTTTTGGCAACCGGCAACCACAACGGCAACAACTGCCACTAATAAAAAAAAGGATTTCATTCTCATTTTAAGTATTTGATTTACAATGATTAATAATCTG
>Ga0116171_10005437_pt1 | contig 11186 bp, 8 predicted proteins | sample AD_JPNHW2_MetaG_FD_89798 | JGI IMG/M metagenome (GOLD analysis project Ga0116171, IMG submission 89798) | Active sludge microbial communities of municipal wastewater-treating anaerobic digesters from Japan - AD_JPNHW2_MetaG | ecosystem: Engineered > Bioreactor > Anaerobic > Digestate | place...
AGGTCTTGAACGAGGCAAGGGACGCGGCCGCGAACTTCTCGACCGCCTTTTGGTAGGCCGCCTGCGAGGCGCCGGGAATGCCGCCAAGTTCGTCGACGGCGAGACCCTTCGCGGGAATCCAAGTCTGATAGCTCACGACGGGATCGGCGGCGGAAAGGGCGAGCCGGCGGACCGAGGAGGAATCGAGCGGGGTCGACGGCTGGGCTTCGGAACCCGAGAAATAGAACTGCTTCTTCCCGACGCTCACGAGGGTCAGGTTGTCCTTTTTCTCGACGCGCGCGCTTCGCGTCGTCTTGTACGGAAACGCTATTTTCTGGTATTTTGAGGAGAGCGACGCGGTTATGGTCAGAACGTCCGAATCCCCCCGCTTCTCCGGGGAAAAGGTAACCGCGACGTCGCCGACAAAGCGAACGGTCACCGAGGCGGAGCCCCGGTCAATACCCGCAAGCTTAAGGGGAACCGGGGAGCCATCATCCGCCCAGGCGCGAAGGGAGTTTTTCTCGTCGACGAAGAAATCAAGGCCATTGACCGCGATATGGAGGGGCAACAGCGGCCGTTGGGTGCCGGTTTCGTCGGTTTCCATCGTGCCGGTTACCATCATCGAGTCGAGGGAGATGGAAAAAGCGTTTCCGTTGGTAAATTGTACCGCCAGAATGCCGAAAATGATGCATGCGTACAGTAGGGAAAGCAGAAAGATTCTGCGGGATAGATGCTTCGTCATTTGCCTGAGAGTGTAGCTTAAAGGGCTCGACTAAATCAACGTCTTCGAGAGGATGCCATGCGAATATCAGTAGCCACAGTGTGTTGTACCGCGACCGTTTTCTTAGCGGTTTGCCTCGGTTCGTGCAAGACCACGCCGCCGGCGGCGGGCCCGACCGGCCCGGCAGTGACCGAAAAACCCGTCGAAAAGCCCCAGAAAAAGGAATTCACCCGAACCGGCTTCGCCACCGACCTTGAAGCCCTCCTTTCCGCGGGGAAATACGACGAGGCGATCGCGCTCTTCGACGCCGTTCCCCAGCCCGACGCGTCGGACCTTTCGATCCAAAAGCTCAAGCTTTCGGTCCTCATCTCCGCCGGGAAGCTCGCCGACGCGGGAACCCTCGCGACGACCCTTGAGACCGCCAATCCCAATAATACGGATATCCTGTACATGCAGGCGGTTCTCGCCCTCGCCCGCGGAGACGCGGCCGCGCGGACGTCCTATCTCAACCGGATCATCAAGATCGATTCGGCTAACGCCGAGGCCCTTACCGCCCTCGGTCTCGACTATTACTCGAAAAAGAACTACCCCCAGGCGAAGAGCCTCCTCGTCAAGGCGATCGCCGCCGACCGGACCAACACCGAGGCGCTCATCGGGCTCGCGCGGGTCTATTATATGGAAGACGAACTCCCGAAGGCGGGCGATACCCTGAACCTCGCCATCGAGCGCGAACCGAACAATAGCATCATCTGGGCCGAGCGCGCGCGCATCAAATCGGAGACGAACGACCTCCCCGGCGCCCTCAAGGATATCGAGAAGGCCGTCAGCCTCGACCCGGACATCTACAGCCACCGCATCGACGCGGGGTCCTACTACATCACCGCCGGAAAGCAGAAAGAGGCCCGAGACGCGTTCACGCAGGCGATCCGGATACAGCCGAATCACTACCTCGCCTATATCTACCGCGCGGGGCTCAACGATGACCTCGGAAACGCCGACGAGGCGCTCTCGGATTACGAGACCGTGTGCCGCCTCTATCCGCAATACTGGTACGCGTCCGAAAGCCTCGGCATCCTCCGCTGGGGCAAGGGCGACTGGGCGGGCGCGCGGGAATGCTTCGTCCGCGCGCTTCAGTATAACCCGGCGAACGCGTCGTACGCGCTCATGCTCACCCTGTGCTACTACCGCGAGGGAAAGAACGACGAGGCGAAGGCCTTCATGGCGAAATACATGACGACCCTTGACCGCGAGAAAACCGAGTACTACGTTTGCCGGCTCTTCGTCGACCGATCGGGCGACGCCGACGTGCTTAACCGCATAACACACGAGAAGAACCCGAACGACCGAAACCGCATGCTCTTCTATTCCGCGATGTACTACGACCTCTTTCAGAGCAAGGAGATCGCGCAGAAGTACTACCAAGAGGTCCTTTCCACCGAGGTGCCGAGTTTCTTCGAGTACCGCCTGAGCAAGTGGGCCCTCGCCGACATCGAGCGGGACGCGGGAAAGGCGAACGGTTCCGCTGACGGCGGCGCGAAGGCGTCCCCGGCGCGGACCGGCGAGAAAGCGGGGAATGAAGCTGTCAAGGGATAGCGCCGAACCCAGTACCGGCGCCGAATCAAGCGGCGGCGCCGAGCAGGAAGCGGGGCACAGCCCCTTCGAGTCCCTGCTCTCGGTCCTTACCGCAAAACGCCCCGTCCTCATCCAGACCCACGACTTCCCGGATCACGACGCCGTCGGCGCGGCCTTCGCTCTCCGCGAGCTCCTCGCCCGCCGGGGCTTCGCCTGCTCGATCGCCTACGGCGGGACGATCCAAAGCATTTCCCTTTCCGAAATGATTAAGGAACTCAGCATCGAGCTCGTTCCCTTCGACGGCGCGCGCGAGGCGCCGGGAGAGGCGCAGACGATCGTCGTCGACGGCTCGCCCGCCTCGGGAACCGTCCGCACGGTCGCGGGACGCCTCACGGCGGTCATCGACCATCACCCGGCGCGGATGCGGCTTTCGGTCCCCTTCGCCGACGTCAGGACCGACGTGGGCTCGTGCGCGGCCATCGTGTGGACCTACTGGAAGGAAGCGGGCGAGGAACCCGAAGGGGCGGCGGCGACCGCGCTCCTCGCGGGCATCCAGCTAGACACAGACTTCCTTTCCCGGCGCGTCAGCAAAACCGACCTCGATGCGCACCACGACCTCTTCTTCCGGGGAAACCACGAGCTCGCACGCGCGATCGTGCGCACCTCGCTCAGCGTCGACCAACTCGCCGACATCGCCCGCGCGTTCTCCTCGGTGCGGGTCTCGGGCGGCGCGCTCCTCGCCGAGGTATCGGGGGATTATCAGGCGGAACTACTTTCCGTACTGGCCGATTTTCTGCTACGCTTGCGGGAAGTCAGCTTTGTCGTCGTGATCGAGGTCAGAGGGCCGGAGTTCAGGCTTTCGGCGCGGACCCGCGATCGCGCGATCGATACCGGCCATGTCATCCGGCATGCGCTCGCCGGGATCGGCTCGGGCGGAGGCCACCCGCACATGGCGGGAGGGATCATCAAGCCCGAGCGCTACCCCGGAGGGGACGCGTTCCTCGCGAGGATCGTGGACGAAATAGCGGCATGCAGGAGCCAAGAATGAAAGAAACCATTAAACGCATCCAGGCGGGAGGTCGCGAGATCATCCTCGTCGGGACCGCGCATATCTCCAAGGAAAGCATCGAGGAATCAGCCAACGCGATCAGGACCGAGCGTCCCGATTGCGTGTGCGTCGAGCTCGACGAAGGCAGGCTTCAGGCCCTGAAAAACGAGAAGGGCTGGCAGGAGCTTGACGTCATCAAGGTGCTCAAGGAAGGCAAGGGATTTCTCCTCCTCGCGAACCTCGTGCTCTCGTCCTTTCAGCGGCGCATGGGCGCGGACGTCGGGGTGAAGCCCGGCGACGAGATGAAGGAAGCCCTCCGCGTCGCCGAGGAAGAGGGAATCCCGACGGCCCTCGTCGACCGCCCGATCCAGGTGACCCTCAAGCGCGCGTGGGCCAAGAACAGCCTCTGGGGCAAGGCGAAACTCCTCGCGACCCTCGTCGGAAGCGCCTTCTCGGACGACGAGATCAAGGCCGAGGACATCGAGGAACTCAAGGACTCAGGCGCGATGGACGGAATGATGGCCGAGCTCGCGAAGGAACTCCCCGCGGTCAAGGAAGTCCTCATCGACGAGCGAGACCGCTATCTCGCGAGCCACATCTGGGAGGCGAAGGGAAACAAAATCGTCGCCATCCTCGGCGCCGGGCACCTTCCCGGAACGGAAGCCATCATCAGGGAACTCGCCGAAGGCGCTCGCGATCCCGACACGCACGACATCGCGGAGGTGCCGCCCAAGGGCATCGGCTCAAAGATCGCCGGATTGGCGATCCCCGTCATCATCGTCGGGCTCATCGTGGCGGGATTCTTCACCGGCGGCGTGAACGCGTCCCTCGGGATGCTCCTCCATTGGTTCCTGTGGAACGGAAGCCTCGCGGCGCTCGGCGCCCTACTCGCCCTCGGCCATCCCCTCGCGATCATCGTCGCCTTCGTCGGCGCGCCCATCGCGACCGTCAACCCGGTGCTCGCCGTCGGCCTCTTCTCGGGCGTCGCGCAGGCATGGGTCCGAAAGCCGCAGGTGCGCGACATGGAAAGCCTCGCGAGCGACGTGTCGACCGTTCGCGGCTTCTACCGCAACCGGATCGCGCACGTCCTTCTCGTCTTCTTCCTCTCGAGCCTCGGCGGCGCGATCGGCAACTTCATCGCCGTCCCCTCGCTCGTGTCGAGCCTCATGGTCAAGTAACCGACCTCGATCGCGCCTAAGGAGGGGATCCCCGTGGCAACGCAAAAAGAAGTGGCAAAGCTCGCGGGCGTCTCGTTCATCACCGTGAGCCGCGTCGTCAACAACGAGCCGAACGTCAGGGAAGCGACCCGCGCGCGGGTGCTTCGGGCGATACACGAGCTCGGCTATTTCCCGAGCTTCGCGGGAAAGGCACTGAACACCGGGCGCAGCGACACGATCGGAGTCATGACCCCGGCGCGCTTCGGCGAGAACATGGAGAACAACTACCTTCTCTACGTTCTCCGGGGAATCGAGCAGGCGTGCCGCGAGTCCGGTCAAGACATACTCATATCCCCGATCTCCGAGGACGACCCCAACTTCGACTACCTCAGGCCCTACCGCCAGCGCAAGGTCGACGGGATGATCTACGTGAGCCTCAAGGCGATGCCCGACGAGATGGTCAAGGACATCGAGGAATTGAGCATCCCGTGCGTCGTGCTCGCCGACCGCCCCGAGCACGAGGGGATCTCCTGGGTCGACACGGCGAACGAAGAAGCCGCGTTCGAGACGACCAAGCGGATATGGGAGGCGGGCCACCGGCGCATCGCCTTTTTGGGGATGATTCCCGACATCTACAACCCGAACGTGACCGACCGCGAGCGGGGCTTTCGCCGCGCGATTCGCGAGCTAACGGGCCGCGAGGCAAGCGAGGGCATGATCATTCGGAGCGATTACAGCAAGACCGAAAGCCGAGCGGCGCTCGAGCGCGTCCTCGCAAACCCGGACGCGCGACCCACGGCGGTCTTCTGCTCTACCGACAACAAGGTGCTTGCGGCCGTCGGCGCGGCGCGCGAGCTTGGGCTCTCGATACCCGAGGACCTCTCGATCGTCGGCTTCGACGGGTTCCTCAAGGATTCGCAGATCTCGCCCACCATCGCCTCAAACGAGCAACCGCTCGCCGAGATGGGGCGGCGCGCGGCGGAGGTTCTCCTCGAGCGCATCGCGAAACCGGACCTCCCCAAGCGGGAGATCGTCTTCCCCGTCACCTTCTTGCCCGGCGAAAGCCTCTCGGGCCCCAAGGCCTAATCAGTAATTACCGGCGGCGTACGCGACCCATCCGCCCGCCTTCACGAGCGCGGCCTCGAACTCGCCGAGCTTAAAGGCATACGAGCGCTCGACGCGAGAGCCGTCCTTGCCCGTCGCGGAAAAGGAAAGCTTTCCCGCGGCGATGTCGACCGCAAGCGACGTATCGAGCGACGCGAAGGTTTTAAAGACATCGTCTATGTCGGCGGACGAAAGCTCGGTCGCGATCATCCCGCAGTTATACATGTTCTGCCGAAAGATGCGCGCGAAGCCCTCGGCGACGACGATCTCGATCCCGTTCACCTCGAGCGCCCAGGGCGCGTGCTCCCTGCTCGAGCCGCAGCCGAAGTTCGCGCGCGTCACGATCGCGGTCTTTCCCGCGATGTCCGCCTTCGGGCTGAAGCCGGAAAGCTTCAAGTCCTCGAGGCAATAGGGCTTCAGCGCGGCCTTCGAGATCTCGGTGAGGTATTTCGCCGGAATGATCTCGTCGGTATTGATGTCGCTCCGGTCCAGGAACAAAACCTTTCCGTTAAAGTTCTTCATCGTCGTCTCCTTCTTACTATTTGTTTCGGGCGGCTCGCGGGGCTTCTCGCCCCGCGACCGGGCCGGCTTCGGGCTCCGCCCTTTCGGCCTCCGGTTCGCGCGCGCGCCGCGCGCGCGGAACCAGGGTTCGGGCGTCAGCCCGAACCACGCCCTCCGCGTCCCTGCCGCGAAGAGCGCCGTCACCGCGTCGCGGTGAAAAAAATTCTCCTAAACGGGAAGAGCACCGACCCGTCCGCGCGCACGGGATACGCATCGCGCGCTCGAGCGAGCACGTCGCCCTTGAACGCCTCTCGCTCCGCCTCGCCTTCGAGCCTATCGAGCCAAGGCCGCATGCCGGTGCCTGAGTACCATTCGACGAGGCGCTCCTGAGTGTCCATCCGGTGCCAGTACGTGGTTTCCCAGATATCCGACGCGAGACCAAGCGACGAAAGCTCGTCGTGGTAGAACTCAGGCTCGCGGTATCGCATCGCGTCGTCGAGACCGGCGAAGCGCCCGGGGCCCTGCCAGGAATCCGCCGCGGATTTCAGCGCGAGATGGAGCGGCGAGGCGCCGTTACCGGGGACCTGCACCGCGATCGCGCCGCCGGGCGCGAGCCAAGAAGCCATGCGCTCGAGCAGGGCCTTCTGATCGGGCACCCACTGAAGCATCGCGTTCGAGAACACGAGATCGAACTTGCGGTCGCAATCCCACGCGCTTACGTCGGCGACGACCCACTCCGCGCGCGTACCGGTCTTCCGCGCGCTTGCGATCATCTCGGGAGAGCTGTCGAGCCCGAGGATCGCGGCGCGAGGAAAGCACTCCGCGACGACGGCCGTCGAGTTTCCGGGCCCGCAGCCGAGATCCACGACGCCGAGCGACTCCTCGCCTTCGGCGCGGATCCGACCCGCAAGGCACGAGCGGGCGCGGATCGCGAGATCCCGCGCGGGCCGGGTCCGCTCATCGGCGAACTTCAGGTATAAATCGGGATTCCAGCTCGGCACGGTATACTCTCCTTAACTACTTGTCTTTCATGAGGTCGCCCGCCTCGGTTATCGTTCCCGCGACGGCCGTGGCGGCGGCGCTCGCCGGGCTCATGAGGTGGACGGTGCCGCCCTTTCCCATGCGCCCGAAGAAGTTGCGGTTCGTCGTCGACGCGCACACCTCGCCCTCGGCGAGCACCCCATTCGACATGCCGAGGCACGCGCCGCACGTCGGGTTCGTCACGCAGAACCCTGCGTCCATGAAAACCTGGATGATGCCTTCCTTGAGCGCCTGCCGGAAGACGGCCGGGGTCGCCGGGCTCACGATGCCGCGGACGCCGGGGGCGACGGTCTTCCCCTTGAGCACGCACGCGGCCTCGCGGAGGTCCTCGATGCGGCCGTTCGTGCAGCTGCCGATGTAGACCTGGTCGACCTTCGTGCCCGCGAGCTCCTTGATCGTCTTCACCTGATCGGGCTTGTAGCCGAAGGTCGCGACGGGCGTAAGCTTCGCGCAGTCGATCGTATGGACCGCGTCGTACTCGGCGTCGGGATCGGAATGCCATTTCTTGAAATCGGCGAGCGCCTCGTCCTTCGTCTTGTAGGTCCTGTCGCCCTCGGGACCGATGAACTTCCAGAGGTAGTCGACGGTCACCGCGTCGGGCATGCAGACGCCCGAGGTGCCGCCGGCCTCTATCGCCATGTTGCAGAGGGTCATGCGGCCTTCCATCGACATCGACTCGACCGCGCTTCCCGCGAACTCCATCACCTTGTTCGTCGCGCCGTTCACGCCGACCGTCTTGATAATCGTAAGGATCGCGTCCTTCGCCGTGACGCCCGCGGGGAGCTTGCCGTCGAGGACGAACTTGATCGTGCCCGGGTACTGGAACGCGCACACCCCTTTGAGGATGCCGACCTCGAGGTCGGTCGTGCCGACGCCCGCCGCGAACGCGCCGAACGCGCCGTGGGTGCAGGTGTGGCTGTCGCCCATGATCACGGTAAAGCCGGGGCGCACGAAGCCGCGCTCGGGGAACAGGGCGTGGCAGACGCCGTTCTGTCCGATATCGAAAAAGTCCTTGATGCCGTGACGCGCCGCCCACTTGCGGAGGACGAGGCCCTGCTCGGCGGTTTTGGAGTCCTTCGCCGGGGTCACGTGGTCGATGACGGCCTTGATTCTGTCGGGATCGAACACCCGGTCCATGCCGCGCGACGCGAGGTCGTTGATCGCGACCGGGGTGGTGATCTCGTGGCAAAACACGCGGTCAAGCCTGAGAACCCAGGCTTCGCCGAAGGGCTTATCGACCACATGCGATTCAAAAACCTTTTGCGCGAGCGTCTTTCCCATAGGTACCCCCTGTTCTGTACTTTTACTGTATATACTTTAGTATTTATAAAGTCAAGGCTTGACCGTCATTTTATCGATCTTTTCCCGAATCCCTCTGGCCGTTCCGCCTTCGGCGGCTACGGCTTCGCCCGCTTGCCAAACACGCGCGCGATGGTTTCCTGAATGTCGGACACCGCCTGCGCGCCCGACTCGGCCTCGGGAGCGAGCACGCGCGAGAACCCAAGGGCCGAGGCTGCCTTCACCCGCGCCTTGAGCCGACCGACCGGGCGAATCTCCCCGGCGAGGCTCAACTCGCCGACGAACGCCGTCTCGCCGGGGGAGGCGATGTCGGTGCGCGCGGAATAGAGCGCCGAGGCAAGCGCGAGGTCGATCGCGCTCTCCGCGAGGCGCACGCCGCCGGCGACGTTGACGTAGATATCCTGATCGGAAAACCTGAGGCCCGTCCGCTTCTCGAGCACGGCCGCGACGCGGCTGACCCGCGCGGCGTCGACGCGGTCCGAGAAGACGCGGGTCATCGCGCCCTTGGCGGGGACGGTGAGCGCCTGGATCTCGACCATGAACGCGCGGCTTCCCTCGAAAACGGGGACGATGGCGACGCCCGCCGGAAGCTCGCCCGAGCGCCGCACGATGAACAGCGTCGAGGGATCCTCGACGGGCACAAGCCCGCGCGCGGTCATCTGGAAGATCCCGAGCTCGTCGACGGAGCCGAAGCGGTTCTTGAGCGCGCGGAGGAAGCGAACGTCCTCGTCGTTCCGCTCGAAGGAGATCACCGTGTCGACGAGATGCTCGAGCGCCTTCGGCCCCGCGATCGAGCCGTCCTTCGTCACGTGCGCGACGAGGAAGAGCACCGAGTCGCGCTCCTTCACCCACGTGACGAGCTCGTGCGCGCAGAGCTTGAGCTGGTTCACCGTGCCGGGCACCGCACCGGCGTCGGGGGAATAGACGGTCTGGATTGAGTCGACGATGACGAAGACGGGATTAATCTCGTCGAGCGCGCGGCCGATGTCCTCGAGCCGGCCGGTACATAAAAGCTCGATGCGGTCGAGCGGCAGGGCGAGCCGGTCGGCGCGCGCGCGGATCTGCGCCGCGGACTCCTCGCCCGAGACGTAGAGGATGCGCCCGTTCGTCGCGGCGGCCGAGGCCGCCTGAAGGAGGAGCGTCGACTTCCCGATGCCGGGCTCGCCGCCGACCAACACCGCGGAGCGCTTCATCGCCGAGCCGCCGAGGACCCGGTCAAGCTCGCCGATGCCGGTCGGAAGCCTCGCGCCGTCCGAGGCGTCGACCGACGCGAGGGGAACCGCGCGCTGAATCGCCGCAGGCCCCGAGCCTGAGCCCGAGCCGATCGCGCCGAGCGTCCCCGAGGCCGTCCCCGCGTCCTGAAGGATGATCTCCTCGAGGGTATTCCATTCGCCGCAGTCGGGGCATCGCCCGAGCCAGCGAGGCTGCGTGTAGCCGCACGCCGTGCAGCGGAACGCGGTCGTTCCCGTTTTTTTCTTTGCGCCCATGAAAGGCATTGTACCAGAAAACGGGCGCTTTTGCCCGGAAAACCGGGCGCTCACGGCGCACGTGGCATACTCTCGCGTCGTCGCCACACACATTCACGCGGCGCAAAGCGCGTACGCGCGCGCCAGCGTTCATCGGCGTATGAGACCTGTACCACGCTTCCGCGATTGCCCGTTTATCCGGTATACTGAAGCCGCATCACGACGGGAGATTTCCAATGACACGACGAGCGCTCACGATCGCCTCGCTTACCGCGCTTCTTGCCTCGCTTTTTTTCGCGACGGCCGAAGAAAGCCCGATCCCGGCCGGCGGGTACCGCATCGAGGCGGAAACGTACGTAATCTCGGGCAGGACCCGCGAGAGCGCCCTCCGCGCTCGTCTCGGCTCGGCGGAGGGAGAAACCTTCGCCACGCGCGAAGGGCTTGAATCCTTCGCCCAGTCGCGCGCGCAGCGGCTCGAGAATTTGCACGCGTTCAAGAAATCCTCGGTAACCGTCGACTATCCCTCAACAATGCCCGAAGACGCCTCAAGCCCCGTTCCCGTGACGCTCCGCACGACGATCGAGGACGGCTCGGAGTTCGTGCCGATACCGTATCTTTTCTACAACAGCAACGAGGGGTTCATGGCGGGCGCGATCGCGAACGTGCCGAACCTCAACGGGACGCTCGAAAACCTCTCCATAATAGGACTGTACACGGCGCCCCCCGACGATAACGACAAGCTCCAGTGGTCCGACCCGAACTTCGTGACACTCGCCACGCTTTCGGGCGTCAGGCTCGACGGGTTCGAGCTCGGCTTCGTCGCGGGCGTGCTCCGCATGAATAAGGATATCGAGAGTCGGGGCATCGTCAAAACGCAATTCAACGAGATCCTCGCGACGGGCTCGGTAACCCTTACGTGGAACGTCGCTCCCTTGCTCAAAAACGCGACCAGGCTCCGATTGGGGATAAGCCCCTCAAGCGAGATCGTCGAGGTACGCGACCCTGAATACCTTTCGTACGGCCCCGTGAAATACCTCATTGAGGGGGAGGATTCGCTCATCCGCGACGCGGTCAATTGGAAGGGCAATTTCCGCGAGGGGAGCAAGACGACCGTCCGCGCGGGCTACGCGATCGCGTCGCCGACGGACGCGAACGATACGCGCAAGATCTCGGGAGGCGCCGAGTTCGCGGGGTTCAGGATCGTCGGCTCGTGGCTCAACCCAAGCTTCCGAATCGGCGCGAAGGGCAACACGGGAGACCCCGACCTTGAGGCGGGAGCGGTCGTGCGCGGTATCCGC
>Ga0116171_10005438_pt1 | contig 11183 bp, 9 predicted proteins | sample AD_JPNHW2_MetaG_FD_89798 | JGI IMG/M metagenome (GOLD analysis project Ga0116171, IMG submission 89798) | Active sludge microbial communities of municipal wastewater-treating anaerobic digesters from Japan - AD_JPNHW2_MetaG | ecosystem: Engineered > Bioreactor > Anaerobic > Digestate | place...
CCTCGTGAATTTCGGTGTTATTCTCCAGCGCCTTTGTTTCGAGCTCGGCAATAGAGGAATATGTTTCTTTGAGTTCATATTCGAGGCTATCAACAGTTTTTCGTTTATCATTTATTTTTTGATATAGCTCGCTCGCGTACAGCCAAGGACGGTTTACTATTAGATGCCCAACTGAACAGGCATCGAATATTTCCGATAAACCCGAAGCGTGGTCATCATCACTATGAGAGCAAATGACGATATCAATGTATGGGACTTCCTCGTCAGTGTAGTAGTTTTTAATAAGTTCTACCATCGCTTTTCCTTGGGTCGAAAAGCCTCCGTCATATACAACAATTACATAACGCCCTAATTCCTGCGAATAAAATCGAAGACAAGTGGCGGCGGCATCTTTGCTACTTTCTTCGTTTACGCCAATACTATCAATTTCGTAGTTCATCATTGCACCTTCTTTAATATTCAGTCATGCATATGCCCATAGACTAATTTTGTATTATAATACCACTTAAAATGTCAAAATGCAAACAAATAATAGTCATATATATACTTTAATATGTATCTGACTATTTTTCTTGATTCGCTAAGTAACCCAGCAGACTCAATGACTGATAGCCATAATATGCAAAATATTATAATTGCGAGAGCCGTGCCACTATACAGCACGGCTCCCTTGCTTGAGGATTACTCTTCGTCGGTATCGTCTTCGTCCTTTGATTGTTTGCGTTCTGAGACAACGGCTTTCTTCAAATCATACACCATTGCCTTTGCATCCGGAAAGTATGCTCCGTAGCACTTATAGTTCATCTCATCAGACCAATTCATAATCCGACGCACAACCTCTAAAACAGGCCGGTTATAAACGCTGATGGCAAAATGGTGTCCGTACGGCTTTGAGAATTTCAATGCGTTGTCATCGTTTTCCTCACAAGCCTGAACTGCAAATTGCTTGGAATCAGCATTGATGAGCATCCTCGCAAATGGAGGGCAATGCATCTCCGTGGGAGTAGCCTTATTGAATTTGATTAATTTTCCGCCGAAAGTAACGGTGGAGTCCCCGCAAGCCTTAACAATGTCGATAACCTTAAAATTTTCTAACATATAAATCATCCTTTCATAATTACATATTTCTGACAATTTGTTCCGAAGAACGGATTAATTCGTCGATTGTGATATCCTTCCATACCGGATTGATGGGGATGAAGCCTTTGAGATGACCATAGCGAATTGGAGTAAGCCTAGTCTTTATTCTATTTGCTCGGTTCTTGTAATGGCTCAAATCAGACCGGAGTTTCTGTGCCAGATCCCAGTCTTTTCGCTGAATAATTGCGGGATGATGATCCCTGATAAAATACTGCGGCTCACGGCCATCGTTTCTAACAACCTTATGAGAAAGATAGTCAACAGTGCAGGTTTTCTGCATGAGGACATCACCGCAATAGCGCTCGTTCTTCAGTATGCAAAGCACGCTTCCACTCCACCATTTTGTGTTGCCGCGCGCCGTTGGAATGCCCGCTTCGGTCAGTATCTTGGCAATAAGGCAGGAGGAGGAGCCTTCAATATAAAGCTGATAAATTGTTCTGACTACTTCAGCTTCATTTTCAGTAATAACCATATCTCCGTATTCATCCGTGTCGTAGCCTAAAAGAGCCCATGTTGGACAAAGCGGCAGCCCTTTTTGGAACCGCCGCTTACACGCCCATTTGATATTCGTTGACTTTGACTCGGATTCACCTTGCGCGACCATGCTGAGAACCGTGATTATTACTTCGCTGTTTTTATCCATGGTATAAAGGTTCTCAGTTTCAAACAATACTCCCACCGGCGGATTCATTTGCTTAAGCTGTCTGATATATGAAAGACAGTCCAGCACATTTCGGGCAAACCGGCTGATAGATTTTGTAATTACCAAATCGATTTTACCCGCCCGGCAATCTGAAATCATCCGTTTGAAGTGTTCTCTGTGAAGTACCGACGTGCCGGAGATACCTTCATCCGCATAAATTCCGGCAAAGTCCCATTTCGGATTTTCCTGGATGTACTGTGTATAATGCTGGACCTGCAGCTCATAACTACTCTGTTGAGCCTCTTCATCGGTACTTACTCTGCAATACGCGCACACTCTTAGTTTCGGTCGTTCTTCGTCTAGAATCAATTCATCTTTTGGAGGAATGTATTGTACCTGAAACTGTCGTTTCCCGTCATCGTAAGCCTCCTTGATACGTTCGCGGGAAGTTTTCTTCTTATCCTTTGATGATGACTGACGTTCCGGTAAAGCCTTAGTTTTCTTGTTCATTTTAACCACCCCCTTTCGCGCCAATCTGGGCTCCGGGGGTATCACGTCGGATGCTCGCGGCATAAAGAATTATACCAACCTACACAAGTGGGAACAACAAAGGACTCGCTTAAAATCGGGTGAGTGTCAAAAAAACGCACCCATATAAATATGAAGTGCGTTTTAATGGCTCTATACTAAAATGTTGGGGTACAACAAATAGGGCTTTCAAAGATTCCCAAAAAGTGAGAGCATATTTGAGAAGAATCCGATAAAATGAAATTGACTGGAAACCATTTAACGGAGGAACTCATAATACTCTCAATTGATTTTCCTAAGTCGATAATAATATTGTTACTATTTCGTGCTCCTTCATTTTGTTTCTTTGTCTGATTAGTTACAAAACTTGCATTCCTTTTCTGAAGTATTTCTGTGCGAAAACAAACAATAATATTATTGGCAGCGTTGAAAATAATAGTGTCAGCATAAATGATCCATAATCAGTTGTGTAGCTTTTTCCAATACTGTTAATGTATAATGCCAACGTCATATTTTTCTGAGACTGTATAATAACTAGTGGGTACAAAAAGCCATTCCACGCATCAATAAACAGAATAACTGAGGCCGTAACAAATGCTGGAATCATGTTTGGAATATATACCCGAAAGAATATACCAATTTCGCTAACGCCATCAATTCTTGCGGCTTTAATAAGTTCCATTGGAAATAGTTTTGTGTTTTGTCGAAACAAGTATACAAGAAAAGGAAGAGACAATGATGTGATGATGATAGAAAACAAAGAATCGAGGATATTCAACGAGCGCAATATCATGAATAATGGGATGATGATTACAGATGATGGAATCATTATCGACAAAAAAGAGATTTTAAACATTTTTTCCATTAGCTTATTCTTGAACACAACAAAAGCATACCCGGCAAGAGATGATAACAAAACACCTAAAATAACTGAAAATAGAGTTACAATAAGAGTGTTTTTGAGTGAAACATAGAACTGAACATCAGATGTTAGGGACAGAAAATTTGCGCGTAAATTATTAAATGATATATTGGTCATAATATCGCCTTTTCGAATATTAACAGTATTGTTAAAAGATGCCACAATAATTATTAAATACGGAAACAAAGAAATGACACATGCAACAAAAACAAATAACATATTAAGGGTTGTTTTTATTTTACTCATCATTCAACTCTCCTATTTTCAACTGAACTATACTGATTAAAGCGCTTATCACAAAAATAAACAGTGCAATTGTAGCAGCATAACCAAATTGAGGTACATATTCAAAACATAAGCGATAAATATAATAGGCTAGTGTGAGTGTTGATTCTTCAGGTCCCCCTCTAGATACAATCATTATCTCTGCGAAAAGTTGAAACACCCCACCAGAAAGTAAGACGGATGAGAACAATATAAGCGGTTTAATTGATGGAAGGGTAACTCTAAATAAAATCTGTAATCCATTAGCACCGTCAATTTTTGCTGCCTTATATAATATTGGATTAACACTCTGTAATCCTGAGATCAGTAGCAGCGTATAATACCCCGTCCATGCCCAGATACACACAATGATTATTGCAAGTCGCGATCCAGAGATAGTAAGTAAAAAGTTATGCGGAATCGAAATGATTTTTAAATTGATGAGGGCATCATTAAGGAATCCATCGACAGCAAACATATTACGAAAGAAGTATGCATATGCAACTGGTGAAGTAATCGCCGGAAAAAAAAGTATAACCGAACATATACTTTTTATATGTTCCGATTTTATGTTGTTAACCGCATTAGCTAAAAAAATGCTAAGTAGCAAAATAATTGGGACTGTAATTACTGCAAAGAAGAACGTATTGAATAATGCTTTCAAGAACGTCGTGTCTGTCAACAGACTAGCATAGTTGGATATCCCGGCAAACTTCAAATGACTACCACGCCCATTCTGAAGAGAAAGAACAAACGAATACGCAAGCGGAAGTAATGTGAATAAAAAGATTAATAATGAGCTTCCAAATATAAAAAATAATCTATATCGATAAATATGCTTTGTTGTTTGACGCATAAATTTCCTCCAAGTTAACAACAAACAACCAACTGCTTTTCCCCGCAAAATATTGAGAACTTTGGGAGAAAAGCAGTTGAATAAATTTACGGATTTGTAATGTGTTATTTCGACATAATTTCTTCAGCCTTCGTCTGCAATGCGCTAATAACAGCGCCAACGGTAGTTATACCACGAAGGTAGTCTGGAAATAGTGCCCCATGAGCGTATGCAATTTCATACGAGTTTGTATAATAATTTGCGTATGGAACATGTTCGCCCCAACTTGCCATAATTTCACAAAGATTTTGACCACCAAAGTAAACATCTCCAGCAACTGCATTTGGAACACTAAATGCAGTTTTTAAAGCCGGCACAACATACCCTTTTTTAACCATCGTATTTGCAATATCATCAGATACCGCAACTGTATTCATGAGGAAATCAATTGCTTCAGCCTTCTTTTCAGTGTTAAGAACTAACCAACTACAACCACCACAACATCCATAGTTTGTATATTTATCGCTTCCGCTCATTCTCGGCACTTGCGTAACACGCCAAAGGCCACTTTGATTTTCGTTTTTAGCGATTATACTCGCCCACCATGAGCCGCCGATGACACCGGCTGAATTACCATTGTAGAATGATGCTATTATATCATCCCATGATGCGACCTTATCAACAACGCCTGCAGTATATATCTTTTTAATGGTTTCTGTCATGTTATATAAAGCTTGATTATTCACAATGTCAAGTTTGCCTTCAGCATTATAATACCATGAATTTGCAGACTGTAGAATGATTCTACCCTCAATGTTGCCTTCGGGACTCAGGGGTATCATGTATTTACCAGTTTTTTCAAATACGACTTTACCTATCTTAATAAAATCTTCCCATGTGATATTTTTAAGGTCGTCCTCTGTATAGCCAGCATCTTTTAATATGTCAATTCTATAAAACCACGCAGAAACACCTGTATCATATGGAATACCCCATATTTTACCATCATATGTACAGTCCCGAACCTTATAGTCGACATATAAGCTTGGATCAATATAATTAGTTAAATCAACAAAAGAATTTTCATAATATGCTAAATAGCCTTTGAGATTGTAGTCTTCTTCACATACGATATCTGGCAAACCTTCTTTATTTCCACTAGCTAGTGCCAAATTGAACTTCTGTACCAAATCATCCTGCCCGAGTTCGACTATATCAAATTTTGCATTTGGATGATCAATCTTGTATAATGCAACTGCCGTCTTTGCCGCGTCGATATAGTAGTCATATGCCCAAATTACAATTGTTTTGTCCACGTTATTGTTGTCCACATTAGCTTTGTTCACTTTGTTACCGCAACCAGCTAGAGTAAGAATAAGTGCGAAAACGAGTAATATGCTTAATGATATTCGTGCTATTCTTTTGAACATTTGTCTTTTTCCTCCTAGTAAATTTTTATCAGGTTACTTGATAACTATAGTCTGATACGAAAGATTGCGAATTATCCCACCTCCTAATTTATAAAAGCCAAACGCTGCTCAGATGTTTTACAGAATGCATGTATTTTATCAAGTCCAAACCTGACATAAATAACTTTTAAACTGTGAATATCTATACTTGTTGAAACCAATACATTTAAGAAGATCCGGTTGTCCTTATATAATACACTAGAATGAACAAGCGTGTTGCTTCCAAGTATCTCAAAAGATTCTATCATTAAAGGTATACCGGTAATACAATCCGAGATATCAAAATCCTCAGGGCGTATTCCAATTGTGACGATACTCTGTGAATACGATGTAATATCAATTTCGTACTGTTGCCCAAGAATATCAATTTTCCCTTGACAAATATCACAGTCAAAAAGATTCATTGAATAAGTTCCAATAAACGTTGCGACAAAAGTGTTCTGCGGTGCAATAAAAACCTCATATGGAGTGCCTACTTGTTGAATAACTCCCTTATCAATGACCACTAGATGCGTTGCAAGTGTCATTGCTTCATTTTGATCATGTGTAACATAGATAAATGTGGTATGTAATTCCTTATATAGCTTTTTTAATTCTTCACGCATAGACACGCGCAGATTAGCATCAAGGCTAGATAAAGGTTCATCCATTAAAAAAACAGACGGTTCGCGGATTATTGCTCTTCCGATTGCAACTCGTTGTTTTTCTCCACCGGATATTTTCTTTGGCTTTTTATTTAAATATTCCGTTATACGAAGAAGTTTTGCAACTCTATCTACCTTTTCATCAATTATATGTTTATCTATATGCCGGATCTTTAGCGCAAACGCTAAGTTATCAAAAACTGATAAATGTGGGTAAAGTGTGTGACTTTGAAATACCATAGCAATATTTCGGTTCTTTGGCTCAACATCATTTACACATTGGTCACCGATATATACACTACCACTTGATGGTTGTTCTAACCCTGCAATAATATTGAGTATTGTCGTTTTTCCACAACCAGAGGGACCGATTAAGACCACAAAAGAATTATCCTCTATCACAAGAGAAATATCATTGACAGCCCTTTTTCCTTCATCAAATGTTTTTACAATTCGACTCAACCTAACACTTGCCATAACTTACCATTCTTTCTTAGAACTACGATTTCGGTGTTGCTTTTCAAGTGTACTTTGCGAAGCAAGCATTTTTCTGTATGCATTTGTTATTTTGTCTTTCTTATCTTGTGAAACAAATGACAAGAATATTCGAAACAACTGTAACCACTTATCGTATGTAATATCACTTATTTTACTCTGTTTTGTTATTTGAATCTGACGCATTATTCTTTTAATCTGCTCATACGTAAAAAGCAACTTTAATTTATCTGAAAAGTACTCTCCTTTTGCCATGAACAGATATGACAAAAAATCTTGGTAAACTTGGAGATCTGTATGGGAAATATCAAACGAATTTTTTCGTGCAATATGTACAAACACAATACGCGCGCTTGGCATAGGAGTAAAGTCACTCGGGGCAAACCTGTGTATTATCTCCATTGAGAAAAATGGTTTGTACAGAAGGGACTTGTATGAATCTTGGTATAGAGGTGTACCACAGAACCTTAAGAAGGCTTCATACTGCATAATAAAATAAATCTCTTGCACCCTATTATCGGATAGGAACTTTGTCATAATATCTGATGTGATTGTGAATGGTATATTTGAGAACAATTTATATTCTCCAGAGATGTTCATTCTATACTTCAAGATATCTTCGGACACGATACAAACCTTTTCAGAACCACTATATTTAATTATTAGTTTGTTAGCATAATCTTTATCATATTCAACTGCGAAAACCTGTCGACAAACTAAGGAAAGTTGCTCAGTAATAATACCTTTACCAGGACCGATTTCTAGAACAACATCATCCGCTCCCAAATTACTCATCGCGACTAGTTGGCTAACTAATTTTTTGCTATGAAGAAAATTTTGCGTATTTAGAATGTCCATATATACAAGCACCTCATATAATTACAAGAAACAACTTGTTATTAAATTTTATTATAGCAATAATTAAAAGACATTACAATATAATTATTGTAAATAAATAAAAAATATTATCAAAAACTCGCAGGAACATCATTAATGATTATCTTGCGAGTTCGTTTGTTGCTCTAAAACTTTGATTTGTAATATTGCCTTTATTCTATCGCCCATAGAAGCTCTGTGCCATCTTTAAGCACAAAAGTGAACTCATTTTCCGAATTCACCTTCAATTGATGCACCGTGGCCAGCCACAGCTCGTCGTCAAAATCAGTGAGCAGGCTTTCCCGCTTATTAAGCACCTTGATAAATCTCCCCATTTCCTGCCGTTTGGAGCTTCGGGCTTCAATCGTTGCATTTACTTCCTCAAGTCGTCCGTTTGTCTTATCGTATCTCTCTACCAAAGCATTGTAGCGCCGTTGATAGTCGCTCTGGTCAATGGCCGTGCGGGCGTTTTCCTGTACCATTTTTCGCATAAGCTCAAGCACCACCTCGCATTCGTCCTGCAGGGTTTCACGCTCGGCTTCCAGGGCTGCGTTATCGGTCAGCGAGGAAATCACATCGTTGTATGCGCCTATAATGCTGTCCCTGTCGGTTATCACGCTGTTTATAAACCCCACGAAGATTTTCTTTAGCTGTTCCTCGTAAAAATGGGGCGTCGAGCATTTGTCCGGCCCTTTGAATTTGCCGTTGCACTGCCATATCGTTCTGCGGTATTTGCTGGTGCTGTGCCAGATCTTGCTCCCGTAGACGCTCCCGCAGTCACCGCAGATAAGGCGGCCGGCGAAACAGCCGCAACTGGCGACGCACTTGGTACCCTTGCGCCTTTGCAGCTCGAACTGCACATGGTCGAACAGCTCACCGGATACAATCGGAGGATGGCTTCCGGTTACATAGTATTGAGGAATTTCACCCTCGTTCACTTTCATCTTTTTTGTAAGGTAATTAGTGCAGAAGGTCTTCTGAAGAAGCGCATCGCCCTTGTATTTCTCATTGGTCAGGATACTCGTTACCACCGAACCCTGCCAAACCCGGCTGCCGCCCGGCGTCGGGATATTCTCCATTGTGAGCTGTTTCGCGATACTGGAAGGCGTCATACCGTTGACGAACATCGTGTAGATTCGGCGAACCAGCTCAGCCTGCTCCCCGTTGATGACCGGCTGCCCATCCTCGCCCCGGTCGTATCCGAGGAATCGCTTAAATGGCATCGTTACCTTGCCGTTCTGATACCGGCTTCGGTGTCCCCATTTCACATTCTCCGATAAACTCCGGCTTTCCTCCTGGGCGATGCTTGATAAAATCGTGATGGTTAGTTCGGCGCTCTGGTCGAACGTCCACAGACCATCCTTTTCAAAAAACACCTCCACGCCCTTTTCCTTCAGCTGGCGGACGGTGCTGATGGAATCCACCGTGTTGCGGGCGAACCTTGATATCGATTTCGTTATTATCAAATCAATCTTGCCTGCAAGCGCATCGGCGATCATCTTCTGAAAGCCCTTGCGTTTCTTGATATTCGTTCCGGAGATGCCTTCGTCGGAATACAGTCCGACAAACTCCCAGTCCTCATGCTCGTTGATGTACCGGGTGTAATACTCCACCTGCGCATCATAGCTGGTGAGCTGCTCGTCGTTGTCCGTGGAAACTCTGGCATATCCTGCCACGCGCCTTGTACCCGACGCCGACAGCGGCGCAGTTGTGTAAAGGCTGATTGTCGGCGGGATGACGGTTACCGCCCTTGCTGTTGCCATATTAAATTCCTCCTAATTGCTTTATGCGCCGTTCCCGTGCCTGCTGCCGCATTTCATCCGTCCATACCTCGCTGCGGGAACGGTCTGTCCATTCCGTGACGGTTTCATGCCCATCGGTAAAAACAAACCGAATTTTGTTCTGGGCAGGAACGCTGATTGCGGAAACGCGCTGATGATACTCATCCTCCCTGAACCCGTTCAACCCGAGCAGTTCCGCGGCTAGGGACTTCAGCACGGCGTCCGGAATCTGCTTGGCCGGACAGGCTCCGCTGCCCTCGCGAAGGTATGTGCTGCATTGCCAGTGAACGATACCTTTGCGTGTTTTCCGGATATAGGCTTTGCCGCAGGCTTCGCAGGTGATCATGCCGGTGAACGGATAGCTCGCTGACGGTTCTTTCGCGATGTTGTTCTTCAGCCGGTTCTTCTCGATGGAAACCTGAACCGCGTTATAGAGCGCAGGTTCAACAATAGGCGGGTGCGTGTTCTCGACAAAATACCGGGGCAGTTTTCCATAGTTATACGATTCCTTCTTGGATAAGTGGTCGACGATATATTTTTTCTGAAGCAAGGCGTTTCCGGCGTATTTCTCGTTCTTCAGGATGTCGATGACGCGCTTTGCCGTCCATTTGCCGCCGCGAAGGGTGGGTGCGTTCCTTGCCCGCAGTTGCCGCGCAATATCGCTGCAGCCGGTGCCGTTGAGATACTGGTTGAAAATCCAGCGCACCGTCTCCGTTTCCTCCGGTTCGGGCTCGATGACGTTTTTCGTAATGCGGTACCCGTACAGAAACCTCAGGGAAACCATATCTCCCTGCTTGTACCGGTTCCGGATTCTCCATTTGCAGTTTTCCGAGACGGCGCGGCTTTCCTCCTGCGCGACGGCGGCCAGCAGGGTCAGTATCATCTCGCCTTCCGCGCTGTCCGAATAGAGGGATTCGCGCTCGAAAAAGACCGTGACGCCGATTTCTTTCAGATCCCGTGTCGTCTTCAGCAGGGTCATCGTGTTGCGGGCAAACCGCGAGATTGTTTTCGTAATGACCATATTGACCTTGCCGGCAAAGCAGTCGGCAAGCAAACGCCGGAACTCGGGCCTTGTATCCCTGGTGCCGGTCAGCGCCTCATCGGCATAGACGCCAGCGTACTCCCAGTCCGGGCGCCGTTGAATATAGTCGCTGTAATAGCTGACCTGAGCGGAGAGCGAATGCAGCATGGCGTCCTTTCCGCTGGAAACACGGGCGTAGGCCGCGACGCGTTTCTTCCGCGGCTGCACCGCCGCCAGGGTCTCGATTTTTCTGACGGACGCCATACATTCACCACCTTTCGTTGACCGCATATTACCTCTAAAAGCTCATTGTATCAAGCGGTTTTGCGGATATATACCTGACAAAATAGGCCGGAATTTATCCCTCATTATTGTGTCAATTATAGCGTAGTCCGCGTCAGATATAAGCCCGTTTTGAAGCATCGATTTCGCGACGGACATCGCAATCCGATATTGCTTTTCCCGTTCGAAAAGTTCACGATCCATTTGATTCACCGCCTTTTCCGAAACGGCTGGAGATGTAGCAGGGGTGGCTGCAGAAACGGCTGGCCGCTTCGTAACTCGC
>Ga0116171_10005441_pt1 | contig 11179 bp, 11 predicted proteins | sample AD_JPNHW2_MetaG_FD_89798 | JGI IMG/M metagenome (GOLD analysis project Ga0116171, IMG submission 89798) | Active sludge microbial communities of municipal wastewater-treating anaerobic digesters from Japan - AD_JPNHW2_MetaG | ecosystem: Engineered > Bioreactor > Anaerobic > Digestate | place...
AGGGCATATTGCTGAAAGGCGGTGGTGAAAATGACCTTTTGCTTTTTTGATAATGTACGCGAAAATTCCAGCCCGTTTAATTCAGGCATGTTGATGTCAAGGAAGATTAAGTCAACACTTTCATTATTTATCTTTTCAATGGCTTCAAAAGCATTGTTGCAGCACCCTGATAAATGAAGAAATGATGTTTTACTCACGTAACTTTCCAGGAGGTCAAGCGCCAGGGGCTCATCATCAACAATAATACAATTTAAAACTCTCATAGAATGACGACTTAACAAGTTGAGGAATAATAACAAGCAATAAATTTAAGACTTGTTTGCCAATATTGACAAACTTGTATAATATTTTCCGTTTTTGATTTCCGTATTAAATTCATGAATTCCGTGATACAGCAGATTCAGCCTTTTCTTCAGGTTTTCAACACCGATTCCGGATTCTGAGCCTGTTTTTTCCTGTGGCAGATAATCATTAACGGAAGTATAAGTTATAGTGTTATTGATTGTTTTTATTTCGATAAAAATTTCAGAACCTGAAACACCGATGCCATGTTTAAATACGTTTTCAACCAGGGGAAGGAACAGGAGCGGGGCAATACTTATATCAGAAACATTATCTGGAAAAGATGCCGTTAGTTTGGTTTTATTACTTAGCCGTAGTTGCATCAGCTGAATATATTGCTTAATAAATTCTATCTCTTTAGATAGTTTTACCTGTTCATTATCGGTTTCATATAGAAGGTACCGGATAAGTTTGGCCAGGCCATGAATGGCAACTTTAGATTTTTCAGGCGAAATATCCACCAATGCATAAATATTATTGAGTGAATTGAAGAAAAAGTGAGGATGCAGTTGATGTTTAAGGTGATGTAGTTCTGCCTGCAATCGTTCCCGTTCAATATCTTTTTTTTCGGCTTCAATTTTTTTGAAACGGACAAGTACTTTTAATGCCAGGCTCATAATTACCGGAATAAAATACGTACCTGCATTTCTGATGAATACCATATTTCTGTCGGGTTTGAACATAGGCATTTGCCCATGATTGGGTGGCGGGCCTGGTTTACCAAAATTTTCCGGACCATGCCAAAGGGTAATAAGCAAGTCATTAAGCCACGAAAAAGAGATGATTAATAATAAATTTATTATAATGAACCACATGGTTTTTTTGTCAAAAACCAATAAATCGACCAGGTAGAAATAATTCAGGTAATAAAGTATCCCGGCGAAAAACAAGAATATCCAGTTCATATGAAAAACCACCCTGAGTGAGCTTAGTTCACCTGGAAAAAACAGAACGGGCAGGCTGAATAATATTACCCATACCAAAACATGAAGCAGGATATTGATCAGTAAAGGTTTTTTTCTATTTTGAGGTCTTATTTTCATTTAAGTATTACAAATATCATATTAATTTATCATCAATGAAAATAAAATGGAAGTACACCTGAATTTTATAGAGGAATAGTTTGTATTTATCTTCATTTATAAGCAACCAAAATAAATTTACGGTGTTTATGTACTGGAAATTTTGTCGGATTTTTTATTTGGATATGTTATTTGATGAAATTATAGACAAACAAAGCCTTTTTGTCGACTATTATTTGGTTAACGTAGATTCTTGGCTTGGAAGGTAGAAATTGAGAAATGGTATAATTATCTTTGTTACAAATTTATCATACATAAAATTAAAATAATTAATGAAACTGTATATGGGAAGAAAGAATCATTTAATTGCATTATTATCATTTTGGGTTTTAACACTGAGTGTTTCGGCCCAGCAACAGGAAACCTACACGTTTTGTACGGGCAGCAGCTATTCCTATTTGCTTGATACCAATGCAACATCTACTTCGGGGTATTACCAAAGATTTAACACGGGCTCCACCTCATATACAGCACATTTTTATCATGATACTATTTATCAAACGGCTAATTCAAAGGATGATGATGGTGCCAAAGAGGGAGGAGAATATTCGAAAGTTAAGAAATGGGCCTGGACCGGCAACAACACTGTTTCGCTGGTATGGAATTATACGTTTGCGGGACACCACGACATTTGCCCCATGCCTAACGGAAATGTCCTGGTAATTTGTAATGAATCAAAAGTGCCTTCGAGTGTTGGCGGGTCGTCAGGCACAACGGTGAAATCACCTGTTATTAAAGAAATAAAACCAACAGGGTCTACCACAGGTACTGTAGTTTGGGAATGGCATTTATGGGACCACCTGTGCCAGAGCACCAACTCAGGTTATACAGCCACTTATGTTACAAATGTTTCGCAGCATCCCGAACTGTTTAATGTAAATTGCTCCACCAATGGTGGCGTTACTTCCGATTGGTTTCATATGAATGGCGTTGATTACAATCCGACCCTTGATCAGATAGTGTGGTGCTCTCATATAAAAAATGAAGTATATGTTATAGATCACAGTACCACAACAGCCCAGGCTGCAACGCATACAGGCGGCAATGCCGGCAGGGGAGGCGATTTTTTATACCGCTGGGGCAGCCCCGAAAATTATGGTTGTACAACTGATGGAAACGGCGTTTCCTTAAATGTTATCCATGATGCACGTTGGGTTCCTGCAACAAATTCTGTTTGGCCAAATTACATCAGTGTTTACCACAATGGAGGATGCAGCAGCGGACACGGTTGCATACTTCATTTGCCGCCTTATTCAACCACGAGCCCTTATAATTATACATATACTGCAGGCCAGGTTGTCGGCCCTACCAGTGTCGTAACACCTACCACAAAGTCTTTTACTGTTGCTAACCAGGGTGGTTGCCAGGCGCTGGAGAATGGAAACATATTAATTACAAACCCGGGTTCTGCTTTTTATGAAACCAGGAACAGTTCCACAGCATTGCAAAGTATTTCTGTCAGTACTACCCAGTCGGACAGATTGAAGAAAGCTGATGTTTTTGGGCCATGGATCACTGCAAAATCATCTTCTACAACTGTCTGTGCAAATAGCCCCATAACGTTGAACTGTAACTTACAGACTGCTCCCGTTATAAGTAACCCGACCTATACATATTCATGGGTGTCGGTACCGGCTACATCAAACTTTTCATCAACTACTGCACAAAATCCTACAGTTACGCCTACTGTTGCCGGAACATATACTTATAAAGTAACGGTAAGCATGTCAGGAACATTTAATTCAACAACGATTAACACTAGCACTACTGCAACTGTAACTGTTGTTGTTCAGGATTGTACGGGCGAGGATGAAGTAAATGATATTAATAATTTAACTGTTTTTCCTAACCCCACATCCGGTGTTGTAAACCTGGGCGATGGCTTTTTGTCAGGCCATAATTACAATGTTGCAGTATATAATTCATTTGGTGGATTGGTTTACCAGGGCAATAATACGAGAAGCATTGATTTGTCGGGGTTTTCAAATGGCATATATTATCTGTGTGTAAAATCAGATGAAAACAAAATATTCAACAAAAAGATAATTTTGATGAGGTAAGCAAAAGACTTTGCTATGCTGAAATTTTTAATATTCAAATTAAAAAATAAAACAATGAAAAAAATTCAGAATTTCGCTTTGATTTTAGTTCTGCTGATGACGTTCAGCAATGCAAGAGCGCAATTTACCGTATTTACCACTTCAAACAGCGACCTGCCCAGCGACTTTGTCTGCGGCGGTGTAGCTGTTGATACAAGTAATAATGTTTGGTTAGGCACTGATGCCGGAGTGGCGAAATTTGACGGAGCCACCTGGACTGTTTTTACTACTGCTGACGGATTGCCTTCAGATATTATAACATGCATCGTTGTAGACAAGAGTACCAACACAATATGGATCGGAACCGATGGCGATGGTGTTGGTAAATATAACGGAAGTTCCTGGACAACCTATAAGGTTGCCGATGGTTTATGCGATAACGGCATCCATTATATAGCTTGTGAAACCGATGGAACAACCTGGTTTGGTTCATGGGGCGCGGGAATTTCAAAACTTCATAATTCAACCTGGACAACATACACCGATGTCCAGGGTTTTCCCAGTTTTCAGGGTGCAATGGCTTCCGTGTATTATATAGCGGTTGATGGTGCCAATAATAAATGGTTCGGCACCGATCTCGGCCTCGTAAAATACAACAATACGTTGTTTGATACGATTACTCCCGTTACCATGCCCAATATGCTTAACAGGTATATCATGGCTGTTGCCGTTGATTCAGATGATAACAAATGGCTGGGTGTGCAATATAAAGGCATTGCCAGGTTAAACAGTTCAGATGCATGGGTTGCCAATTACGATACAACAAAGGGTATTTGCAATAACGGTATTACCGATATCAAGATAAGCTCGGGTGGAAAATTATGGTTGGGCGAATACACCAAATATGGCGCACTGATAAAAGGCGGAATTACCAAGTTCGATGCAGTTTCCGGCACGGGCGTTTCCTACTCATCTGACGGCCTTTTCGAAGACCAGGTATTTGCTGTTGACCTTGGCAAAAGTGGCAATGTTGTATGGGCCGCAACAGGTGAAGGTTTATTGAAATATGTTGACCAAACAGGCATTGGCGAAAATTCAACAGAAATGGCCCTGGATATTTATCCGAATCCTGCTAATCAATATTTAAACATTACAGGGGAATTGAATTCAGCAGTGACAGAAATATCGGATATGACCGGGCAGGTTTGCTTTAGCGGAAGTACTGCGATTCCTGCTAAAATTGATATCAGAAACTTTAGCAACGGAATTTATATCTTAAAAATGGTCAGCAACGATAAAGTATATGTGAAGAAATTTATAAAGGAATAGCAATTATTTTTGAGTTTTGGGAATGATCCGTGAGATGAGAAAGTGAGGGAAATTGTGGTGAACAGAAGGCTTTTAATAGTATTCATAACGTTATTAATTTTTGGTTCAGGTAAGGTCTTTTCGCAAAGTGATTTTTACGGGATTGATCATGTCAGGGAAGTACGTCTGTACTTCAGGGAAAAAAACTGGGACCATATACTCGACAGCCTTCATGAGTATTTTGGCGAAGACGGGCGTCTGCTTGGCAATGTAGTGATTGATGGAAAAAAATTATATGGTGTCGGAGTCAGGTACAAAGGATATAGTTCATTTGATCCCGATGTTGTTAAAAGTCCCTTCAACATTGATCTTGAATATACATACAACAACCAGAATTACGAAGGATATACAAAGCTTAAATTAAGCAACGTGATACAGGATCCTTCGTTTGTGCGCGAAGTGCTTTCCTACGAAATAGTCCGGAAGTATATGCCGGCTTCGCTGGCTAACTTTGCCAATGTTTACGTTAATGACACGTTGCTGGGCCTCTACACCAATGTTGAGGCGGTTGACAAAAATTTTGCCGATGAACATTACGGCTCGCGTGAACACAGCTTTTTCAAAGGCGCTCCTGAAAACCTGATCATTCCTGACGGGCAAAATGCCAACCTGAATTATTATGACGATGATACCGCCAGCTATACGCCCTTTTACAAACTCGAGTCGGATAATCCAGAAGAAGACTGGCCCAACCTGGTTCACTTTATTGATATTCTGAATAATGACACAGCAAACATTGATACCATCCTGAATATAGACCGCACTCTGTGGATGCATGCACTGAATTACACGCTTGTGAACCTCGACAGTTATATCGGGTATTGTCAGAATTATTACCTCTATATGGATGATTACGGCCGGTTCAATCCTATAATGTGGGATTTTAATATGTCATTCGGCAGTTTTAAAGAAACTGATGGTATTACGGCTCCCCCCAGTGGTTTGACCATTGTAAAGCGTAAAGCCCTGGATCCACTGAAAATGTTGTCTTCGACGCCTATGTCGCCGAGGCCGTTGATAATAAACTTATTGCGCAATCACACTTACAGGAGAATGTTCCTGGCACATATGCGTACTGTTATTAATGAAAACTTTAAAAATGGCCTTTATCTGACAAGAGGTCTGGCGATTCAGAATTCCATTGATACTTATGTGCAGAACGATACGAATAAGTTTTATCCTTATGCGCAGTTCCATTTAAACCTTGATACAACGGTTGGTTCCGGCAATAATGTTTTTCCCGGCATCCGCGATCTGATGCTGGCACGGGTTGCTTACCTGGATACATTTTCCGGGTTTACAGGTGCTCCTGAAATAAACGTCATTAAACACTATCCTGAAATTCCGCAACGTGAAGGCACCTTAAACATCACAGCAAAAGTATCTGCTGCTGCTGAAGTATTGCTGGGCTACCGTTATGCAACCAACGGCGTATTTAAGAAAATATATATGTATGATGACGGTCTGCACAACGACAGTGTTGCCGGCGATGGAATCTACGGGGCAAATATAACGGCTTCGGGCACGGTGGTTCAATATTACATATATGCGCAAAACGATAGCGCCGGGGCATTTTCACCCGAGAGAGCCGAATATGAATTTTATAGTGTTCAGCCGCAATTAGCACCCGGAGATGTTGTTATAAATGAGCTCATGGCTTTGAATACAGGTACTGCCGCCGATCAAAGTAATGAGTATGATGCCTGGGTTGAAATTTTTAATAACACTTCGGAAAACCTGAACCTGAAGAGTATTTTCTTGTCTGATGATCTGCAAAATCCGACCAAATGGGCTTTTCCGGATACTGTGATTTCTGCTAAAGGATTTTTGATCTTATGGGCTGATCGGGATACATTGCAGGCAGGGCTTCACACGGTGTTTGCGCTGGATGAAAATGGTGGAAACCTTATTATTTCTGGCAGTAATAACCGGATTATTGATAGCATAAAATATGTATTGCAGATCCCGGGTAAGACTTTCGGACGTTATCCGAATGGATATGGCAATTTTACTTACATGCCTCCGACCTTTTCGGCAATTAATTTACTGGGGACTACACCAACAAGTGATTTGCTGGTATACCCTAATCCGGCATCGGGTAATATTTATATGGAACTTAATAATTCTGATGATTTCGTATCGTATAAATTATACAGTTCAACAGGGCAGAAAGTTATTTCCGGCGATTTTGGTCACGGTAAAACCGGTCCTGTGCTGATGGAGATTGATATTTCTAAGCTCCATACCGGATTGTATTTTCTTGTTTTAGAAACATCGGATGAATTTCTGAGTAGAAAAATTGTTATTACAAAACAGAATTATTAATGATGATAGATTATGCCCGGCAACCATAACCAACGAAATGATCATACTTCTGAAAATTTTGCCTGTTTTTTTCCGTTGGCGTTGGTTCTGACATTGCTCAACGGGCACAAACCATCCCTGATCAGCGATATTTATGGACTCAAATTTTTCGATGTTTTCCGTGTATATGTTTACATTATTTTTGTAAAAGAAATTCATGGAGGGTTCCATGATTATAAAGGAATTATAACATTAATACGTTAACAAATTAACAGTACATGATATGAGAAAAAGTATGTTGTTTTTATCATCAATCGTTATCCTTTCATTCATGATGGCATCATGTAAAAAGGAGCCGGGCAGCGGAGGCACATCCTCAATTTACGGAAAAGTATATGCAAAGGATTATAACTCCACATTTACCGTGTTTCTGGAAGGATATTATGCCCAGGATGAAGATGTTTACATCATTTACGGTGACGATAAATCATTCAGCGACCGGGTGAGAACCAATTATGACGGCACCTTTGAGTTTAAATACCTCCGTAAAGGTACTTATCATATTTACACTTATTCCAAGGATTCAACGTTGCAGACCAATGCAATGATACCGGTGATCACCGATGTGGAAATCACCAAAAATAACCAGGACATACCAACCAACGATCTTGTAATCTTTAAATAAAAAGCAATGCAGAAATTATTGATCATAATAATTTGTTTGTGCTTAAGTCACGGGGCTTTTGCACAAAAGAAGAAGGAAATCAAAGCCAATAAAATTAAAAGTATCACTACCTGGCAGGCCGATAAAAAGGATGAAAAAGCCCAGGGCTATAAGGCTTCATATGTTGCTTATGATAAGGAAGGAAGAGAAATTGAGAGAACGGAATATAACAAGGAGGGGACTGTAAAATATAAAGAAACTACAACCTATGATGCTTTCGGAAATAAAATTGAAGAAACCCTTTTTAGCCAGAAAGATAAAATTAACGAAAAGAAAGCCTATAAGTACAATGCTAACGGTGATTGCACCGAGGAAACAGAATATAAATCGGGGGCGCTTGTAAAGAAAACTGTCTATACATACAATGCCAACGGCGACAAATCAACGGAAACCATTTATGATGCATCAGGCAATGTTCAGAAAAAGTCTGTATATACCTATAATGCCAGGAAATTCAAGGAGACCAAAAAAACATATAACCAGGCCGGAGAGTTTGAATCGGGCCGGCAATATATTTACGATTATTATTGATAGAAGCCATGTTGTACAATGGATGAGATCCTGAAAATATTAGATGAGTTTGAACCTATCTCACTGGAAGAGATGAAGGATGTGAAGCTATTGAACAGGATTGACCTGAAATATACGTTTCATGTTAAACACCTCCCCGGTATTTTACGGGAACTACAACCGGATTACAAGGTTTTTTTGGTGGACCATGTGAGGGCAAGCAGGTATGAAACACTTTATTTTGATACCGCAGATTTCAATCTCTACAGGCTGCATCACAATGGCAAGCTGAACCGGTATAAAGTCAGGTACCGTTCCTACAAAGATTCGAATCTTACCTTTTTTGAAATAAAATTCAAGAACAATAAAAACAGGACTATAAAAGACCGGATCAGAAGAGATGGTATCGATGAGGTCATCAATGACGATATCCGTAAATTTATCATTAAAAAGTCGACGATCAATCCCGATGAACTGATGGCATGCCTGTGGGTGGAATACACACGTATAACTTTAGTCAGCAGGCATTCGCAGGAACGCCTGACCATTGATATGGACCTTACATATAGAGGAAACGGCAGGATAAAGTCTTATCCCAATCTTGTGATTGCCGAACTGAAGCAGGATAAAAATTCCAGGTCATTTTTTGCCCATGTAATGCGGAAGAGGCACATACATCTGGGCGGAATAAGCAAGTATTGCTTTGGTATATACAATGTATATGATAACATTAAAATAAATAATTTTAAAAGTAAATTCCTTAAGGTAAAGAAAATAAATTCATTATGAAAACAAAACTCGTATTTTTTACTTTGTTGCTGATGTGCCTTTTGGCCCCTGCGCCACAGCGCGTATTTGCCCAGCAGGATATAAACTCTGCTACAACTGTTCAGACCGACGAAACCGATACCGGGAAGAATACTGAAAAAAAAGATAAGAAAAAGGCTGATGATGTTGAGATAAACATGAAATTCTGGATAAGCCTGGCTATTAATATCGGAACGATGCTTATCCTGATCTTCCTGATCTACTATCCGAACAACAAGCGTTATGACAGCCTGTTCACGTTTATCATGTTCAACCTGATGATCTTCATGCTGACCTTCATATTAAATAAAATCAAGCTTTCCATGGGTGCGGCTTTCGGCTTGTTTGCGGTGTTTTCAATGTTGCGTTACCGTACCGAGGGTATATCCATGAAAGATATGACCTATTTGTTTATTTTTATCGGCATTGGACTTATCAGCGCCATACGCCTTGAATATTATGAGCTTGGGATCATATGCGGCATAGTGGTGATCTTTACCTTCCTGCTCGACAATAAATGGCTCATCAGGCGTGAGAGTTGCCGGAAAATTGATTACGAAAATATTGAGTTGGTCAAAAGCCAGAATCACGATAAACTGATCGAAGACATCCGCCAGCGCACCGGCTTGAATGTTCACCGTATCAGTATCGAAAAGATCGATTTTCTGAAGGATTCAGCCAGGATCATCGTTTATTATTATGAAAATAATTCCAGGTCATCGCATAAATAATGAAGAAAAACATCCTGAAAATATTATTGGTGTTATTTTGTTGCCTTGGGTGTAATTTATTTTCACATGCCCAGGACGCGGGTTTTTGGCTTAGTGTCAATGCCGAGAAGAAGATCACACAGGCCTTGTCGGTAAGCCTGAGCGAGGAGTTCCGCCTTAATGAAAACATGAACGAGTTCGGCACATTTTTTACCGATGCCGGGCTGACCTATAAAATAAATAAATACCTCCGTATTTCGGCTAATTACCGTTTTATCTGCAAACGAAGGCTTGATGACTCATACAGTAACCGCCACCGGTATTATTTTGACCTGACGGTGCGCAAGAAGTTCAAACCTGTAACACTATCGTTGAGAACCCGTTTCCAAAGCCAGTATGCCGATATTTTTTCCAGTGAGGACGGGAAAATTCCTGCTTATTATCTCAGAGATAAACTCACTATTAAATATGATGCGGGGAAGCATATCCAGCCTTATTTTTATGCCGAGATCTATACGCCCTTGAAGCATCCCTATGATGTATTTATTGATAAAACCCGTTATTGTGCAGGATTTGAATATGAGATCAACAGGATGAATACCATAGATGTATTTTACCTGTTTCAGAAAGAGTACAATGTAAAAGCTCCGGAAACGGATTACGTGATCGGGCTGGGATATTACCTCAGTTTTTAAAATCTTTTCAGGAATTTGCTGCCTGGCATGAGTTGGCATGTGATGGTTGCTTGTGTCAAAGAACAGCAATAGAGCCAATAGCCAATAGCCAATAGCCATTAATTTGCCCTCCCTTGTGGCTGGTGGCTCAGAGAGGTAATTATGCTTTGCATGAAACTAACATATAATGACAAATTTAAAGTCACATTGAGCCGTCCCGATAATGTAAACCCTTGTGGCCAAAGGCATAGAGCATTTAGGGACGTGTCGAAATGGGACCTGATTTATGGATAAATTCATCGAATCTTTATTTCGGTCGCCTTCGACTCGTTGTTCAATAAGTTTTTTCAACAAATACATTTTTATCCAGAACAACGGCTCTGTCTGACCTCAAATACTGTTAAACAAACAATTATGACAATGTTGTCATTGGTAGCCAATGGTCAATTGCAAGAGAAATTGAATATTGTAAATTGGCGAAAGGATGTTGTGCGATGGAAATTGAATGTTGCACATTGGCGAAAGGATGTTAAGCGATGGAAATTGAATGTTGCACATTGGCGAAAGGATGTTGTGCGATGGAAATTGAATGTTGCACATTCGCGAAAGGATGTTGTGC
>Ga0116171_10005444_pt1 | contig 11172 bp, 9 predicted proteins | sample AD_JPNHW2_MetaG_FD_89798 | JGI IMG/M metagenome (GOLD analysis project Ga0116171, IMG submission 89798) | Active sludge microbial communities of municipal wastewater-treating anaerobic digesters from Japan - AD_JPNHW2_MetaG | ecosystem: Engineered > Bioreactor > Anaerobic > Digestate | place...
AGGCAAGACGCCGGTGCTTTCCGTCGAGGAAGCCCATGTCTTGCTTAATTCTATAGACACAACCTCGCCGGTCGGCCTGCGGGATCGCGCCTTGATGGGCCTGATGGTCTATACTTTTGCCCGTGTCGGGGCCGTTATCAAAATGCGGGTGGATGATGTTTATGTCCAGGGTCGTCGCATCTGGGTGCGCCTCCACGAAAAGGGCGGCAAACGTCATGAGATGCCCTGTCATCATAATCTGGAGCTTTATCTTGACAAGTACATCGAGGCCGCAGGGATCGGGAAGGACGCCAAAGGATACCTTTTTCGGACGGCGCAAGGCCGGACAAAACAGCTCTCCGACAAGCCTATGACTCAGGCGGATGTTTACCGGATGATCAGCCGCCGTGCTGCGGACGTCGGGGTGCGCACCAAAATAGGCTGCCACAGTTTCCGCGCTACAGGGATCACGGAATATTTAAGAAACGGAGGCAAGCTCGAAGTAGCCCAGCAAATGGCTAATCACGAGTCCGCACGCACAACCGGCCTCTACGACCGACGCAACGATCAGGTTTCCCTTGATGAGGTCGAAAGGATTGTGATTTAAGGTCAAGCTCGTCCTCTTACAATTAATGATATTAACGCCGCGTTTCAGCTTTCTTTTCATCCTGATCTCATTTCAATGCCTTGAGTGCCACTTTTAATGTTTCCTTTGATTGCATGATTTCCATGAACTCATGCCACGTAATTTTTACACCATTTTCTTTTCCCACTTTGCCTTTACACCAAGTCAACCCTGTCATAGTGAGATAGCAGTCCCCAAGTTGCTCTCCGTTGTTCGGTTGCCGTACCTCAAACTCGATACCCTTTGCTTTTACATCCATATCCACATCAAATGATTTGATCTTTACTTTCATCTTTATCCTCCATCCTCCGCAAAGAAATGATGATCATCCGACTAACATTACCTCGAGAATTTAATCATTTCTCGATCTTGCCGAATTACAAAACCGATGAGTAAGTCGAGCATTTTCTGGAATAGTTTTTCCTCCTCTCCAATACTGCTCGATATGATCCAAAGCTGAATCGTCTACCGACTGAATTTTTTGACCACAAATATCGCATATACAATTTTGATCGAACATTTGTTGCTTGAGATCATAGGAAAAGCAACGGGGTTCTTTATTTTGAATTCCAACTACTTGCTGTAAGGTAAGACGCCACTTATCAAAGCGCTTCGTCACGGCTTGCACAGAACTCGTAGATAATTCGATTGAATCAATAAATTCATGATCCGATGTCATTAGATAGATCAATGCCTCACGAACGGCATCAAGATTTCTGAATACATTATTCTTGTCCTCGCGTGCAAAAGAATACATCAAGATATCGTAGAGTGAAGCATTAAATTTCTTTGGTTCCCAATTGCCGTTCGGATTAGAATTTGTCCCCTTATAATAGCGTTTGAAGGCATACTTACCAAGCAACGATTTTACGATATAAATAGAATTCTTAAAGGCTGTTTTAAGCTCTGAAGCGTCATTAACAGAAATGAATTGATACTTCTCCATTTCGCGGTTTAGAAACGTTCTAATCGGAGGCTTATAGTTAAGGTATGTCTGATGGAAAAAGGACGCAAACCGCAAGACCAACTCGACATCCTTCATGCGCTTATCAGGTTTGGAAATTCCAATTAATGTAAGGAATTCCTGATCTAAGGCCAGTTCTCTTATTAGCTGGTTGTATGGACCTCTGTAAATGCAGTTACGAAGCTCTTGATCGTTAAGAGAAACCGATCCGGTATTCAGGCGCTCAAATATTTCAAATTTGAGATTTGGATCGGATTCTTTTCGAAAGGTAATAGTTCTAATCTTACAACATCTTACTTTGTCTTGATCGTTTTCAAGAAGGCCAGAAAATTTTTTTCGGTTTAACTCAGAAAAGACTTTCAAACCAGAAAGGCGAAAGTCATATCCGCTGGGGAAGACACCATCTATAAAAGAAAAAAAAGATGTCAATCTTTGTTGACCATCTATGACATATTCACGGCCATCACTCTCTTGAGAGATGTATATAACTGGCAAAGGAATATCTAAGAGAGCTGATTCTATTAGACGACTTGATTTTGCTGCGTCCCATACGAATTGACGTTGAAAATTTGGTTGTATTACAAGTTTTCCTCGTTTCCATTTGTTGTAGAGTGAATCTATCTCCGGATCACCTTGATCGGTAAAAATTTTGCTGCGCCCCTCATGAGCTGCAACCTCGTCAATCTCTTCATCCATCGGACTATCAAACTCAATTTGATCTTCTGTTTCCAACATAGTCAACTCTATTACTACTCCTTTCTTGATTTTTTGTTATTACCGTACCACATGGATTTTAAAAAGATACAATATCCGCATGACTATCAGTTCCCCTCAGATGGAAGCTTGCCTGCGTTACTCTTCGCATTCAATAACCTGCTACTTTTCCTTCTGCCTAGATAACTTCTTGTCTCTGCTCTTGTTCGCTAATTTTGATCCTCTAAAATTTCTCTAACGCAGTCTCTGCCTACTGGTGTCAATCTCATGAGCTTTCCATCAAGATCGATAGCCCCGAAAACAAGTTTTCCCTTTAGATTATTAATCTCTTTGATATCATATGCGCTCAAAAGCATAGTTTCATTCTGGTAAAGCTCTGTTAAAATTTCCATCTCCCTTTCAGTAAACATCTATGAATCTCCCTTAAAAATTTTTTCTATACACATTATACCTATTTTAAAAGAATTTAAGATTTTATTTTTTCCCACGGTCAATATTCGCTTGGAAGCATAAGAATGCGGTATCGACCGTCGTTCACGAGGTAAAGGCGCTGCGATCTGAGGGGAAAATCAGTATAGGGGATTTTCTGGCGGGCAATCTCCTTACCGTTGCCGTCGCTGGCTACAACGGTCGCCGTTTGGTCTTCCCTGACGGTAAGGATCGTGATTTGATGCCAAGTCCGTCCTTATTACACCTGAGACAAAATAAGACATTTTGCTCAGTGTATAAATCAACAAAGGTTTACCTGGCTGCGGAAATACCTCCTTCAGTCCGAAAAAAATTGTCGCTTAAAAATGGCATGTTATGTTGCGTAGGACAGGTGCGGAAAAAACAAATGTTTTATCCGCTAGGGTAATTGGTAAGATGCTATTGCTATACAGCTCCAGATAACATCCAGCCCGGAAAACGGGAAAAGTGTTGATGACTTTTTAATATAGATGTATTAACTCACAATCACAAAGATTATGAGTGGGGATGTTAGGCCGCGTATTTGCGGTTTGCAGTATTAGCCAAGATTCACATAAGGGAAGGTTTGGTATCGAAATAACCTAAGGCACAAGTTTGATAAATCCAAAAGAAAATAGTGATGTGCTCGAATCATTTTTCAAAGAATTAATTGCGGTTAAAGAACATCATCGCTCTCTTGTGATAATTGTTCATGGTTATATAGAGCTTTTTCTTAACAGTATAATCAATGAAAAATGCAAAAATGGTAAGGCGCGAATAACAAAACACAATCGCGATTTCCCTCTTTCAGTCAAGCTAATCCTACTCAATGAGTTGGGTATATTGGACGATACGCTATTTCAGATTTTGGACAAATTCAGGAAAATCAGAAATCGGGCAGCGCATGATGCTATATTTTCTATCACTGCTGATGAATGGCAATTTTTTAATAAAGGATTAGATAGATTTATACCAGAAGAATCTAAACGTAAACCGAATGATTTAGCTCATTTTTGTAAATTGCTGATAGGGTCACTTTGGAATGAAAACCTCGATATTGTAATAAACATTACATTATAAAAAAGGATTGCTGCCGAATAAGGATTTTGCAGCGGAACGCAAAAAGCAGCACCCGGTGAAAAGCAACGTTGGCGGGAGGGAAATCGAAGCATGGACTTGTTGTGGGCGTTCATCGCAATTGTCATCATGCTGTACATATCGTTACGCTTCTTTCGTGGTTCTATTAAGCATAGTGCTGTGCTGAACGCTTTCCTCGCCAAGTACACGTATGATTTGATGCTGACTCAACAGAGCCAGATAATTGCTAAGACCCTGCAAATAATGGAGCGTGGGGGGAGGGGGACCGACAGGGAACTTTTGAGAGACTACTTTTTAGAAATGCCCGAAATGCTTCAGTTCAGTTTCTTTGCTCTTGCAATGGCAGAATTAGGTATTCCACCCGCACTTCCGAATGAAAAATGGCACTACGTTAAAAATCCTTACATGTCGCTCCAAAAATCAGAGCATCAAGTACAGGTTGTAAAGCACCACCTAAAGAATACACACGGCGTTGAGATTGATCTTCAATATTTCGATCATTTGAAAGCACCCGACCATAAAAATAATAACATCGTGCGTGCGGAATCCCTCGGTAAAAAGGAGTACATTTGCCCCATTCTAAATGCTAGGTTTGTCCTCATACCTGCAGGTACCTTTATGATGGGTTCGCCTGAAAATGAACCAGAGAGGAAAGATAATGAAGTACTGCACAAAGTGACGATCAGCAAACCTTTTTACCTCCAAACTACGCAAGTTACTCAAGGGCAGTGGAAGAATATTATGGGGAACAACCCCTCACATTGTGAGGGAGACAAAAATTTGCCAATCGACGGAGTATCATGGAACGATATCCAAGAATTCATTCAGAAGCTCAATAAAAAGGAAGGGGCGGATAAATATCGTCTCCCCACGGAAGCCCAGTGGGAATATGCATGCAGGGCGGGGACTACAACAGCATATTGTTTCGGGGATGATCCTAGCCTTCTTGGTGAGTACGCCTGGATTAATGATTATAAGAGACATCCTGTGGGACAAAAAAAGCCGAACAAATGGGGTTTGTATGACATGCATGGCAGTTGGGAGTTGGTGCAAGATGAGGGGGCAGATTATCCTACTCGCCATATCACCGACCCTGAAGGCCCTTCATTAGGTTTTCGCCACGTAATTCGAGGTGGTTCTATGTTATACGGTGCCAGGAGTTGCCGATCAGCGAATCGTGGCAGTCTCGAGCCTGACAAAAGTTTGTTTGGCTTTCGCCTCCTCAGAGAAGCAGTAAATTCTGAATTTAATAAACATAAATAATTAGGACATGGAAAAGCAAGTATGACAATTAAAACGTTGAACCCTGATGAACTTGAGCACAATGAAGATTGGGAAGGAAACAATGCCGCATTCGTATGCCCTTTATGTGGGAAAGTATTCATAGTCAGCAATACCCGGATGCATATGAGCCCTCAAAAAGAGAAGGGTTACAGAAAATGTCCGTACTGTTTTAAATCTATCGGTCGCATAACCGGCGGAAGAAAATCAGGAGGGAGTGCGAGTATTGAATGGTAATTTATGGGGAATATCTGGGTATTTAGTTTAGGGATCGTCGCCACTTTTGTCATCCTAACTGTTATCAGGTACTTCTTCCCTGCCTATTTTTCTGAAAAGAGTAAGAATTTTACTACAAAGGAAGACATAGCCTCAATTACCAGAGAGTCGGAAGACGCTCGTCATGAGTATAGTGTTTTCCTCGAAGAGTTGAAGGCACGTAACAAATGCTCTCTTCTGAGACAAGTTTCCATAACGCCCATAGTATATGAAACACCGAAAGGCCGGGAAAGAAACCCGGCCTTTCGGTGTGAAAGATAAAGGGGATTGGGACCATTAGACAAATCGCGCCACGCGGTTTAGTTATTGGAGGAAGTACTGGCGCATTCCACACGGACGAAAAATCAGCTTATAAGCCAAGAAACCGCCCCAGCTCCATTGTCTTTTCCCGTAATTTATCTTTGATGGGCGATCTGTTCACTATTGCGGATTTGACCAGGTCTTTCCCGTCATAATCAATCCGTTCCAGGAGCAGGTCTTTTTGACTGAGTTTGGCCGTTGACGGAATCAGGAATCTTTCGCCGTCATCGTTTTTGATCCTGTGCCAGGTCTTGCCTTGATATTGCGTCTCACCCTGGTAATGGCCGTGGAGCGGCTCTTGAAGTTTCCCTTCCGGCACAACAAACCACTCCTTGTTTAGATGAACGGACTTGGGGAAGTCCGGCATATAGTAATTAGCTTCGTATCCCCGATGATCGGCAAAGTCTTTGACCAGTGATTTAATATTTCTCTTTTCAACGGCTTCTTTCAATGCTGTGCGATCCTTAAAGTCATCCCGGCCATAATACATGGTTACATCGTCCCGATGCCTGGAAAGGGACACATAGGCAACGTGCTTGTCAAAACGCTTCGTTGCCAAGACAAAGGAGCGGTCAACAGTGGTTCCCTGGGCCTTGTGCACGGTCATGGCATAGCCGTGATCTATATTTTTGTACTGTCGCAGATCGAAAGAAACTGTCTTTCCCTTGTCCAGCCTGATCAGGAAAGACCGATCCGGTCCGATCCTTTCAATCGTTCCCAGGGAGCCGTTTTTAACGTACATTCCCCTGTTGTTTTCCAGGAAGATGATCTTATCCCCTTCCGCAAAAGCCCTGATTCCCTTCTCCGTTTTGACGGTTATTTCTCGAATCCCAAGAAGCCCCGCTTCCCGGATCCGTGTTCTGGCAAGCTGATTTAGGCGTTCAACGTCTTTATTTGTATAGGTAAGGATCACTGCCGATTTTTCAGGGTTGGTGATAACGTATTTGCTCCAGTCATCAATAAGGCAATCTTGGGCTTTTTCCCTTGTTTGAAGTTCAATGATGTTTCCATTATCGGCATACCGATCCAGGACTTTTCCCATATAATTATTTTTACTGGACATAAGCCGGGTAGCTTTCGCCTGCCATTCTATTTTCTGTCTCCGGACATGGGATAACTCCATATAACCAACTCGCTCCATTATTGCCCGGGCGCTGCCCCCGGCTTCAATGGCCGGAAGTTGCTCCATATCACCGCTCATGATAATTTTTCCACCCGCTCGGCTTACCTCGTTTATAATTTGGTGCATTTGGCGCGTCCCCACAAATCCTGCTTCATCCACAACATAAATATCTTTGGCAGTGGGTAGGTCTTTTCCCTGATCCCAAGTGCTTAGTTTTGAAAAGAGCGTTTGACTCTTTATGCCGCTCGAATTTTCCAGATTCTCCGCCGCGATTCCCGATAATGCCATTCCTTGAACCCTATATCCTTCCGCTTCGTATGCCTCTCTGACGGCGGCCAGGGTATAGCTTTTTCCTGTCCCGGCTGCTCCCATGACAACGGAAATATCCTCTCCTCCGACTATGTATCGCATAGCTTCTGATTGTTCGGCGGTCAGGGAATAGTTGGCCAGTGTTTGGTTATAGATGGGCACAGTGATTAAATGATTTTCCTTTTCCTGCATTCTTCCCGCTGCAAGTATCATTTCTTCTTCCTTGTCAATCATCGTCTGGGTGGTAAAGAGTTGATTTCCTCTCTCGTCAAGCCCGATCTTGACCAGTTCTGTCGTGGTCATCATCTTTGACTTGGCCCGGTTGAATTGCTCTTTTTCAAAGGTGTTTCCTTCCAGGAAGCGGTCAATATCTTCTTCCTTGAAGGATACGTTGTAGTGGGTGAGATAGGACAATGCGGTTTCGGGGCTGTCGATGATTCTCTCGCCGTTGATGTGTCTCGTCAGGATATAATTGTCGAGATTATCTTTCTGTACTTCCAGCAGTTCCAGATAATTCTTGGGCCGGAATTTGATGTTGTAGCCAATATGTTTTTGAGGAATTAAATCAATCCCTCTCTCTTTGTAGCTGCGGTGGTCAATGGTTACATCAAATCCTGCTTCCTTCAGCTTTTGGTTGTTGATCTCCGCCCAATCTTTACGCCAGGTGTTGAGATTTTCCCGGTTGTTCCATTCCCTCACTTTCTTTCCAAATCCGTCATTTTGAATTTCCCTCATTGTCAACATGATATGGGCGTGAGGATTGTTTTCCGGGGAGTGGATGTTTACATCGGCAATCATTCCCTGGCTGGTGAATTCCTTTGCAATGAATTCTTCCACTAGGTTTATTTGTTGTTCCAGGCTTAGTTCTTTAGGCAGGGCTACGTTGATTTCACGGGCCAGTTGGGCGTCCTTTCGGACTTCTACTCTTTCTACTTCGTTCCATAAATAGTTTCGATCCCCGAACTTCTCCGACGCACCTTTCGGCAAACAGACTTCCGAATGAGCTAAGTCTCTCTTTCGTGTATAATCAAACGTCAATCCTTGCTTTTTATCTTCGATTGACGAGCGGGAGCGATAAGCCGCCGCTGCTACTGCGCTTCGGCCTGTCCCCCGCGTTATTACCTGCGCTGAAAGATGATAACTCGCCATTTTTTACCGCACACATTGCTTGCAATGTATAAGTGCGCCCTCACTGAAAAAAATTATTCGGTTATGTCTCGCTTCGCTCGTCACTAAAAGACCTCTGTCCTATTCTGTTTTTGGTGTATTTGTGTTCAGATTGAAAAGCTCCCGGTCTGCCGGTCGGGAAAGGAATTTGTCAAGAAGGCTTTTTAACTCGTCAGGCCTGTCTTTGTACTTTTCGAGCAGATAAGCTCCGGCAAGAATCTTTCGGCGGGTGTCTCTCTGCCGTTCCTGGCTATCGAGTTTCGTTTTTTGCCTTTTGATTCTTTCTTCAAGCTGATTTCGTTGGTCTATCAGTTTTTGAAGTTTATCTTTGTCGGAATCTGCCATAAATAATCTCCATAAAAGCTTTAAAAGGTATATACCAAATTAGATAAAATATGAAAAGAAAAAAACAAACAGGGCAATAGGAAAAGAAGGAATGATTCAACTGTAGCATTTATTTTCGGAGTGACATCATGTGCAATTCGAGGAGTGAACCAGCGCAAAGCTCCTGGATAGCGGGACGGCTAAATTTCCTAAAAAAAGGGGATATTTAAGATAATTGACGATTTCTAAAAATAATGAATAAAAGTTTACTTCGTTTTAATAAGTATGATGATTATCGCAATCAACACGGCAATAATAATAGCTGCTGATAAAATTACCATCCTATTTTTTCTTCTAATATTTTCTTTCTCCACAGCTTTTCTCAAGCCATTCTCCATTTGTTCTTTTTTGAATATGATTGCCCTTTCATATCTTTGCATAGCGGCATAGTATGTTGCTGTAAAAACGCCCTGCAAATTATTCACTTTTTCGATATTCTTATCCGCAATATACTTCAAGGTATTTCGAATCTGGTCTCTTTTTATTATTATGGCTCGCTCGTATTTCTGCATAGCGCCATGGCATGCTAATGTAAAGGTGCTCTGTAAGTCATGCACCTTCTGGCTTTTCTTATCCGCTGCATAATGTAAGGCCTTTAGTATCTGGTCTCCTTTTACATTTACAGCCATTTCATACTTTTTCAACACGTTTAAATGAGCTATTGATATTGTACTCGTCATATTGCAAAGCGATTGCTTCCTTTTATCGATCCTTGCCGTGATTGCAAGCATCATAACTTCTCTTTGTTTTTTAATTTCTTGTATGGTCAACTCGATAATCGATTTATTCCTGTTGCTAATCAGCATAGTAAGTTGTTTAAGTTTAGCATCAATGGCCCTGAATTTTAGTATAGCAGCATTGCTAAATATCTTTTTCCAGTCACCTAAGTTCTTTTCAAGATATTCAACTCTCTCGGTAAGCTCTTTACCAGCATGGGTCGGTGTTGAAAATCTTATGTCTGCGGCAAAGTCACAGAGCGGAAAATCAGTTTCATGGCCTACAGCAGACGCAACAGGGATCATTGAGGCAGCAATTGCATCTAGTAATGCAGGTTTATTAAATTCATAAAGATCCGCAAAACTACCACCGCCTCTAACGATAAGTATGCAATCATAATTCTTAGTTGAGTTTATCTTTTCAATAGCAAACACAACATCTTCTGCCACCTTATCTCCCTGCATTTTAGTCTCTATTACGGTGAGCTCTCCATATCGCAGATGTTTACTGAAGTCCTGGTACTGTCAAGATTTTTGTGTAAAATTTTCATAGGCCAATTCTTTGAAGAAAGGCAGATTCTTACGCACTTTACCTACAGGGTTTGACCGCCAGTGCAATTCCATTTTCAAACATATAAAAGCCAGAATTCGATAACAGGCTGCCTCTCCAGCCAATATCTCCATCGGCCTGGTCCTTCTTCTGAATTCCTTGTTCAGCCGCTCAATAATATTGGTCGTCCTTAATGAGATCCACTCGTCAGGAGGAAAGTTGAAAAAGGTCAAACAGGCATCAATGCTCCGTTCCAGACATTCGACCGCAGTAGGAACACTCTTTTGCCATCTCTGCCGAAAGGATTCAAAATACGCCCAAGACTCCTCGCGTGAAGGAGCGTAGAAGATAGATCGCAGATCATCCGCCACTTCCTGTTTGAACTTCTTTGGCACTTTGGCCAAGACATTCCGCGCCACATGGACTTGGCAGCGCTGGGTCTTAGCCTGGGGGAACTCTTCCTTAAAGACGGTCTCCAGCCCCGGCAATCCGTCCATAATGCCTAACGTTACTTTGCTTACGTCCAATCCACGGGATTTTAAATCTTTAAAAAACTCCCGCCAAGACGTTGCCGATTCCTTATCTCCGGATTGCAAACTCAAAACCAGCTTCTGCCCTGTTTCCGTCACACCGATAGCCACAAGAACAGGAACATTCTCAATGCTTCGCTCCAAACGCATGTTAAAATGGACACCATCTATGAAAAGATACTTAACAGGCTCTGGTGATAAATCTCGCTGCCGCCATTTTAACACAGCCTCCGTTAATTCCACATTGACAGAGCTGATCTCCGCCGGAGATATCTTCCGGCCAATTAACCTCTCAGAAATCATGGAGAGACTCCGGGTACTGATACCACCTAAATACAAAACTCCCAAATCTCTGCCAAGTTCTGCCTCATATTGCTTGCTCTTGGGAATTACCGAGGTCTTAAATTCACCTTCACGATCACGTGGAACCTTGACTTTGACCTCTCCTATATTCTTTAATGTGAAGGACCGATCATAGGAACCGTTGCGATGCTTTTCATTGCCGGCAACTCGAACATAGGCATCTCTTCCCATGAAGTGGGTCAGTTCTGTTTCCATCATGGACGTCAAATACTTCCCAACTGTATCTCTAATATCTAACCGGATCATCTCAAAGAGTTGTTCCGGCCGTTCCTGAATAACCTTGAAAATATCTGCAATTTCCGCTACCGTTACTTCCAGTTTCATGGCGCTTTCTCCTTCATGATTA
>Ga0116171_10005445_pt1 | contig 11172 bp, 13 predicted proteins | sample AD_JPNHW2_MetaG_FD_89798 | JGI IMG/M metagenome (GOLD analysis project Ga0116171, IMG submission 89798) | Active sludge microbial communities of municipal wastewater-treating anaerobic digesters from Japan - AD_JPNHW2_MetaG | ecosystem: Engineered > Bioreactor > Anaerobic > Digestate | place...
AGCCCGCGACTTTCGGGTGATCCTCGGGCCGCACATCCGGTCTTGTTGCTATACCGTGGACGCGGAGCGGGCGGAATACTTCACGCGCGCGTTTGGGCCCTCGTGCGTCACCCTTGACGCGGCGCGGAAGGACGAGGGGAATCAGTGGCCGTACCGCCTCTCGCTCGCCGAGGCGAATCGGCTCCTGTGCGCGTCCCTCGGCATACCGGCGGAGAATGTCATCGATACGGGGGAATGCACCGCGTGCACGCCGGTTTACGGCTCGAACCGGCGAGAGGGCGCGGAGCGCTTTACGCACATGGCCGCCTTTATCCGGCACCGCGCGACGCATTGAAATAGCCCCGTTTTTCGGCTAAAATCCCCATTCTAACGCAATAGGAGAAAATCCATGGCCGAAATTCGCGACGAATGGCGCGCGCTCGTGGCTGGCGCCCTTACCACTATACAGAACGAGAAAATACCCGGAACGCCCGCGGTCCTTCCCGAGGCGGTTTCCGCGGAAAACCCGCCCGATACCGCGATGGGCGACGTCGGGTTCCCGATGTTCGCGTTCGCCCGCAATCTCAGGATGGCGCCGCCAGTCATCGCGGCGGAGGTCGTGGGGCTCCTTGAGGCAAATCCCGCCGCTGCGGCGCTCGGCACGCTGAAGCAAGTCGGGCCGTACGTGAACGTCTTCCTCGCGAAGGGAAACGTCGCGGGGAAAACCCTTTCCGACATCATCTCCTCGGGCGAGGCCTTCGGCCGCCCCGGCACGCTCAAGGGCAAACGCATCATGGTCGAGTTCTCGAGCCCGAACACGAATAAGCCGCTCCACCTCGGCCACCTCCGGAACGACGCCCTCGGCGAGAGCCTTTCGCGCATCCTTAAGTTCTGCGGCGCCGAGGTCTTCAAGGTCAACATCATCAACAACCGCGGCATCCACATCTGCAAGTCGATGCTCGCGTACCAGAAATTCTTCGCGCCGAAAACCCCCGAAAGCGAGGGGCTCAAGAGCGACCGCTTCGTCGGCGACTGCTACGTCGCGTTCAACAACTACGCGAAGGAAAACCCCGAAAAGGCCGAGGCCGAGGCGCAGGAGATGCTCCGCGCCTGGGAAGCGGGCGATAAGGCGACCCATGCCCTGTGGAAGCAGATGAACGCGTGGGCCGAGAACGGCATCAAGCTCACCTACGCGCGCACGGGCGTCTCCTTCGACAAGATCTACTACGAGAGCGAGACCTACCTCAAGGGCCGCGACGAAATCCTTCAGGGAATCGAGAAGGGGATCTTCTACCGCGAGGAGGACGGCTCGGTGTGGGTCGACCTCGCGCCGATCGGCCTCGACAAGAAAGTCCTCCTCCGGAAGGACGGCACCGCGCTCTACATGACCCAGGACATCGGCACGGCGATCTACCGCCACGGCGACTGGGACTTCAACCAGCTCGTGTACGTCGTCGGAAGCGAGCAGCAGTATCACTTCAAGGTTCTCTTCTACGTCCTTCAGCAGCTCGGCTACGACTGGGCGAAGGACCTGTATCACCTCTCGTACGGGATGGTGAACCTCCCCGAGGGGAAGATGAAAAGCCGCGAGGGCACGGTCGTCGACGGCGACGATCTCATCAACAGCCTCAGGGACGGCGCGCTCGAGGAGATCGCCGCGAAGGGCCGCGAGGAAGCAGTCGGCGATCCCGCCGAGGTCGCGGAGAAGATCGCGCTCGCCGCGCTCCATTACTTCCTCCTCCAGACGACGCCGACGAAGGACATGATCTTCAACCCGAAGGAATCGCTTTCCTTCCAAGGAAATACCGGCCCGTACCTCCAGTACATGGGCGCGCGCATCTCCTCGATCCTGCGCAAGGTCGAGGCCGAGTGCCAATTCGGTCACGACGGAACGGCGACCACGGGCGCGCTCGCGGGTGGCTCGGTGAAGCCCGAACTCCTCACCCACGACGCGGAATGGGAACTTCTGAAAATCCTCGCCGACTATCCGAAGCAAGCCGCGCGCGCCGCCGAGTGCCGCGACCCGAGCGCGATCACGAGCTTCCTCTACGACGTTTCGAAGGGCTTTAGCCGCTTCTATCACGACTGCCCGATCATCGCGGCCGGCAATCCCGACCTCGCGCGCACCCGGCTCGAGCTCGCCCGCGCGACGCGCATCGTCCTGAAAAGCGCGATGGAGCTCGTGCTCGTCCCGTTCCTCGAAACCATGTAGCGCCGGAACGGGCTGGACCCGGCAAGAGTCGGCGCTTGAAACAGTAAGGTCTTGCTTTTAACCGAGTACGCCGAATTGCCGGGATCCGAGCCCGTTCCGGCTTGACCGAAAGGGTAAGAGCGGGTTGGACCCGGCAAGAGTCGGCGGCGGGGAACGCAGAACGAACTGTACTAACCGAGTACGCCGAATTGTCGGGATCAGAGCCCGTGAATACGGTTTGGGAGTGATGATGCGGTATTATCACGTTGATGTTTTTTCAAGCGCGCCGCTTGGCGGGAATGGGCTTACCGTCGTCTTTCCGGAATCGGGGACGGATGGGCGTTCCTTCCTCGAGATTGCGCGCGAGTTCAAGCAGTTCGAGACTTCCTTTATCTTTCCCGAAAGCGGCGGTGCCTTCCCGGCGAGGATCTTCACGGTCGACGAGGAGCTTCCCTTCGCGGGGCATCCGCTCCTCGGCTCGGCGGCGGTAATACACCGGGTTCATTTCTCTGACATGGAGCGCGCGCGCGTCGTAGTCGCGCTCGGGGACCGGAAGGTTGCACTTGAGTCCGTCTCGCGCGGAAGCGCCGGGTATTCCGTCACGATGAATCAGGGGCGCCCTGAGTTCATCGGCGATGCGAAGCCTTCCGCCGCGGGCGAGATCGCGGAGTCGCTCGGCCTCGCGTCGGGCGATATCGACCCCGACTATCCGCTTGAGGTCGTCTCGACCGGCTTACCCTATCTTCTCGTCCCGCTTCGCGCTGGCCTCGACCGCGCGCACATCGCGCGCCGTGACTTCGAGTCATTCCTGTCAAGGTTCAACGCGAAGTTCGCGTATATATTCGATACGCGCTCGCTCGAGTGCCGAACCTGGGATAACGCCGGGCGCGCGGAGGACTCGGCGACGGGAAGCGCGGCGGGTCCGCTTGCCGCCTATCTCGTGAAAAACGGGAAGGCGCGCGAGGGCGAGACGATCGCGCTTTCCCAGGGACGCTTCGTGGGCCGTCCCGCGCGGATCGAGTGCCGCGTCGAGGAAGGCTCGGTATTCGTACAAGGCAACGTCGCGTTCTTCGCCGAAGGGACGATTCTTCCATGATACCTGAATTGCCGTTCGAGCCGGTGGGCGAAAGCGACGCGCGCGCGAAGCTGATGGGCGAGCTCGCCTCGGACGACTATCACGCGGGCTTGCGGTTCGAGGGGGTCGACTTTTCTGGGCTCGCGCTCGCGGACCACACCTTCGAGGATTGCGCGTTCCTGTCATGCCGGTTTAAGGAACTATCGCTCGCGCGTGTCGGGTTTATCTCGTGCGCGTTCGAGAACTGCGAGCTCGTCCTCGTCAAGCTCGAGAACGCGACCCTCAACACGGTCGACTTCCGAAAGTCGAAACTCGTCGGGGTGAACTTTTCCGACTGCAATAAGTTCGGGTTTCTCCCGGCCTTCGACGATTGCCTACTCGAAAGCGCGGTCTTCTTCGCCAACTGCCTGAAGAAGGCGCGTTTCATAAAATCATCCATACGGAATTCCGATTTCATCGAGGCCGATCTCCGCGACGCCTGCTTCGACGGTTCGTCGCTCGAGGGCACAACCTTCCAAAAGTGCAACCTCGAGCGCGCCGACTTTCGCGAAGCCTTCGACTACTCGATCGACCCCGCGAACAACCGCCTCGTTCACGCCCGGTTCAAGCTCCCGGAAGCCCAATCCTTCCTCGGCTTCTTGGGAATAGAGCTCGACTAAGAAGACTATGGGCGCGCTCGGGTGCGCGGTGCGTTTGTTACTTAAGCTCCGTTTCATTGACGATGTCGTATCGCAGGTGCAAGTATGAGTTCTCGAGTTTGCGGGCGTCGACGAGGCGCAATGCCTTGATGCCGGAAAGTTCGCGCTCTTCGCGCAAGGACGGGCCGTCGATGAGCGTCGCGGTGTCCTTGCCGCCGATGAGGGCCGGGGCGACGACGATAGAGAGTGAGTCGATGAGCTTCTCTCGGAGGAGAACGGCGTTGAGCGTTCCGCCGGTCTGGATGGTCATGGACTCGATCTGGTGCGTCTCCTTGAGCTCGCGGAAGAGATCGGGAAAATCGATGCGATCGCGATAGCGCAGGACGCGCAGGTTCTCGGCGTCCTTTCGCCGAAAGGCCGGGTGCGCGCCGTTCGTCGTCACGATATACACGTTCTTTGCCTTGCGGATGAAGGTATCGACGCCGACGTCGGAAAGGTGCGGCTCGTTATCGATGATGATAAAGCTCACCGGGATTTTCTCGATCGCTCCCTTCGGTTCGTTCGCCCCGACCTTTGCGAGAACCTTGCCGCTATTCATCGAGAAAAGGTCCGTCGTTTGCTCGAGCTCGTAGTATTGCCCGAGCCCTTCTTTGATACCGGCGATGCGGGGAAAGTCCTTGTCGACGTCGCGGTCGTCCGCGCTTCCGGTGGATATCTTTCCGTCTACGGACATGAGCATAAAAAGGGTCGTTTTCGGCCTTATCATTCGCGCTTTCCTTCTTTTACGCGGGGTGGGTAACAAAGCGTCCGCGCAGAGAGTACCATACGCCGTCTCGCGCCGCGCGAGCCCGACCTCTTTTGCTCGCGCGTGTCGGAGCGCGCGTGTCGGCGCATGCGTCTGTGGAGCGCGAAAAAGGATTTTACGAAAAAATCTGGCGATAGAGCGCGAGGTTTTCCTCGTCGAAGCAGGCGAAGACGATCTCGTCAAAGCCGCGGTCGAGGTCCGGGATCGAGCGGAGGGCGTCGCGCGCGACGCGGGCGGCGCGGTCCTTGGGAAATCCGTAGACGCCGGTCGAGATGTTCGGGAAGGCGAGGGTGCGCGCCCCGTTTTCCCGGGCGACGGCGACGACGGAGCGATAGCACGAGGCGAGAAGGTCGTCCTCGTTTTGGTCGACGCCCCAGATTGGGCCGACGGTGTGGATAATGAATCGAGCGGTCTTAATGCCGAACGCGGGGGTGATGACGGCCTCGCCGGCGGGAAGGGAACCGATTTTGGCGATGATGGCGCGGCACGCGGCGGAAAGCTCCGGTCCCGCGGCTTGGTGGATGGCGCCGTCGACCCCGCCGCCCCCGGCGAGCCGGGAGTTTGCCGCGTTGACGATCGCGTCGACGGTCAGTCGGGTTATGTCTTTTTTCACGACGGTATACTTCATGAGCTCAGTATAGGTTCTGCCTACTCGGGCGCGCAAGCGTTTTTACAATTGCCCGGCGTCCCCTTTCAGGCATTCGGGTTCGGTATCCCGTATCATTTACGAGAGAAGGCGAATGCTGACGCGCGCGCCGACCGCGCGGAGGAGGATTGTATGAAAACCTATCTTCACGGTATCTGGGAGAACAGGCTCGTGTCCCTCGTTCGGATGCAGGACACGATCACCTCGATTGAGAACGTCAAGGAGTTTATGGGGTCGTTTAATCAGCTTTCCTCGGAACAGCAGACACAATTCATGCTCGATAACTTTAACGCCTTCGTAGACGTCTACTTACTCATCGAGATGATCATTCGCGATGAGGATGCCCGCATCGAGGAACGCGCCGCCTTGCTGAACGCCAAACGGTAGCCTTCCCTGGACTCCTCGGGCACCCACCCGAAGGCCAGATCGCCCAGGTTCCCGCGCGCGCGTGAGGGGGCTCCGAAGCGGGACTTTCGCCCTTCGAAAGGCCCACTGCCTCGATTTCCCGTCCGTCTCTTGACGTTCCGCCCGGTTTTGCGGTATAAATACCAGACTTGTTGTAAAGTGCCTCCGGTGTATACCCGTTACGACGCCTGGAGTTGCGATAAATTTTTAGTGATTAGAGGTTCAAGATGTACGCACTTGTCGAGTATAAGGGTAAACAGTACAAGGCCGAAAAGGGCGCCCAGCTCCAGGTTGACCTGATCGACGCCGAAAAGGGCAGCAAGATCGATATCGATACCGTCGTCATGATCAGCAATGACGGCAAGGCCTCCGTTGGTACCCCGTATGTGAAGGGAGCCAAGGTTCAGGTCGTCGTCGGCGACAGCATTAAGGACGATAAGGTCATCGTGTACAAGTACAAGCGGAAAAAAGACTATCACCGCACGATCGGTCACCGCCAGCAGTATACGATGGTCACCGTCGAGAATATCGTCGGGGCCTAAGTGGCGTGATAACGGTTGTCGTTGGCCTCGATTCTTCGGAAAACCTCGTTTTCGCGGAGGCTTCGGGGCACGCGGGGATGGGCAAGCGCGGGACGGATATCGTCTGCGGCGCGGTTACCATCCTCTTGCGGACTACGATGACCGCGCTCGCCGGATCCGGTCCGGCGATCGAGGCAACAACGGCTGGCCGCGGCTCGCTTTCGTTCCGCGTGACGGCCTTTTCGGAGGGGGATAAACCCTTCCTCCGGTATGCGGCGCGCTTCCTCCGCGAGGGGTTAGAATCCCTCGAACGGGAGTACCCGGAAGCGGTCGCGCTTTCGTTCGTGTCCGCGTGACGGGCCCGGGCGGCGGCAAGACGGAAAAAAACGTTTGAACGATTTGTTGGAGGATTGATATGGGACGCAAGAAAGGTGGTAGCGGTGCCAAGAACGGCCGCGATGCGAATCCGAAGTATCTCGGAGTTAAGGTTTTCGGCGGTCAGACGGTAACGTCCGGTTCCATCCTCGTCCGCCAGCGGGGAACGAAGATTCACCCCGGTAACAACGTCGGTTGCGGCAAGGACGATACCCTGTTCGCGACCGCTGACGGCGTCGTGAAGTACCACGCGCGCAAGGGCAGAAACCTCGCTTCGGTCGAGCCGATCCAGGCCTAAGTCCTTTCGTTCGTTTACGTCACGTTAAGTCAGTTCAAGGCGGCCCGGTCGCGTTTCGCGCCGGGATTGTCCGTGACGTCATGAAGCCGGCGGTGTATCGCCGGCTTTTTTTTATTATACGGGTGATTGCCTGAGCGCCGGTAAGGTATCGCGCGCTCAGGGAGTCGCCCGCAGGAGTCGAGACAGAGCATGATCAAATTTGCTGACGAGGCGACCATCGAGGTTTCCTCGGGTAAGGGCGGGAACGGCTGCGCTTCCTTCCGCCGCGAGAAGTATATCCCGAACGGCGGCCCCTCGGGCGGCGACGGCGGGCGGGGCGGGGACCTGATCTTCGAGATCAGGCGGAACCTCCGTACCCTCGTCCATCTCCGCTACAAGCAGAAATTCAAGGGCAAGACCGGCGGCGACGGCCAGGGTAACAAGCGCTTCGGCAAGGACGGCGAGGATTGCGTTGTCCCGCTGCCGCCCGGCACGATCATCCGCGACGCGGAGACGGGCGAGCTGATCCGCGACTTCGGGCTCGAGAGCGAGGGCCGCTACGTCTTCCTCAAGGGCGGCAACGGCGGCTGGGGAAACGTGCATTTCAAGAGCTCGACGAACCAGGCGCCCCGAACGACCCTTCCCGGGCAGCCGGGCGAGACCCGGATGATTCGGGTGGAGCTCAACATCATCGCCGACATCGGTTTCGTCGGCTTCCCGAACGCGGGCAAGTCGTCGCTCCTCGACTATTTCACCAACGCGCGGCCGAAGATCGCGCCGTACCCGTTCACGACGAAGATCCCGAACCTCGGGGTGCTCCGCGTCGACGACGAGACGGACATCATCCTCGCGGACATCCCCGGCATCATCGAGGGCGCCTCGGAGGGCTTGGGTCTCGGCATCCGCTTCCTCAAGCATATATCCCGCTCCGCCGGGCTCGCGTTCATCATCGACCTCTCCGACGACGATTACCTCAATTCGTACGAGAAGCTCGAGGTCGAGCTCAAGGAATTCTCCGAGGACCTCGCGCTCAAGGACCGGATCATCATCGCGAACAAGCTCGACCTTCCCGATACCGGGGATCGGCTCGAAAAACTCCGCGAGAAGCACCCGGAGCTCAACATCATCGGGATCTCGGTGCATAACCGCTGGGGGCTCGAGAAGGTTCGCGACGCGTTCATCACGATGGTCACGAAGGCCGAGCTTGCCGCCGCGGAGGCCGCGAAGGCAAACCAGGCGGACGCGCAGGCGGCGGGCGACCATGGTATCTACGGGGAAGGAGCCGAGGGGACGGAAGGCGTCGCCGGCGGCCCCGGCGACGCGATGCTCGCGCCTACGCCCGAGGCCAACTTCATGACCGCGGAGCTCGAGGACCCCGTTTATAAAGAAGACGACGGCGGCTTCGGCGCGACGGTTTCCCTCAACCCGAAACGGAAGGGCAAGCGAAAATGAGACTCGCCATCCTCGGCGGGTCCTTCAATCCCGTGCATAACGGGCATATCGCGCTTGCCTTCGCCCTTCGCCGCGAACTCGGCTTCGACCGGGTGCTCCTGATTCCCGCGAACCTGCCGCCCCATAAGGCGCTTGCCTCGGGCGCGAGTGCGGCCGACCGGCTCGCGATGCTCGATCTCGCGGTGGCCGAGGCGAACCGGGAGGCGGGCGCGGATTTCGTCGGGATCGAGGATTGCGAGATCGCGCGCGGCGGCGTTTCCTATACTATTGACACGATCGAGTATCTCGAGCGCATGCATTCGGGCGAGCTCGAGGGGAAGATCGGGCTCGTCATGGGGCAGGACCTCGCCTCGGGGTTTGGGACGTGGCGGCGCGCGGACGAGCTCGCCGAACGCGCCGAGCTTATCATCGCGCGGCGGGAAGTCAGTCATGACGGGGCGACGCCACCGTTTCCCTGGCGCCACCGGGCGCTCGAGAACGCGCTTCTCCCGATATCGTCCTCTGGCATCCGCGCGGCGATTCGGGGCGGAACGCCCTGGCGTTCCCTTGTCCCTGACGCCGTATACCGGTATATTGTTGAGCGTACATTATATGAATCCTGAAGAATTGAAATCGGTGACCGCGAAGGTCAACCTGTATGCGATTGGCTCGCTCTCGCTCGCGCGGTACGAGCATTCGGTCCGCGTCGCGGAGCTCTCCCGCGAGCTCTGCGGGCGGTTCGGCCTTGACCCCGACGTGGGGTACCTCGCCGGGCTCGCGCACGACATCTGCAAATCCGGGAAGGATAGCTGGCTTCTCGAGCTCGCGACGAAGGACGGGCAGCCGGTGAGCGACATCGAGCGGCGAAAGCCCTCGCTGCTACACGGGCACGCCGCGGCGGTGCTCCTCGAGCGGATGTTCGGCATCGTCGACCGGTCGATCCTCTTCGCCGTGCGCAACCATACCTTCGGCGCCCCCGACATGGACGCCCTGGGCAAGATCGTCTTCGTCGCCGACAAGATAGAGCCGGGCAGGGTGGGCATGGACCCGGAATATCGGATCCGAATCCTCGAATCCGACCTTGACGGCATGACGCGCCTCGTCGTGGAGGACAATATCCGCTATCTCGAGACGCGCGGGAAGGAAGTGTCCGCGAGCACGCGGCGCCTCCTGGATAACCTGAAAAGTGGGGAAAGGCTAAAAAAATGAGATCATTCAGGCTCGATCGGAGCATTCTGTTTTTGGTCGCGATTCTTTTAATCCTGGTCGTCGTCGCGGTCTTCATGTTCTTCGCGATGCGGACTGACCCGGTGAGCGACTCCCTTTCGGACGATAAGCTCCTGAAGGTACTCGTCGTCCTCGAGGACGACGGCATGCCGATATCGACGAACATCGTCGCCTACTATCCGGTGTCGAAGCGCGCCGCCATGTTCGACATTCCCGGCGAGACCGGCCTCATCCTGAAGAGCCTGGAACGCGTCGACCGAATCGACGCGGTGTACGCCGAGAAGGGAATCGCGGAGTATAAGTCCGAGATCGAGGGACTGACGGGGATTTCGGTACCGTTCTACCTCGTGATCAACCTCGATCAGTTCTCGCACCTTGCCGACCTCCTTTCGGGGTTTAACGTATTCATCCCGACCCCGGTCGACATCAAGGACCAGAACGCGGTTTCCGCCGCCGCCGGGTCCGACGGAAATACGCTCAATAAGGATGGAACCGCGGCTGGCCCCGCCGGTGCGGCCTCGGGCGACGCCGCCGCGAAGGCCGACGCCTCAAGCGATACCGCCTCAGACAGCGCGGCGGGTGATTCGGGCGATAGCGCCGCCACCTCGGCGACCGCGGGCCAATCGGGCGGAGACGTCGCCGCGGCTCCGGCGCAAGATACCGCGAAGCAGGCGAAGGCCCGAAAGCGGGCGAAGCATTCCCACGGCAAGGAGATCCCCGAGTCGACGCGCGTCCTTTTACCCTCGGGCGCGGTAAGCCTCGACGGCGACATGGTGCGTACCTACGTCACCTATCGCGATCCCCTCGATCAGGAAGGCGAGGGCGCGAGCCGGAAGCAAAAGGCAATCCTCGCGTTTTTCCGCGCGCTCGGGGACAACTCGGGCACGGTCTTCACGCACTCGATGTTCCCCACGGTGAAGTCCTGCTTCCGCTCGAACGTCCCGTCGAGCTCGATGAAGGACCTCTTGACCGAGCTTTCGAAGATTGACGTCGAGCGCCTCGTTCCCCAAAAGGTGACGGGTTCCCGCCGCTCGGTGGACGGCAAGACGCTTTTGTTCCCGTTCGAGGACGGCGGGCTCCTGAAGGCGATCATCCGGCAGACCCTCGGAGGCCTCGCGTCAGAGGACTCGACGGCGCAGGAACGCGTCTACGCGATCGAGATCCTGAACGGCACGAAGAGCCAGGGGCTCGCGCGCACCGCGAGCGAGCTGTACCAAAGCTTCGGGTACGACGTCATCCGCGTCGGTAACGCGGGGGACACGGAATACGATAAGACGGAGATCATCGACCGCATCGGGAATCAGGGAGTCGCCTCGACGATCGGGCAGGTCATTCACTGCACGAACATCGAGTCGACGAACGTCGCGCCCGATAACGCGAACGATTATGGGACCGAGGCCGTGGTCGATTTCACGGTTATCCTCGGCAAGGATTATAACGGCAGATATGTCATTCAATAGGAGCACTATGGAAACTCAGAATACCAAGCGGGATGCCGCGATCGCGCTCGGCACCCTGCTCGCCGACTATAAGGGCGGAAACGTGAAGGTTCTCGACGTAACCGGGAAGAATACCTTCGCGGACTATTTTGTCATCGCGACG
>Ga0116171_10005446_pt1 | contig 11168 bp, 9 predicted proteins | sample AD_JPNHW2_MetaG_FD_89798 | JGI IMG/M metagenome (GOLD analysis project Ga0116171, IMG submission 89798) | Active sludge microbial communities of municipal wastewater-treating anaerobic digesters from Japan - AD_JPNHW2_MetaG | ecosystem: Engineered > Bioreactor > Anaerobic > Digestate | place...
CTAGATCGAATGAAGTTGTTGCAATACAAATTCCTCGTTTTTATATTCCGAATGCTTTTTGTCCGAAGGGATTGAATAAAATATTTATTCCTATTAATGTTTATATGGATTCGGAGAATTCCCTCTTTACTATTTACAACCGATGGGGTATCATGGTTTTTCAAACAAACAATAAAAATGAAGGCTGGGATGGCTCTTATCAAAATAATCCAGCGCCGATAGGGGCTTATGTATATACTATCCAATATAAAAACAAACAAGGGGAAATAATAGAGAAAAACGGAACAGTTACATTAATAAGATAGTCAATAGCATTCGGTATAATTTCTCTTTTTTTTATAGATACTTAACTTTCCTGTTTCCCAATTCAGTAAAAACTGTATTTTTGCAAAAAAGAGAAAATCTATTCATTTATATTAAAATGAATTAAATTACTAACAATGAATGAAATATTTATCATAGCATTTTTAATTATACTGAATGGTATATTTGTAATGTATGAAATTGCATTCGTTACTTCTAGAAAATCAAAACTGGAAGAAGAAGCAAATAAAGGAAATTTATCGGCCAAATTGGCTTTAAATAAAATGAAAAAACCCGAACGGTTTTTGTCGGAAATACAAATAGGTGTTACCCTAATTAGTATTGTTTCAGGAGCTTATGCTGGTTTGAAAATGGCAAGTCAGTTTTCTGCATTTTTATTCGAAATAGGATTTGTATCAAAATACACCGAAACAATTTCTATCGTTTTTATTATTGGAACTATTACTTATTTTTCATTGGTTATAGGAGAGTTAGTTCCTAAAACAATTGCCTTAAATAATCCCGAAAAAATAACACTTCGTTTAACTCCTTTTATGAGATTCATTTCTTTTATTGTTTCTCCTGTTTCTTGGTTTTTAAGTGTTTCTACGAAATTTTTTTTAAAAATTTTTAGAATTAAAAAAAATACCGAGTCTCCGGTTACAGAAGAAGAGTTAAAGATTCTTATTAAAAAAGGCTCCGAACACGGAATACTGGAAGAACAGGAGTCGGAAATTATTCATGATGTGTTTACATTTGCCGATAAAACGGCCTATTCAATGATGACACCCAATAAAGATGTTATATGGATAGATATTAATGAAAGCAAAGAAGAAATGATGAGCACCATTATTAACTCTCCATTTTCCAGATTTCCGGTTTGCAATGAAACTATGGATGAAGTGATTGGTATTGTTCATGTACGCGATATTTTAAAACAAATAAGTAATAGTCAGAAGTTGGATATTCGTGCTATTATGTCAACTCCCCATTTTATTCCCGAAACGACCAAAGCCATTAAATTGCTCGACGATTTTAAAGGGAAACAAATAAAAATGGGTATTGTTTTAAATGAATACGGGGAAACACATGGTATTATTACCGCTCAAGATATTTCCGATAACGTATTAGGCGATTTCCCTGATAAATCACAAGATCAACCGCAGTTAATTAATCGAGAAGATGGAAGTTTGCTGGTAGATGGAGATTATATGCTAGATGAGTTAATAGAATATCTCCAAATTTCAGAACCTATTCATTTTAACGAAATAAAACAAAATGTTTCTACCCTCGGTGGGTTTATGATGTATATGCTCGACAAAATTCCTGTTGCCGGCGACCACTTAATTTTTGAAAATTATCGTTTCGAAGTAGTTGATATGGATGCTAACAGAGTTGATAAGGTGTTGGTATCTAAAAAAATAGATAGTTTAGAATAGTTCCTCGCTATAACAATTTATTATTTTTTTTTCTATCGAAAAAGTTGACTTCCCCTATTTTATTTTCATATTATTGTAAATAATTAATTATTTAAATAAGAATTTATATAGGCTATTTTTTTAATTATTTCAAATTTTAAAAAAGAGCATCACGGAAATATTTTAACGTTATTGAAATTGTGAGGTTTGCAAAAAAAAGTTTTTAAAAATCGAATTAAAAAAAACAAAATAGAAGTAAACTCAATTATCATTTCAATCATAAAAAAAATATTATTTTTAATAACTTCCTAACGAATTCACTATGAAAAAAGCAATCATTTTAATTGTAGCCATTTTTTTTTATACGGCAATGGCAATACATGCCCAATCGGTGATAGATACATATATTTAAAATTATATGTCGACCAATAAAATAACGGGAATGAGTGCAAGTGTTATTAAAAATGGGAAAATGGTATGGGCCAAAGCATATGGAATTGCCGACCGAAAAACAAGTAAACCAATGACATTAAATACCTTGTTTGCATTGGCTTCGGTTAGTAAAACCATTACAGCAGATGCGTTCATGATTGAATGGGAAAAAGGGTCTTTTCAACTAGATCAACCTATAAATAATTATCTGCCATGGACTGTAGCAAACCCGAATCATACGAGTACTTCTATAACAGTACGACATCTTATGACTCATTTAAGCAGTATTGACGATAATTGGGATGTTATAGACGCCAATATGGTGAAAGGAGATTCTCCAATTCAAATGTCTACTTTTTTACATGATTATTTAGTGCCTGGTAGTTCAAACTATTATGCTACTAAAAACTTTTTTACCTATGCCCCCGGTACACAATTCAATTATTCTAATATGGCAACCACTATTTGTGGTTATATAACGGAACATTTAAGCGGTATTAAATTTAGTAAATATTGTGAAGATTCTATTTTTACGCCACTTTGTATGGACGATACGCATTGGTTTATTAGCGAAATACCCGATACCAATATGTTAGCACGTCCGTATGTATATTCGAGTAGTTCCTATAAAGATCAAGGATTACTTGGATTGCCCGTATATCCTGTAGTTCAGCTTCGTACCAGCGTTATTTCTCTTTCTAAATTTTTATTAATGAATATGCAATATGGTCGTTTCGATGGGAAAAGAATTCTTGATAGTGCAACTGTAAAAATGATGCGTACCTCTCAATACCCTGCCATAGCTGATGGACAAGGCTTAATATGGTATGGATACGCATTACCCGATAATCGCATTGTTTGGGGACACAGCGGGGAGTTAGCGGATATAGAACTGAAATGTGGATGGATGAAGCCAAAAAAGAAGGGGTTATTGTTTTAACCAACAGCGATGTGAGCGACTTAGACCCGGTAGTAGCAAAATTATTTACGTATGCAGACACAGCGAGTATTGTTGGGAAACCGAACTTAACGTGTAATTTTAGCGTAAATACCCCTGAAATTAATGCCGAAACAAATTTTGTTAATGTATTCCCAAATCCATTTCAAACAAAAACTACCTTGCAATCTTCTATCTCATTGAATAATGCCGAGCTGTTTATTTATAATATCTTCGGTCAAAAAGTGAAATCATTGGGAGGTATTTATGGAAAAGAGCTTACTATTGAAAGAGATAATTTAAACAATGGTGTTTATATTTATGAATTAATTCAATCGGGGCTTAAAATTAAAGATGGTAAATTGATTATTTGCGATTAATCGTTTTGGTTTTTATATATTTCTTTTAAAAGACGAATAGCCTATTATTTATTATTTTTAAAAATAGATTAATGGCTTATTGGTTAAAGAAATAGGACTTTCTTTTTAAACTAATCAAAAAGATACGGTTTTATTTGTTTTTTTTAATAAACTTGTTCAAAAAGAGCATATTTTTCCTACATTTGCCAAAATTAAAACATTTCAATATGTCCTCTTTTCAAGATAAATTCGTAGGTGAAGGTCTTACCTATGATGATGTATTATTAGTTCCGGCTTATTCAGAGGTTATGCCGCGCGAAGTAAATATTTCTTCTTCTTTAACGAAAAACATCCGGTTAAATATTCCTATTGTTTCTGCCGCGATGGATACGGTTACTGAATCGGGGATGGCAATTGCGATTGCTCAAGAAGGAGGAATTGGCGTTCTTCACAAAAATATGTCAATTAGCGAGCAAGCCAACGAAGTTAGAAAAGTAAAACGGGCTGAAAATGGAATGATATTAGACCCAGTTACCTTGCACGAAGATGCGAAAGTAATTGATGCCCTCAATATGATGGCCGAAAATAAAATTGGCGGAATTCCGGTTGTAAATAATCAAAATAAATTAGTAGGTATTGTTACCAATAGAGATCTTCGCTTTGAAAAAGAAATGGAAAGACCGGTTGTAGAAATTATGACGAAAGAAAATCTAATTACAACAACCGAATTCACTGATTTTGAGAAAGCAGCCGATATTTTACAGGAATATAAAATTGAAAAACTTCCGGTAGTTGATAAGAATTACAAATTAATTGGACTTATTACATATAAAGATATTATAAAAATTAAAGCTAGGCCGAATGCGTGTAAAGATAGTAGAGGAAGGCTTAGAGTTGCCGCTGCCGTTGGTGTTACACGCGATACGCTCGAAAGAGTAGCCGCTTTGGTTAAATTTGGAGTAGATGCTGTTGTTATTGATACGGCTCATGGTCATACCAAAGGGGTATTCGAAATATTAAAAAAAATAAAAAAAGATTATCCGGAACTGGATACCATTGTTGGTAATATTGCAACGGCAGAAGCGGCGAAAGATTTAGCAAAAGCAGGAGCTAGTGCTATTAAAGTGGGGATAGGTCCCGGTTCTATTTGTACCACACGTATTATTGCCGGAGTTGGAGTTCCTCAACTGCATGCAGTTTATGAAGTAGCGAAAGCATTGAAAGGAACCGGTATTCCGGTAATTGCCGATGGTGGAATACGTTTTACCGGTGATATTGTGAAAGCATTAGCTGCTGGAGCCGATTCGGTGATGATCGGAAGCTTATTTGCCGGCGTTGATGAATCGCCCGGGGAAACAATTATCTACGAAGGAAGAAAGTTTAAAACATATCAGGGCATGGGTTCTATTGAATCGATGCAGAAAGGGTCGAAAGATCGCTATTTTCAAGATGCAGAAGATGATATTAAAAAATTAGTGCCCGAAGGGATTGTTGGTAGGGTTGCTTACAAAGGTTCTCTGTCGGAAGTAATACATCAAATGGTGGGTGGACTTAGAGCAGGAATGGGGTATTGCGGAGCAAAAAATATGGAAATACTTCAACAAGCGAAATTTATAAGAATTACCGCTGCAGGAATAAAAGAAAGTCATCCGCATGATGTTACCATTACAAGAGAAGCACCTAACTACTTCAGTAAAGGATAATCTTAAAAATTGTTAAACACACGGAAATTTGCTTAAAATAAAATAAATTTGCGAAACTTAAAAATTAAAAAAATAATGAATATGAAACGTAATTATATTTCTTTCAGCGTATTTTTTATTTGCCTTTTTATGATTACCCAAATCATGGCGCAAACGTCTACAGATCCAGTATTGGTAAATATTTCAGGAGATAAAATTACAAAATCTGAATTCCTGAATGTGTATAATAAAAATAATCTTAAAAACGATGTTATCGATAAAAAATCGCTCGAAGAATACCTCGATTTGTATATTAATTTTAAATTAAAAGTAAAAGAAGCAGAATCATTGGGAATGGATACCGTTTCTTCTTTTATTACCGAGCTCGATGGGTATCGCGAACAATTAGCACAGCCTTATTTAGTAGATAAAGAAGTTAATGAAGAATTGCTTCAAGAAGCATACAACCGTATGCAACAAGATGTAAGAGCGAGTCATATTTTAATTAGAATTAGCCCTAATGCTTCGCCTGCAGATACGTTAAAAGCATACCAAAAAATAATGAATATCCGTAATAGGATTGTCAATAATAAAGAAGATTTCGGGAAAGTAGCAGCCGAAACATCCGACGATCAGTATGCGAAAGATCAACCGGCAACAGAAACAAAAGCGGCCACAAAAGGAAATAAAGGAGAGTTGGGCTATTTTACGGCGCTCGATTTAATTTATTCGTTCGAAACAGCAGCTTATACAACCAATATAGGCTCGGTTTCCATGCCAATACGTACCGATTACGGGTATCATTTAATCTATGTTACCGACAAAAAGCCCGCTATGGGAAGAGTACAGGTAAGCCATATCATCGTTACCCTTTTCCCTTCTTCTACAGCAGCTGATTCAGCGAAAGCAAAAGCAAAAATATTCGAAATTTCCGATAGCATTAAAGCCGGTGTTTCTTTTGAAGAAATGGCACGTAAATTTTCCGACGATAAAACTTCTGCTGTTAAAGGAGGCGTTATTCCTATGTTTGGTGTTAATAGAATGGTTCCGGAATTTATTACCGCTATTGCAAAATTGAAAAAAGTAGGCGATGTTTCTGAACCTGTTCAAACAGCTTACGGATGGCATGTTATTAAATTGCTCGAACATCAGCCAATAGAACCGCTCGACAGCATTAAATCTTCGTTAAAAACAAGAATTTCAAAAGATACGCGTGCTAATAAATCGAAAGAATCGATGGTAGCCAAAGTAAAAAAAGAATACGGATTCAAAGAATTTCCCGCTAGCTTAAGCGAGTTTCATAAAGTGGTTAATGATAGTATTTTTACAGGTGTTTGGGATAAAGAAAAAGCCAAAAATTTAAATAATGTGATGTTTTCTTTCGGCAGTAAATCATATACCCAACAAGATTTTGCCGACTATTTCGAAAAACAAATAAGCATGGGCTTAAAAGAGGATAGCGCAGCCTATGTAAATAGAATTTATAAACAATATATAGAAGATTGTGCCTTGCAATTTGAAAATGATAATTTAGAATCAAAATATCCTGAATTTAAAGCCTTAATGAAAGAATATAGAGATGGCATTTTATTGTTTAGTTTAACCGATGAAAAAGTGTGGTCTAAAGCGGTGAAAGATACCATTGGCTTAAAAAGCTTCTACGAAGAAAATAAAGAAAAATATATGTGGGAAGATCGCTTGCAGGCGACTATCTATTCTTGTAGTAACCTAGTAATAGCCAATAAAGCACAAAAATTGGTAAAAAAAGGGAAACTAACCGATGAAGAAATTACAAAACTATTAAATAAAGATTCTCAGCTTAATTTAAGTGTAGAGTCCGGGAAATATCAAAAAAACGACAATGCCATAATCGATTCTATTCCTTGGGTTAAAGGGATTACGCCAAATATAAATACCAAAGGTTCGGTGGTTTTTGTTAAAATTAGTCAGCTTATTCCAAAACAAGCGAAAACCTTAGTGGAGGCAAGAGGTCTTATTACTGCCGATTACCAAAACTATTTAGAGGAAAAATGGCTGGAAGAATTAAAAGCAAAATATACTGTTGAAATAAATAAAGAAGTTTTATCTTCTATTGAATAAAATGGGTTTTATTTTCCACTAAAAATTATAGTGGAATATAAAAACTGCTAATATAGAAATCGTTGAAAAGAAGTTGGATCTTAGTTTTCGTTATTTTAATACTTTCCTGCAACAAAAAAGCCGACCATAATACAAAGGCTGTAGCGAGGGTTTTTGATGAATATCTATATGTCTCCGATTTACTGGGTATTGTTCCAGAAGAAGCTTCTGCAAACGATAGCCTCGCTATTGTTAAAGCCTATATTAACAATTGGATTAAACAAAAAGTGATTATTCGGCATGCCGATAAAAATTTAACTTCTGCTCAAAAGGATTTCGATCGTTTATTAGAAAATTATAAGAATTCCTTAATTCAATATACCTACGAAAAAGAATATATCAATCAACGGCTCGATACCACTGTTACAAAAGAAGAAATAATACAATATTACGATAGTAACAAAACGGAATTCCTCTTAAAAGATAATATTGTTAAAGTATGGTATGTGAAAATGCCGGTGGAATCTAAATTTAAAGAAGTAGTTAAAAATAATTACAAATCTGCAAAAGAAAATGCCAAAAAAATATTAGAAGACCATTGTAGAAAATATGCATCTAATTTTTATTTAAACGATTCTATTTGGCTTTATTTTAAAGATTTATTAAAAGAAATTCCTATTAAAACATATAACCAAGAAGATTATTTAAAGAATAATAGGTTTATTGAAATGCAAGATTCTAATTTTGCATATTATGTAAATATAAAAGAATTTAAAATTAAAGAAAGCATTTCCCCACTTAGTTTTGAAAAAGAAAATATAAAGAAAATAGTGTTAAATAAACGAAAATTAACATTAATTGAAGAAATGCAAAATAATTTATTTAAAGAAGCGTTGAAGAAAAATGATTTTGAAATTTATAAATAATAATCGCATGAAAATACGTATCATCATAATTGCGCTACTATTGCAATCAGGAATAAGTTTTTTATATTCCCAAAATAATTATATCGATCAAGTTGTTGGGGTCGTTGGAAACAAAAGTATCTTAATGTCGGATATTGAAAATCAATATTCCCAATATATTTTACAAGGATATAAAAAAGGAGATAGCAGTTTAAAATGTATGCTTTTAGAAGATATGTTATTTCAAAAACTGCTGTTAAACCAAGCTGAAATAGATAGTGTTACCGTGTCAGAAACACAGGTAGAAGCAGATTTAACACGAAGAATAAAATATTTTTCAAAACAAATTGGGGGAGATGCTGAACTTGAAAAATATTATAACAAATCAATCTTAGAAATTAAAGAAGACTTTAGAACGCTTATTAAAAACCAGTTGTTACAGCAAACAATGGAAAATAAAATAACAGAAAATGTTAAAATTACTCCTTCAGAAGTGAACGTGTTTTTTAAAACAATGCCTAAAGATAGTATTCCTACGATAAGCTCGGTACTTGAAATAGCACAAATAGTAAAAAATCCGGTTGTTAGTGAAGCGGAGAAACAAAAATCGAAAGATAAGTTAACAGCTATTCGCGAACGTATTTTAAAAGGAGAAGATTTTGCTACACTAGCTGTTCTTTATTCGGAAGATATTGGAACTGCATCAAAAGGGGGCGAGCTCGGATTTACAGAAAGAGGGGATTTAGACCCCGTTTTCGAAGCCGCTGCTTATAAGCTGAAAGAAGGGGAAATATCTCCTGTAGTGCTTTCTAAGTTTGGATATCATATTATTAAACTGATTGAAAGAAGAGGGGAGTCAATTAATGTAAGGCATATCTTAATTCAAAGTAAAGTAGCTACAGAAGATTTGTTAAAAGCCAAACTTTCGCTCGATAGTATTTATGAAAAAATAATGTCGGATTCAATTACTTTTGAAATAGCAGCTTTAAAATATTCCGATGATCCAACCGGCGTTAATGGTGGTTTGTTAATAAATACAGAAGCAGGAACTTCCAAATTTCAACCGGAACAACTAGAAGCCTCCTTGTTTTTTGTGGTAGATAAACTTAAAGTCGGAGAAATTTCTAAACCGGTACCTATGACAACCGATGAAGGAAAACAAGCGTATCGAATTATTTATTTGAAGTCGAGAACAGAACCTCATGTGGCTAACTTAAAAGAGGATTACGACTTTATTCAAACCGCTGCCTTATCGAAAAAGAAAATTAAAGTTATTGAAGAATGGATACAAAAAAAAGCAGCTAAAACATATATTCGTATTGACGAAAGCTATAAGAAATGTAAATTCACCTATCAATGGCAAAATTTATAAATAATGAATTATAAATCAGATGTAGAAGCTATTCAAGCTTTAACGGAAAAATATAAGCTACTTAAAAATGAAGTGGCAAAAGCAATTGTAGGTCAGGATGAAATTGTAAAAAATCTTATTATTTGTATTTTTAGCAAAGGGCATTGCCTTTTAGTAGGAGTGCCGGGCTTAGCTAAAACATTAATGGTGAATAGTCTTTCCAAAGCATTAGGACTTGCATACAGTCGTATTCAGTTTACCCCCGATTTAATGCCTTCGGATATTATTGGTACCGAAATTATTGACGAATCAAGAAAATTTAAATTTATTAAAGGTCCTATTTTTGCCAATGTTATTTTGGCAGATGAAATTAACCGTACCCCTCCTAAAACACAATCGGCTCTTTTAGAAGCTATGCAGGAAAAAGCAGTTACAACCGCTGGAAATACGTTTAAATTGGAAGAACCTTTTTTTGTGCTGGCTACCCAAAATCCCATTGAACAAGAAGGAACATACCCTCTTCCAGAAGCACAGTTAGACCGATTTATGTTTAATGTTTGGCTTGATTATCCTTCTTTAGAAGAAGAAAAAGAAATCGTTAGAAGTACTACGTCTGGTAAAGAATCAGACATAAAAGTGGTGTTAAGTCAAGAGGAAATACTGTTTTTCCAATCCGTGTTAAATAAAATTCCGGTTACAGAACAAGTCCTTCAATATGCAGTGAATTTAGCTGTTAAAACACGTCCGAATACGCCCAATGCGCATCCCTGGGCAAATGAATACTTATCGTGGGGTGCTGGTCCGCGTGCTTCACAATACTTCATTATTGGTGCAAAAGCCCATGCAGCCATCAACGGAAAATTTGCACCCGATATAGAGGATGTTCAAGCCGTTGCTGTTTCAGTTTTAAGACACCGTATTATACGAAATTATAAAGCAGATGCAGAAGGCATTTCAACAGAGAAAATTATACAGGAGTTGCTTTAATACCGATTGCATATATGTAATAGTCCAATAAATTGTAAATAACATCTATGTCATCGGCATTACCATTGTATAATTTAAAATATCCGTTGGACTATTTTAAATTTACAATTGGTATAATATCCAATAATGGATTGTTGAATTTTTATTTTTCTTTTAACTGACAATTTTTTTCTTCCATTTCTTTCGAAATATCATCAGCTAACTTACTGAAAAAAGTATGTAGTTTCGCTTTTTGAGTAGAATCACAAATCTGAAAAAGAGTGTAATATTTTTTTATACTTAATTTATTCATCTGCGCAAAATGTGGCCCCATAAGTAATGTTAGGGAATCAATTTTTACGGAATCTATCTGCGGCTGCGCTAACTCTTTATAAATAGCAATACGGTGTTGATCAAAACGAGTATACATGAGTGGTCGTTGAGCATCTAAATCTTTTTTAGCAGCTAAATATCGTTCATTTTGCTCAGGAGTAAATTTTAAATCATTTTCTATAAACTTCTTTATTCGATAATGCGTATCCTTAGAAATTTGTTCTTTGAACTTACTTCTGTGAAATAATATTGATGAAATAGTAGCAATATTAGTAATAAGTAAGAATAGGATTAAAAAACTTTTTATACGGTTTTTAGTAAAATATGGCATAATATGAATAGTTAAAAATTAAAATAATTGGTTGCAAATTGTTCGTCAGCAATAGAATAATCGTTTTGTATC
>Ga0116171_10005449_pt1 | contig 11166 bp, 7 predicted proteins | sample AD_JPNHW2_MetaG_FD_89798 | JGI IMG/M metagenome (GOLD analysis project Ga0116171, IMG submission 89798) | Active sludge microbial communities of municipal wastewater-treating anaerobic digesters from Japan - AD_JPNHW2_MetaG | ecosystem: Engineered > Bioreactor > Anaerobic > Digestate | place...
GAAACTGTGATTAAAGAGGTGACACTGAAAGGGAATGAAACAATAGATGAGACATTAAATGAGTCGGTTGTTATGACAGGCGAGGTGGTGGTCAGCAGTACCCGTGCAGGGAGCAGCACTCCTGTTGCATATTCAAATGTAGACGCAGCACGCCTGCAGCGAAATGACATGAGCAGGGATATGCCATACCTTCTCTCTCTGACACCTTCGGTGATAGAGACATCCGATGCCGGTACCGGAGTGGGATATACCTCGCTGCGTGTCCGTGGCTCGGGTGGCAACAGGATTAACGTTACACTCGACGGCATACCGCTGAACGATGCTGAGTCGCAGGAGATGTTCTGGGTAGATCTGCCTGATCTGGCCTCGTCAGTATCAAGCATACAGGTTCAGAGAGGGATAGGTACCTCAACAAATGGTGCCGGAGCGTTCGGCGCTTCTGTTAACATAAGCACACTGACACCGTCTAACGATGCAGGTTCTGAAGTAAACTTCTCAGCAGGTTCCTTTGGCACCTTCAAAACAACAGTGAAGGGATCCACCGGTCGCCTTGGAAATCACTTTTCCATGACACTGCGTGCATCAATGATTAAAAGCGATGGATATATCAGACACAGCGCCTCAGACATCAAATCAGCATCAATAAGTACTGCATGGTCTGATGCCCGAACGATAATAAAGGCTAACGCAATACTGGGATCCGAGCGCACCGGCATAGCCTGGTGGGGCGTTCCACAGGAGATACTTGCAACAGACCGCCGTTACAATCCTGCAGGTGAATATGTGGATGCTAACGGCATAACACGTTATTATAACGATGAGGTTGACGATTACCTGCAGAACCATTATCATCTATCCGTAAACCATAAACTTACAGATAATCTCACTTTAAACGCTGCTCTACATCTTACTACCGGGAAAGGATACTATGAAGAGCAGAAAAGCGACCAGACCCTGGCAGAATACGGAATGGGATCCTTTACTATAGGAGATTCTGTCATAACCGAAACAGATATGGTTGAACGCAAGTGGATGTCAAACATGTTTTATGGCGCCGTATGGTCCCTGACCCATAAAAGTGCAACCACCAACCTGACTTTTGGGGGAGGAATCAACAGGTATGATGGTGATCATTATGGAAAGATCATATGGATGCAAAATGCCGGACCATATATTCCTGGCTACGAATGGTACAGAAACAGAGGTCTGAAGGATGAAATCAATATATATGGCAAGGCGTCGACAGAGCTTACTGGCTCACTGAGCAGCTATCTGGACCTGCAGGTAAGGTACATCTCATATTCCATCAAGGGAAATGATGACGATCAGCGTGATCTAGACCAGAATCATTACTTCACATTCTTTAATCCAAAAGCCGGACTTTTCTGGCGTAACGGAAGCGGCAGTGAAGCATATGCTTCAGTAGCTGTTGCTCACCGCGAACCTACCAGGTCTGATTTCACCGATGCTACCGGAGATGCAACCGCCACGCCAAAGGCAGAAAGAATGACGGATTTTGAAACCGGATACACCTTTAAAACAGCACCGCTGGCATTTAACCTTAACCTGTATTATATGCATTACCACGACCAGCTTGTTCCTACCGGCCAGATCAGCAACGTCGGATATTCAATTATGACTAACGTAAAGACGAGCTACAGGACCGGAGCTGAGTTGTCAGCAAATTTTAAACCGTCAAGAAAATACGGTATAAATGCAAGTGTTACCCTGAGCAGTAATAAGATCACTGACTTCAGAAATTATTATACTGAATATAATACATCTGACTGGAGCAGCTCTTATATCTACAAAGATCTTGGCACGGTGGATATCGCTTACTCGCCATCGGTCACTGCCATGGCTGAGATGGAATACACTCCTTTGACCGGTCTCTCTGTGCGGCTTACAGGCAAATATGTCGGGAAACAGTATTATGACAACACCATGAGCAATGACAGAAAAATAAACCCATACTTTGTAAACAACTTTTCAGCCGATTATACAATGAAGACTAAATCGGCAGCAGATATTGGGTTCAAACTTCTGGTTAATAATATTCTTAACCACAGGTATGAAAGTAATGCCTATGGTGGAATGTGGGGCGAAGATGGTGTGGAAAAAACCTGGGCTTACTTTTTCCCCCAGGCAGGCAGAAATTATATGGTTTCTGTAAATGTAAAATTCTAAATGATGGCAGAGTGGTTTACGGCACATATTATTGAGATCTTTGGAGCTGTTACAGGTATCATTTATGTCTTTCTGGAGATAAGACAAAATATCTGGTTATGGCCTGTGGGGATAGCTACCTCCGCAACATATATATATGTGTTCAGAGATAATGGTTTCTATGCCGATATGCTTCTCCAGGTCTATTATCTTGCAATAAGCGTATATGGCTGGTGGGCATGGACGCATGGCAAACCACAGGAAGAGACTGTGAAGAGTGAGCTGAAGATATCGAGAATTGATTTAAAAACTGCAGTATGGACTTCCGCAGTCACAACATTGTTATTTTTTGTAATGTGGTATGTCCTCGACAGATGGACTGATTCTCCCGTTCCGGTATGGGATGCTGTGATAACCACACTGTCTGTCATTGCTACCTGGATGCTCACACGTAAAATCCTGGAGCAATGGCATGTGTGGATAATTGCAAATGCCATTGCGATTATTGTATATATCCTGAAAGGAATGTACCCGACAGTTATACTTTTTATAGTTTACTTTGTTATGGCTGTAGCTGGACTCTATGAGTGGCGGAAGGTTTATGCCTCCTATGCCGCGGAGAAAAGCGAAACCATTAATTAGTGGTGAATTGACGAAAATTATATATCATGAATTATTCAACGGCTGAAAAGACTATTGTCCTTGCCGATGGAGTTTTCCCCGGAAATGAGATGCCATTTGAGATGTTGTCTGAAGCAGGTTTTATTGTTTGCTGCGATGGTGCTGTGGAAAAGCTTGTTGCACATGGCTTTGAACCGGATATGATAGTGGGAGACTTGGATTCTCTTAGCCAGGATATGAAAAACAGATATGACACAATACTATCATTTGACCCGGATCAGGAGACAAATGATCTCACCAAAGCAGTTAAATGGTGCGTTTCACACGGGAGAAAAGACATTGTCATTCTTGGTGCCACAGGGCTGAGAGAGGATCATACCCTTGGGAATATTTCCCTTATTGCCGAATACAGTAAGATTGCCAACGTAAAAATGGTAACCGATTATGGCATCTTTGAAGTGCATTGGGAGAAAGTGACAATAGATTCCTTTCCGGGGCAACAGGTTTCCATTTTCAGCATAAATTCCTCAACGGTAGTGACTTCTCACGGCCTTGAATATCCACTGCAGGGTCTTTTGCTCGATAACTGGTGGAAAGGGACACTTAACCAGGCACGGGGAGACAGTTTTATGCTTGACTTCACGGGAGGACCGCTGATCATTTTTAAAAAGTTTAAAGTCTAAAGTCTGATTCAATCATCAACTCTGAATACTTTCGACTTTTGACTTTCAACTTTGTACTCTGCCACCTTGTTCATCAGTTGCATCCTGTTCCTGACGTTAGTTTTAATATAGATGCGGTGAGTATGGTCCTTTACCGTCTGCAGTGAGATGAAAAGTTTATCGGCAATCTCCTGGTTACTCAGTCCCTGGCAGATCTCCTTTACAATATCTGCTTCCCTGGCTGATATCTCAAACTTCTCGAAGAAGTTCTGAATATTAACTTTTACCGGTGTGGCTGATTTCTGGGTTATCCTGAAAACGACAAAATAGTTAAGGAAGATGGGGATGGCTGAAGCTGAGCCGAAGAGTAGAAAGGCAAAGACAAGGGCCATGATAATATCCTTTTCGATAAGGAAGATTGACAATACCTGTAATGTTACACCAGTTATATAAATGGCTGCGATTCTTATCCTGTCATTTATATTCAGGGGAGGAATGATCTTGCTTGGCGAAAATATGACCACAGCCGATAGGGTAAAATAGACAAGGCTTGCCCCGGAATAGTAGTATTTAAAGAAGGAGAGTGCCGTTGTGGATTTTTGCTCCTGAGTAAGTACTCCAAGTAAAATTATTATGCAAAAGTTTACAATGAGGAAAAGGGTTGAAAAAAGTCCCGAAAAGGATCTTCCTGCCACCCCGGCTGAAAAGCGAAGGAGCATCAGCCAGGCAAAAACCAGAAATGGAAGACCAAAGAGAAGCGAAATTATTGAGATTGCCGAGACAGCTTCTGCAGAAAGGTCAGGTGATGCCACAAAGGCAATCACAAATTGTCCCCATATACCATAAACACCGAAAGCAAAAATAAAAATGAGGTAATACAGCAGGAACCTGAGATACGGGACATCATATGTCTTCATCAGGCTTCTAACAAGCATTGTACCTGCCGCAGCAAAGGCAGTACAGAAAAGGAATGCTGCAATAATTAATAATTCCATCAGGTATTGACTTAAATGTAACTGAATGTAATTACAACTTTGGTAGTGTTGCCAATACTAAAGTAGGATTCTGCAAATTCACTACTAAGGTATGAATTCCATTTATCAGACAAGCTTTAGTTTTGTCTCATCAATCAAAATTTATTGACAGTAAAAAGCAAATCAAAATGGAAACAAAAAGAACTTACAGGTTTAAGCCATCATTTGGGACAGCGTATGGAACAGGATGGAGAGTTATGGGAGATAACTTCCTCAGATTTCTCCTTGTAGTGATTATTCTCGGATTGCTTACCACCCCTATGTCTATAGGTAAATTCGATTTGAATGACCTTGGGCATTTTGACCACATGGTAATGGATCCGGAGAAACTTATTACACTCGGGGCAATAGGTCTTGTTGCCGGAATTTTGGGCTTCATGGTCCTGCTTTACAATCTTTTGGTCTTACCGGTATTCCAGTACGGAGGACGGATGATGTTTCTCACCGGGGCCCGTGGCACTGACCCTGATTTTGATCATCTGATATCGGGTTTCAGAACCAACTACCTTAATATTATTCTTGCCAACCTTCTTGTGGTTGCGCTGGTAGGTATCGGACTGGTATGCCTTATTATTCCGGGTATTGTTATCGGATGCCGCCTTGGTTTCACCTCATTCCTTGTGATGGATAAGGGTCTTGATCCCATCAAGGCAGTGGAGGAGAGCTGGAGAATGACACGTGGTCATGGATGGACTATCTTCTTCATGGGATTCGTCAGCATTTTCATCTTTATCCTTGGATTCGCATGCCTCTTCTTCGGAGTATTTATTGCTATCATGTGGGTAAAGAGTGCATTTGCAGCTCTCTATCAGTCAGTACTTATCGAAAAAGGCCTCGTTGAGACTGAAGCTGAACCTGCAGTCGCTTAAGCTAAACATAAGATATCGAACACTTTTAAAAGTCCCGCTCATGGCGGGACTTTTATTGTTTCAATATTCAGCGTAATTATGTTTAAATAAAATTTCACAAAAAATGTTAATAGATTAAAAAAGAACGTGTTTGGCGTGAAATTTGTGCGCTATTTATGTCTGCGTCATAGATCATAATCAAGAACAGGACAGAAACGAGTCTTCAGATCTGAAGACCGGAATTGAAATATCTTCTGTGAAGGCAGCACACAAAATGTCTTAATGGACTAATAATTATTTTAAAACATTTAAAACCAGCCATGAAAAAATTCTTTATGTTTTTGCTGGTCATTGCAGTATCTCTGCCAATGGCAGCACAAAAGAAAACCTCCGGTTATCTTATCAACGGACAGATAGTTGAAACACAGACCGGGAAAAGTGTCCCGTATGCAACGGTTATTCTTGCAAATGACACGATAAAAGTAAAAAAGGCGCTGGCATGCGATGCAGCCGGCAAATTTTCATTTAAAACAGACACCGCCTCTTATTATACCCTTACTGTATCATCTGTAGGATATACCGGGGTAACTATGCCACTAAAGATATCGGACAGGGTAACGAATATTGGGGAGATTGCCATCAGTGAGGGTGTTGAACTTAAGGAGGTAAAGGTTACGGCACAGAAGCCTCTGGTCAAAATTGATGTTGACAAGATTGTCTACAGCATGGAATCCGACCCTGAGTCGCAGACCAACAATACCCTTGACATGCTCAGGAAGGTTCCGCTTGTTACTGTTGATGCAGATGAAAACATCACTGTCAATGGTCAGTCTAATTTTAAAGTATTGATAAACGGCAAGAGTTCAAACATGATGTCGTCAAATCTGAAGGAGGTTCTCAAGAGCTTCCCGGCAAATACCATTAAGGATATAGAGGTAATTACAAACCCTTCATCCAAATATGATGCAGAAGGTGTAGGCGGTATAATAAACATAATAACCAACAAAAAGACCATAAACGGATATAACGGAAGCGTGAGCATGGGTGTCAATACCAGGGGAAGCCAGAACGGAAGCCTCTATCTTGCAACGAAAATTAAAAAGTTCAGCTTCTCAATGCGTTACTTTGAGAGCCAGTTCAGGCAACCTGAGTCAACCGCCGAAAGCAACGGTGAGTATTTCAACAGCAGCGATTACAAATATTCAACCTCGAACAGTAAATATTCATATAAGGGAATCTCCAACGGTGTAACAGCTGAAGCAAGCTTTGAGATAGACACCTTCAATCTGGTCAGCATGTCCTTCTGGGGCTACGGCGGCAATTACCGCAGTGAAAGTAACTCAGGCACACAATATCTTAATTCGTCCGAAGAGATATCCCGCTTATATAATACTTTATATATTACCAAACAATCCTACGGAGCGTTGTCAGGTAATATAGACTACCAGCGTACCTATAAGAAACCGGACAAGTCTCTGACATTTTCCTACAAACTGGAAAATGAACCGCAGAAATCAAGGAATACATCTTTCATAAACGGTGTTGTCAGTTATCCTTCTTATAAGCTAGAATCTGACAATGATGCTGTGGGCAGGGAACAGACGCTGCAGATCGACTATTATAATCCTGTTACTGAGAAGCACCAGATTGAAGGAGGTGTTAAAGGTATCTTGCGTCAGAATACAAGTGATGTGGAGGGTTACCGCAATGATACGGTAAAGCTCACCAATACCAATGACCTGGATTATAATCAGTATATTCTCGGGATGTATGGCGGATATGTGTTTAAATATAAAAAGATAAGCACCAAGGCAGGCTTTCGTATGGAACATACCTGGAATGATGGTGTATCGATGGTTTCGGATGTGAAAACCAATTTCACCAACAAGCTGTTTAATGTTGTTCCTTACCTGAACTTTACATATATGCCAAAGCAGGGACACACCATCAAGACATCATATACACAGCGTCTCTCACGTCCCGGCATCTGGTATCTGAATCCTTACGTCAACAACATCGATTCAATGAATATCAGTTATGGAAATCCGTCATTGAAATCAGAGATATCAAACTCATTTGAGTTAAGCTATTCATACTTTACCCCAAAGTTCAATCTCTCTGCCTCAACATCGGCTTCGTTCACCAATAATGCCATCGAGCAAATATCTTCAATTCAGGATAACGGGGGCAAGGTTACCACATACAAAAATATTGGCAAGGATCAGCGTTATGGCATGAATGTCTATTCATCATATCGCCCGTCTGCCAAGTACAACATTTACTTTAACGGTAATGTCAGGTACAGCAAACTGGAAGCAAACAACGGATACGCTATTTCCAATGATGGTTTTGGTTACCAGGCCATGGTTGGTGCACGGTGTGTGCTATGGAAAGATGGATCTGTCAGTTTAAATGGCATGGTCTATTCACCTGATGTGATGCTACAGGGTAAGTCTTCAGGCTATTACTATACCAGCCTGGGAGTGTCTCAGTATTTTCTTAAGCGGAAGCTGACCCTTAGCCTGGCAGTGGCTGACCCTCTCTGGAAGAACAAGACCTTTACTTCGGAATATAAGGATATAACTTTCCGGAGTCATAGTGAGCAAACCCAGAATTCGCGTTATGCCCGTCTCAGCCTCACCTATAATTTTGGTAAGATGAACACGGAGGTCAAGAAAGCGCGTCGTGGCATCAATAACGATGATGTTAAGAGCGGCGGCAACAACCAGTCGAAAGAATAGATTGATTAACCGGAAAATGACATAGACAGTTTTCAAATCTCTGTTCCTGTTTCATTGTTTTAAACTCTTTATATTCTTTATTGTTTTATAATCAGTGTTTACCAGGACTCAGATTTTGATGATGTTCAACAAGAGATATATCATTTGTGTTGGGCTTATGGCTTTTATTTCAGCACAACTCTGCATGGCTGAAACCGGACCGCCATTTCTAACTGATGATCCTCAACCTGTTCAATTCAGACACTGGGAGTACTATGTCTCATCGATGGGCACATTTCAGAAGAAAACATGGTCGGGTACACTACCGCACTTTGAAGTGAACTATGGTATAATCAAAAATGTACAAGTACATCTTCTTTTACCTGTTAACTATAACTACATTAAACATGAGGGTGCAAAATTCGGATACGCCGATACGGAGTTTGGTATTAAATATTGTTTTGTACAGGAAACAGAAAACAGACCTCAGGTTGGGATTTTCCCAATTGTTCAGATCCCCACGGTAGAAAATAACGAATTTGGCAACGGAGAGGCCCAGTTTTTTTTACCTGTCTGGCTACAGAAATCGTGGAAAAAATTGACCACTTATGGTGGTGTCGGTTATCAGTTAAATCCGGGTAAGGGTAACAGGAATTTTCTGTTTACGGGATATGAGATACAGTATGATTTTTCTCCTGTGATAACTCTCGGCGGCGAGCTTTACTATCATACTCCAGATGAAAGCCAGGGTAAGCCAGTATTTGCCTTTAATGTCGGAGGTTACCTGAATATGAGCTCTAAAACACATATTCTCTTTTCATTGGGACAAAGTTTTACAAACCAGAGCTTCATTAGCTCATATATAGGGTTTTTGTGGACAATTTAGGATTTAAAGACCTGGGTTTTTCTTCTCTGTGCCATATGTGTCCACTGTGGTTAATCCTCTTTGCTTTCCTCTTTAGGCTTTCCGCTCTCCGTTTTTTTATTGAACAGCTCAAAAGCCGGGCAGCCCTGATCGCGCTGACTGCAAATGGTCTCCGACCATCTATAAGTTTAGGTAGTTTAATTCCTACCATAACCAGATGTTCTCCGAATATCAGGCAATTCACGCGGAACGCAGAACCGGGTACGCGGAACCCCTGAACTCTTTATCCAAATATTTGTTTTACAAATCGTAATTCTTTTCCATATTTTTGTTACAAATAACTACTACAATGAAGGAACTGTTTCGCTTTCTGACAGAACTTGATCAAAATAATAACCGGGAATGGTTTAATGCCAACAAGGATTGGTACCTGAGATCCAAAGAAACCTACGAGTCGTTTGTAGGAGAGATAATAAATGGCTTAAGCTCATTTGATCCTGAGATTGCCGGAGTGCAGGTTAAGGATTCTGTCTTCAGGATTTACCGCGATGTACGCTTCTCAACGGATAAGAGCCCATATAAGACACATATGGGTGCCTTCATAGCCCGTGGAGGGAAGATGAGCGCCCGTGGAGGCTATTATGTTCATATTGAGCCTGGCGGGTCTCTCTTTGCCGGCGGTATATGGTGCCCTGATGCTGCACTTCTTAAAGCACTACGCCAGGATATCTTTGCAAACGTGGATGAGTTCACGGCCCTTCTTAACGATCCGGAATTCTCACATCACTTTTCCATGGACGGCGAGAAACTTAAAAAAGTGCCGGCCCCGTTCCCTAAAGATGAGCCGGGATCCGAATGGGTAAAATATAAAAGCTACACTCCGGTAAACATGGTGCCTGACGAGTTCTATTTTAAAGGCGATCCGGTAAAGAAAAGCCTGGAACGACTTAAACTGCTATTGCCATTTAATAAGTTTCTCAACTTTACGGTTGACGAAACGGGGAGGCGGTAGGTAGTAGGTAGTAAGTAGTAAGTAGTAAGTAGTAAGTAGTAAGTAGTAAATAGTAAGTAGTAAGCAGTAAGCAGAAGGTAGTAGGTAGCAGGTAGCAGGTAGCAGGAAAGGGATTAAATCTTTTCGAGTTTCGCAAAGCGAAGCAACAGCTTCTTCATTCCTCCCTCACCAAAATCAATCATTGCAGTTGTATTGGGAGCCTCTCCCTCAATAGCCGCAACAGTGCCTGTGCCGAACCGCTCGTGTTTAACCCTGTCACCAACAGTTAAATCGGTGAGTGTTACTGAAGCTACCGGGGCACTCTTTGCCGATGTGTCAACACGCTTAAGCTTGCGCTCAACCGGAGTAATTACCGGTTTTGGAGTGGCTTCAATATATGGTGTACGTTCTTCTTCAGTGCCTGCATGACCCATAGCCCTTCCAGCACTCTGCGGGAACGTTACAAATTCCTTATCAATATCCGTAATGAAGCGGCTTGGACTGGTTCTCTCAAGATTACCCCATTTATACCTGTTAAGAGTATAACTGAGTGTCACCCTGTTGCATGCCCTGGTGACAGCCACATAAAATAACCTGCGCTCCTCTTCAAGTTCCTTCGGGTTAAATACATTCATGTTGGAAGGGAAGAGGTTTTCTTCCAAACCTACAATATAGACATATTTAAATTCAAGCCCTTTTGCGGAGTGAATTGTCATCAGTGTAACCTTGTCACGTTCCTCCGGTTTCTCATTATCCTGGTCGGTCAGTAGGGAGACTGTGGCAAGATATGTTCCTATATCGGCCGGCTCACCATTAGTGACAGCATACTCGGTAAACTCTTTTATGCCGTTTAAAAGCTCCTGTATGTTCTCAAGCCTGTCCTTATCCTCCGGCAGTGTGCTTACACGAAGATCGTTTATAATTCCGCTGGCCAGTGCCATCGCATTTGCAAACTCGTATGCGGTATCTGTAACTGTCCGGCTGACAAAGGGAGCCATCAGAGTGGTGAAGACACTGAGCTTTGACCTGAGGGCAGGAGAGAGGTGACTGAAATAAGTCTCGGAGGTGATAAGTGTCCAGACAGAAATATCCAGATTCGTTGCCAGTTCAGAAAGCTTCTGCACCGTAGTATCGCCAATACCTCTCTTAGGATAATTTATTATTCTCTTTAATGCTTCAGCATCATCTGTATTTACTGCCAGACGAAGATAAGCAATCAGGTCCCTTATCTCTCTGCGTTCATAGAATGATGCCCCACC
>Ga0116171_10005452_pt1 | contig 11158 bp, 4 predicted proteins | sample AD_JPNHW2_MetaG_FD_89798 | JGI IMG/M metagenome (GOLD analysis project Ga0116171, IMG submission 89798) | Active sludge microbial communities of municipal wastewater-treating anaerobic digesters from Japan - AD_JPNHW2_MetaG | ecosystem: Engineered > Bioreactor > Anaerobic > Digestate | place...
CCTATCACTGTGATCCTGATCGCTAAAAAACAAGTTTGAAGTAGAATTGCGGGTAACCTTGCAACACACACACCTGTAAAGGTATAAGTACAAAATCACACTTAGCATGAACTTCAAACAACACCAGTTCAAAATAATCTGATCCAGCCCGAATGTCAAATCTATTATACTTGCGTAAGCTGTTCCGGATCGTTTTATACAGAAGGTTTAGGGGAGGAAATGGTCACGTCACGATATGGTATTGGGTTCCAAGGATGTCTCCGAAAATGGACAGTTTAAACAAAAAAGGGAGCGCGGACAGTCCGCACTCCCATAGTATTGAAATGATGTGGTTTAGTTCCTTAAAGTCTCTAACCGGCGACTGATCTGATCCCAGGTCAGCTTTTCCGGTCTCTCACGTAAGGATTCCAGCCAGGTTCTCTGCGCGGGACTGAGATTCATGACTGCACGCACACGGTAGAACATGTTATCCGCGAAACTGGCAACCAGATAATGCGTGAAGGTCGCGGTCGGAGTTGCCCAAAGATAATAATAGTAGTTATCGACGTTCTCATAGGGTGTTTCATTATACTCGATCACATACAGATCAGGCGTCAGAGTCACTCCTCCGACGGAAACGCTAACCGGTGACCAAGTCAGGACTGCGCTTTGATCCACGATCGTGACGACAAGATTCTGCACCACAGCCGGAACATCGTTACCCACTAAACCGACTTGCAACACAGGCATATTATTGGCATTGCTGTTGATAGTGAGTATACCGTTGACAGGAAGCTCGTCCAAGGGACTGAATCTCACCTTTATCACGTCCGTTGCGCCGGGGAGAATGCCTACGTTCAGATTGGCATACTGGTAGCTGAATCCGCTGCCGGTGCAATTCAGGCTATTCACGATCAGGTTCGAAGTACCGGTGTTCTTGATGATCACATCTGCCCAGGCAGTCGTCTGCCCCACATTCGCGTAGAATCTCATGGGACTTGCGGTTTGCAGATCTATCTGAGCATAATTTGGATTCACCTGTATGTAATTCGTTTTGGTCAGAGAACGAGGCGCGTCCATGGTGTTGGTGACTGTCAGGCTAACTGAATAAGTCCCTACCACGGTATAAACATGCAAAGGATTCTTCAGAGTCGATGTGGCACCATCTCCGAAAGTCCAGCTCCAGCCGGTTGTCGGTTCAGACAGCCAGGGAGTCGAATCCGTGAACTGGACACTAAGTGGAACGTTTCCTGAAACCGGAGTACCGCTGAAGGCAACAGGAGGGATGGAACTAGAAACAGAGAAATTCGCGTCAGAAATATCTATTGTATTAGGCGTAGTGGCAGGATCACGCCTGACTCTGACCTTATAGGTGGAACCGACGGTTCCCGGAACTAACCACGAATAGGTTCCGAGAGAGGCTGTCAGTGCCGTTGAAGTGATAGTACTCCAGGATGTTCCGCCGTTCGTGCTATAGTCCAGCTTAACCGATGATATATCCGGCTCAGCGCGCCAGCGTATGTTGTAGGTAGTACCCGTGATAAGGGTCTCACCACCGTTAGGACGCAGAAGCTGCAGGTGCTGGTAAAGGGTAAAGACATTGTCACTCTCGTCATAAACGGTAGTTGGAGCGGCAGTATCGGAGACCCTGACCCTGGCATTGGGGCTGTTGTATTCACTGGCTGACCAGGAGTAGGTTCCGGACGAAGCAGTTAGCCCCGTGGCGATCGTTACAGGCCAGGTCGTTCCTCCATCCAGGCTCAGCTCGAGCTTGACCGTCGTGACCGTGGATGACTGCCAGGTGATCGATCTTGTGGGCGGATAATACCAGTTCTCACCTCCGTTTGGAGTGAGCAATTGCAAAGATGAGATCGTAAAGTTATTGTCGCTGATATCGGCAAAACTGTCCTGATCTCTGGCTGAGATCCTGATTCTACAGGTTATAGAACCCTGCATGGCAGGAACGGTCCAGACATACATCGTGTCCGTAGGCGCGATATCCGTCGCAATGGTGATCCAATCCGCTGTTGTTGATGTGTAGTTCGTCGCGTACTGGATCTTCAGGGGTGTGCTGACCCCGACGCTTGTCCACTTGACCTGATAAGCTCTTCCTGTCTGAAGTTTGATGTTCGTCGCCGAAGGATAGACTACATCGAGATCGGCTATCGTGAACGTACCCGAAGACTGTGATGTGACACTGGCATCAAGAACGTCCGTCAGCCTGACGAGGCAGTTGGGACTGATGTCGTCCACCGCGATTGTTCCGGCATAAGAACCTGTAGCAGCCGTCGTGGAAGCGATCAGAACTCTCCAGGTATTGCCTCCGTCTTTACTGAATTCGACCTTAAGGTTGGCGATCCCACTGCTCGTCCAAGTCACATTCAGCTTGTTTGACGAGGGTGGAGGAGCCAGAACATGGTCTCCCGCATTGGGAAACAGAAGGCTCAGTTTCACGATCGCGAAGGGATTGTCACTCCAATCATATATGGCAGGATTTGTCGTACTGCTGATCCTATAGTAACAGGCAGCGGCAGGAGTATCAGGAATAGTCGTCAGATAGCTGTTAGCACTTGCGGCAACAGAAGCGACAACTGTTGACCAGCTCAAACCTTCATCCAGGCTTAACTCGATCTTGACGTTGCTGACTCCGCTAGACGTCCAGGTGATATAGTATTGCTGACCGACCTGAAGCTTGATATTTGCGTCACTGGGATAGATCACTGCAATAAAGGGATAACTGCCGGTACCTACCGTGAAATTGGCATCGCTGACATCATAGAGCGCGGGATTAGCATTGTCTTCCACTTTCATCAGGCATTGCGATGAGCTTACGGATGGCACCGTAAATGAGAATCTACCCAAATTACTTAGCACGGTCGTAACGTTCAGCTTTGTCCAGGTCGAGCCATTATTACTCGAGAAATAGATATTGACGTTGGTCACATTGGACATGGAGTACCAATAGATGATCTTTGTAGAACCGGCAACCCAGGACTCTCCTCCGTTAGGAGAAAGCACCTTGCCACCGTTGAAAGACGCCTGTGTCGCCCAGGGAGAGCCGATACCTGCACCATCAACGGCTTGCACACTCCAATAGAAATCGCCGAAAGGCAATGCCGCAGCTTTGATCATCCAATAGCAATTGCTTGAAGCTATCCCAAGCCCCGCTTTACGTCTATAGCCTGTGGAAGATGCATTGGGTGGCAGGATCTGAACACCGCCTGAACTGGTACCGATCCTCAGATTATAGCTGAGAGCATTGGTCGGGGTGATCGTATCAGAGCCTGGCAGCCAGGAGAACTTGATATACTCCCCAATCTGCTGAACAGCCAAACCAGTGGGAGCTGTGGGAGCAAGATTAGCTGCCGAACCGTTGTTCTTGTAGATCTTGGTAATGGGTGTCCCGGTATTATCCAGACCGGTCAGGGCAAAATCCAGATCACGGTCCGCGTCGTAGTCTCCCCAGGTGACGCAAGACATTCTCACGCCGGGAAGGCTAAAGGTCTCATCGTAGAAATAGATAAAGGAATTGTTCCTATAGATACGGGAGTAGTTCTCTGTCGTTGTACCATCGGAATACTCACCCGTAAGCAGGAGATCAGCATCTCCGTCGTTGTCATAATCACCCAGATCGAGGGAAGCATTCTGCACTCCCGGAAGATCGACCGCGGTATCGACGAATGTCCCGCTGTCATTGCGGTAGAGTTTCGTATAATAGGTGACGGTTCGTTTCCCTGCCATAAAGAGATCCAGATCACCATCATTATCATAATCAGCCCAGGCAACTGTGGATAGAGAGACCCCGATTATCGCCGTCGTGCCGGTGGTAAGCTTGGCGAAGACACCTGCCGTATTCTTCCAGATCTCCGTCACTTCCGTGCTTGCAGTTGCACCTGAGATAACGAAATCAAGATCACCGTCATTATCATAGTCACCCCAGGCAACGCTGGAACTCCAGACGCCTGTAGCGATCGTCAGAGACGTAGTGAACGTCCCTAAGGTGTTGATATAGATGATCGTACGTGGCGTTCCGGTTCCGTCTTTACCGGTCACAAGAAGGTCGAGATCACCATCGCTGTCATAGTCTCCCCAAGCCATAGCTCCTGCTTCCAGACCGACCAGCGTTGATGATGTGTGCGGGGAGAACTCGCCAGCCGAGTTGTTGTAGATCTTCGTAAGAGGAATTCCTCCCGAAAGACCTGATATAGCAAAATCCAGATCGCCGTCATTGTCATAATCCCCCCAGGCAACAGCCGCGGAGGAATAGCCGGCAATGGTCGTACCCGAATCAACGAAGGTTCCGGCGTTATTCCGGTAGATCCTGGCAATTCTGGTAGTATCAGTCGTCGAAGCCTGACCAGCGATGAGCAGATCCAGATCTCCATCTCCGTCATAATCTCCCCATGCTTCTGAGGATTTGTATACTCCCGGAATCGGAATGGTCTGCTCAGCAAAAGTCGTCCCCCAAACGTATAATACACAAAGCAATATGGCTAATGATAACCATGCCTTTTTCATATTTTCCTCCAGCGGGTTGTTTCTGAATGCCGATTGTCAAGCTTGAGTTTTATTTGTCAAGAACAATCTTAGCATAAAAGTCTTCAGAAAAACCAGTTGCTGATGAACGTCCATTTCGGGATTCTGACGCCATAAATCTGCTGTCTGTCCACTGATAAAGTCTCTACCTCGTCTTGAATGCACCGATCAATATGCAATATATAGAAACAGACCCGGCTGATATACCGGGTCTGCCATAGCTTATACTTCTGGACTTTACTTACTTGGCAAGTATCATCTTCTTAGTTGATGTATATCTGCCGCTGGTCATGCGGTACATATAGATACCGCTGGATACAAGCTGTCCATGGGCATCGGTTCCATCCCAGTCGATATGGTAGAAACCGGGTGAGTCATGCGAACTTTCGAAGCTGCGGATGATCTGCCCTCTCAGGTTAAACACGTCCATTCTCACGTTCCCTGCTTCTTTCAAGGAATAGCGCAGAGTCGTACTCGGATTAAAGGGATTGGGGTAGGCATCCATCAGCATGGTGCTAAGCTGAATTCCCGGCAGTTCCGGATCATCTTCAGGGTCACCGATCGTCACCGCGATAGGACCGTAAAATTGAGACGTACCGCCAAGTGAAGCGCTTTCCAGCCAATAATAGTATTGCATATTGTTATATGCCTCGAAATCCGAATAGAAATAGCTGATCTGCGTTCCGTTGACAACACCATTGTCTATAAGCTGCGCATTGATCCTCAGCGCTGTGTTCAGTTCTGCGCTTTCACCGCGATAGATATTATACCCAGCGTGATCTGTTTCCGATTCCGCCACCCACGCGAGAGTAACGAAAAGACCGGAAGACACCGTAGCAGTAAAGCTGCTCAGTTCCACAGGCAAGGTTTGATTGTCGTTAATAACCACAACGGCAGTACCTTTCGCGTCGAAATCCACATACTCGAAAGTATAGCCGGTAGTTTGCGAGGGAATTGGATTAGCTCCCTCAAACACCTGATTACCCAATGCTATCCAGCAATACCAATCCGAAACCCAACCCACAGGCTTCATTATCGTGACGTTCCTCGTTCCAGTCGCCGTGACCGTAAAGACCTGTGCCGGGATACCCGTATCCACCTCGAGAAGACCGGCAGGCGCCACTCCGCCTGAGCTTACTGTCACACCATCGGGAAGAGAACTATTATCATCATCGATAACTATCTCTTCAAGCGCGCCTATTGCCATAAAGCGTCCTTCATCCGCACCGATATCTGGTCTGCCGGCATTACGATCCTGACCATCATAGTCCTCATCAAATCCCGCCAGAACGAGGGCATTACCCTCCACATTGGTAGGCACCCCGGTCTGGATATGCAAGTCAATTTCACCACTGGTACTGATAAAAGGAACATCTTCCCAGAACGAACTTTGCTCCCGATCCGCCAGCAGCGTCTTATATCTCTCAAGAGTACTGATCGAACTGCCATTCAAATCGAGCATCCTATCCGCGAAATATATGTTACTGCCGGAATTGGGACCGATATAATAGGGAAAAGAGAAAGCGTTGGAGCTCAGAGCAGTCGAATACCCTGTGGAACCGGGGATACATTTATTCACAACGATATTATTACGGATATTATTGGCTGTTCCACCCCCGAGGCAGATACCGGTCGCCGCGAAGTATGGACTAACGCCCTGATGATCCAGATATATGGTATTGTAATGGATATTAATGCCGTCCCCTCCGGCGATCTGGATACCCCTGATGACTGGAGTAGATACTGTATTATATCCCGGAGCACGCAATCCGTAGATCATATTGTTGTAGATATTGCATGCAGTACTGTTACCAATATACAAACCATAAGTGACCTGGTCAGTCCCTGTACTTGTAAGATCATAGATAGTATTCCCGTAATTGTTTACAACTCCGCCCGATTGGAAAATGCCGCATATCGACGTACCGGTTGTAAAATTGTAGATCCGGTTGCGATAGACGTTCGATTCCCCGCCATATCTGATACCATAGATATCTCCTCCGGCGGTAATATCATGAATGGCATTATCATTTATCTGCGCGTCCGTACTCAGCAGAGAGATGCAAAAACATGATCCGCTGCCGCTGCTTATGTTCGAAATAGTATTATTGGCACATAGCTGATCTCTGCCGGTACCAGCACTCGTATAGATACCATAGAACGCTGATGAACCTGAGATCGAAACATTTGAGAAGATATTATTGGTGATAGTCTCCAAACCACTGCTCGCAGTCCCGTAGTTGTAGTAGCAGTAGATAGAACCTGTACCAGAGGTGCGGTTGATCGCGCCAATTATCCGGTTATCGCTCACTGTTTTATCCGGAGTTGACGAGCTGGCACTAATGAAGTACGTATTCCCCGTAAAAGCCATTGTCCCTGCCGCAAAGCTGTTGCCGACATAGCTTTCGCTGGTGCACAAACTCCCGCAATATATATAGTAAACAAACGCGTTCGTTGCCGAAACAGCCAGAGTAATGCTGTTGTGATCGATGTGATGAACTCCGCTGATACCGACACTTAAATAAATCCCATAGAGCGTGTTAGTGTGCGCAGTTCCTCCCCCTCCGGCGTTATCGATGGTATTGTAAGACACGGAAGGATTGGCAACGTAGGTGCAGTATATGCCGTTGGAGAGCACTGATCTGCCGCCACCATAGTTCTGGATCAGATTCGGAGCTCCTTCCTCACCTATGGTAATATCGCTATCCGAAAACCCCACAGCGGATGAACCACGGCTATATATCCCATGAACTACGTTCTGCACAGTGACTCCACTGATCCTGATGAATTTACTTCTTCCGCTCTCCGCAGTGACTGTGACGCCAGTAGCGGAGCTGGTAGTGACAGGACCATTACTGAGATAAATGCCGATAACAGCGTTGCTGGTGCCTTTATTCATCGTCACTACGCAGTTCAGGACGCTTATGTGCTGGCAGCCATCAGTCCCGCTTGGTTTGAAGGTAAGATAGCCATATTCAATTGTAGATTCATTTGCCCGAACGTCGATCCCGTCCCAGGTGACGTAATCACATCCGTCCATGCGAATGATCGCGTCGCCTGATCCCGCCACGGTAGTTGTTGAGATGGTTCCCGTATCGGTTCTGGTGATCAAAGGATTCGCGCCTACCCCGTTCTTTTGGATAGTGATCGAATACGCAGCGGAACCTGTTGCCGTCAGGGTGATCGGGGCACTTATCGATTCAGTGTGCCCGGCACTGACATTGATGACGATATTATCGCTAACAGTTTGGCTATTGAGCCAGCTAACCGCTTCAGTCAGAGTCGGATAATCAGCGGGCACAGAAACGCTGACTGTAGCGCCTAAAGATGAGAAAACTCCCAGTACCAAAACCAGGAAAACCGGAAGCATGACGTGTCTATTCATGGCTATCTCCTTGCGGGGCTTTTAATACAATACGCATTTGTCCTTCCAGGAATCTGAGGATTTCGAAACACTCGTGTATCCCAATATCAACAAATCCCTATAGAATCATATTTTATTCGCATTTACGATATATATAATCCAGCTGAACATTCAACTGCCCAAGTATCAAAGCTCATCATTAATGATAGCAATGTGTAGAACTGCACATTTAACTGTATTCGACTACTATAATAATGATACTCCATAAATGTCAAGGAGTTTCTTCAGCTACAAGATTAATGTCTTCTCGAACATGTCTGAGGATTCACTCCTCAGCACCGGAGACAAACTCTATTGATCCTCCTATCCACCCACCGGTTTTGATCGGACTCCACTATAATTATTTCCGCTGAACAACCACTGAGATTTATTAGTAATGCTTATAATTCATCTCTACTTCCCTATAGATCCCTGCGACACATCTCTAATGATCCCCTAATCATTCCCTAATCATTCCCTAATCGGATTAGGGAATGATTAGGGAATGATTAGAGAATTGTTAGTGATGTTTATAGTGGGTCTTGAGGGGGGAAAAGGTGAAGATCGGGGGATTCCTCTAAGGTGAAAAAGGAGATCAGAAAAAGAAATGACTGCCGGATATGAATCCGGCAGTCACTATTATCAGAGCGGGTTTTAGGGCTTTACCCGCAAGGTAGCTTTGGGGTTAGTTCCTGATCGCGGAGACCTTGAAGAAGCGTCTCTCATTCAAGGTAGCGCTCAGCCTCCAGATGTTCGGACTACCCGGATCGAACGTTCCGGAACCGCTCACCTCGCTGTAAACTCCATAGGGGTTCGTCGAGGCGAAGATCCGATAGCTTGCCGCTCCTGTCACAGGCGTGATCGTCAGGCGGATAAGGCTTCCTTCGAGGGCGATCGAGGCGATCCCTTCGACGTGCGCGATGATACTGATCACGGCAGTGGTCAGATTGTTGCTGACAGCGATCTCGGCATCAGCCACCGTCACGCTGAAGCCGGTGACGTTGTTGTCAAAATCAGCGCCTGTGAAAGCCAGAGTGAGGATTGCCGTCGTGGAATTCACATAGCTGACGTTGGAGATGCTCAAGCCCGCAGGAGCGTTATTCAGGCTGAAATTGCCAAGGCTGAGACCGGCATCGGTAAAGGTCGTATTCTGCAGCATCAGGACCAAGGTCGATCCGGCAAGATTGATCTCTTCCAGAGCTTGCGAAGGCGTGATCGTCGCGGTTGCCACGACGGGTTGGGAAAGTGTCACTGCCAGATAGGGCGAATACATGCTATAGCCGTCGATGAAGAATGATCTCAGACGGTAATAGTATGTCGCTCCGGGGGTTAGACCGGTGATGCCATAGCTGGTGACGAGATTGACATCCAGATTGTTATATCCGGCGACAGGGTTGGTGAAGAGGCTGTCAGCGGCGACCTGCAGATAATAATCCGTCGCGGATATCGGGGTACTCCAGTTTCCGGTGAAGCTCGTCGTCGTGATGTTCGTGTTCGATATCGGACAGGGCGTCCAGATCCTTGCGGCATAACCGGGCATATCGATGAAGGGATTGCGGTTGCCCTGGCGTTCGGCTATACGGTTGTTGCGGCGAACTTCCCAGGCATCAGGCGGATCCTGAACATGCCATTGCAGCAGGGTCGAGAGCTTTCCATAATAAGGCTGGTAGGTTCCTGCGTCCGAATAGGTGTAGTCCACCAGCTCCAGATTCGTGGTGAAATTGGAATCATCGCCGTCATAACGGACAGCCATATACATGATCATGCGGGCAACATCGCCTTTATCGGCATCTCTGGGTTCCCAGGTGTTTGTGGTGTCGAAACAGCCTGTCGTGCCTGTATACCCCGAAGGTGGCGAAGCATCGGTGTAAGCAGTGCCACCGGCATCGAAGTCCTTGTTGTTCTTTCGGGAATTGACAGTGGCATCGCAGGGACGGAGGTGATGCAGATCAGTACCGGCAGGAGCGACGTCTCCGAAGTTGCCGTGGCTCTTGCTCCATGTATGTTCTCTGTTCCAGTCTGTGGTTCCGGAGCCGAAATCGGCTTTGGGTATGCTCCAGCCTGTGTATATCTCGATGAGGTTGTTGGAATTTGCCGGGTCTTCATCGGTGTAGGGCAGCTGCGTCTTGAGACCGTCATAGGAATACTGGGTGGTGTGAGTGCCCTTGATCAGCGTGTGCAGCAGGGTTTTCAGGGTCGTTCCCGTTCCATAGATCGTGGAATAGTATCCGGAACCAGAGGAAGTGCTGGTCGTGACTGATTTGGGATTATTGGTCGCGGTAGTGGTGAGGAAACGGGTCTCGGTCGCCGTGCCGTTGTAATCGTAGATCCTGAACCAGTAAGTCGTATTGGGTGTGAGGTTTGTCACTGTGCAGCCGTTGAAGGGATCGCCTTCGACGAATTCGGTCGCGCCGTTATAGACGACTTGCTGACCTGAACCGGCATAGACGGTGTTCGCTGTGGGGCTTGTGCCGTCCGTGGGGGCGGTGAAGGTATTGACTGTGTTGATCTTGACTATGCGGTATTCACCGTTTCCGGGAGTCCATTCGAGAGAGATCGAAGTCAATGCGGGATAACCTGTGATTCCGCTTGCCTGAACGGTCGGAGCTGAGATCGGACCTCCGGTGACGGTTCCGCTGACCGTAAGATTGACGGTGATTGCTCCGTCGCTGGTGTGAGCGATGCTCCCGCTGTAGGTTCCGTTCGCGGTTGCCGTGAGTCTCACGAGGACTGTTCCGCTGAAGGAAGCAGGTACGCTGGTCGTGCTGGTGAAATAGCTTGTTCCTCCGTTGGTAGAAACCTCAAATCCGGCGGGGATGATCAGGGTGATGGAGCTCGTGAGGAAAGCTCCGGAAAGAGTATAACTCTGAGTGGCGGAAGGAGTTCCAACCGTGGCAGTGAAGGGGCTAAGGGTTCCTGTGAGGTTGATGACCGGCGCTGTGCTCGATGGAGTCGAGACGTCGATCTCGTTGGAATTGAGGCTCGTGCCGAAGGTATTTACCGCTCTCACGACATAATGATAGTCCGTCACTTCAGCTAATCCGCTGACAGGATAGGATGTGACGTCTCCGACGCTCAGATTTTGATAGCCTGTCACATAGCTGATCGATCGGCTTCCCATGGTGTGAGAACCAAGGTAGGTGGCGGTATCGATCGGGAAGCTGTTCCACTCCGTCGCCAGAGTCGGGAATCCTGCAGTGGGATTGGTCGTGACGCCGCTGATGACCGTGCTCTTGCGGA
>Ga0116171_10005453_pt1 | contig 11157 bp, 14 predicted proteins | sample AD_JPNHW2_MetaG_FD_89798 | JGI IMG/M metagenome (GOLD analysis project Ga0116171, IMG submission 89798) | Active sludge microbial communities of municipal wastewater-treating anaerobic digesters from Japan - AD_JPNHW2_MetaG | ecosystem: Engineered > Bioreactor > Anaerobic > Digestate | place...
ACAACAGGAAGAAATGCAGAATAAAGAAGTAGAACAGAGCGTAAATTTAGCTAAAGAAAAAATCAAAGCGTCGAATAAAGGAGTTGGGAATAAATCTATGTTAAAAGAAGTTCCTGCGACTCCAAAAAACTTATGAGCATGAGAAAAATAGTGCCAAAAGATAATAAGCCAATGACTGACACTCCATCCGTATCAAGCGATAGACCAATATATCCATATTTTAGAATTGAATTGCAACATTTACCAGAAGCTAAAAAATGGGATGTTGGCAAAGAGGGAGTGATTGCCATTAAATACAAATTGGTTGGCAAATCAATAAGCCGATACCAGAATGATGTAGAATTTGAAATTCATGGTATTGATCCAGATCCGAAAGAGTCTGATAAGAAAGAAGAATAAAATAACAAATTTAATCGTAATGCGTCGTTCCGTCGCCAGCGACAATAAATAAGTGGTCACGCAGTCCAATTTAATAAATAAAAATACTTCTATGAATGAAGATATTGTGGCGCAGTTCAAAGTAGAGGGGCAACCTGCCTTTCCTACAGAGGACACAGAGAACGATAACTCTGCTGATTCGCCATCAGGTGAAAAAACGAACATCGATCAGACCCAATCGCAAGAGGGGGGACAAAACTCTGGCGGTAAACAAGATGACGATGAGGGTAAAGATAAAAGTCGAGGATTTGCTGATGATCCTCGATGGATCGAGCGCGAAAAAGATTGGAAAGAACGTTTCAATACTCAAGAGCAAAGACATACCGAAGAACTACAGCAATTAAGGGAAGAATTCATGGGTAAATCTAATAAAAATGATATTACCCCAGAAGACATCCCGAGTTGGTTTGGCGGCGATGCTGACCAATGGAAAGAGTTTTGCGACTACAATGGAAAACTCATAAAAGAAGCACAAGAGGGGGCCATTAAAATGATCACCTCTAAATCTGAAGAAGATCAAAAGCGTATTGATGAGGCGACTAAGTATTTTCAAGATACGGTCACTGAAATCGAAAGCGATAAATCTGTTAACCCACAAGGTGAAAAGATTGATCGCAATAAACTTTTGAAATTCGTGTTAGACAACGATTTAGTAGATAGTCAAGGGCGTTGGAATTATAGGGCTGGATTCTTAATGATGAAAGGCTCAGCAATAAATAACTCCAACATCCAAGATAAAAAGAAAATCGCTGGTGCCTCCATGGGTGGCAATAAAGCCGATGCCAAACAACCGAACATCACGACCTCCGAGGACTTCAAAAAACCTGGGAGCAGGCCGTGGTAAATCTAAAGTAATTTAAGTCGTCGATAAATTTAATTTCTTACACTTATGACAGAATTATATGGACAAAGGATACAAACTACAGTGCAAACTAAATACTTGCCATTCGTAGTGGATACTATCCTAAACTCAAACGTATTGTTCCAGAGAATAGTTCGTGGCGCAAAGAAATGGAGTGGCAGAACCTTAAGATGCCCAGTGAAAGTTTCTAAAAACTCAACTGGTACTTCTTTCAGAGGTTTTGATACTTTCTCTACTGCTGCTACTGACAATCGTCAATACATGGAGTACACACCATCTTTTTATCAGATTACATGTGCTCTTCCTGGCGATGAACTTTCTGTGGCCGATACCGAAGATAAGGTTCTCGACCTTATGAAACTTACCATTCAATCAGATACCGAAGATATGGCCGATGATTTAGGCACTATTTTCTATGCTGATGGTACTGGTAACGGCTCCAAAGATCCTTTGGGTCTCGCAGCCATCGTCGATGACGGTAGCTCCGTCGCATCAATCGGAGGTTTATCAAGATCTACCTATGCAACCTTGTGCTCAACAGTGACCGCTTCAGGCGGAACTTTGACATTGTCCAAAATGGATACCTTGCATGCCGCCGTTGCCTCTGGCGCACAAAAACCGACAGCATGGTTCACTACTGAAACCATCTTCAATTTGTACGGCCAATTGTTAAGACCGCAAGAAAGAATCATGAAAGAAGCCTCAAAGATGAAAGGCATGACTGGCGGTACTGGTTTCACTGCATTGGAATTCAATGCGAAACCGATCATCATGGATGAAAAATGCACCTCTGGCGCATTGATCGCCTTGAATGAAAGCTATGTTGACTGGTATGCATTACCATTCTTCGGCGCTAAACCGATCTCTTACAAGAGTCAGATCGAGGGCAATGACTACGAAGCCCCCATTGGATTAGGGTTCTCCTGGTCTGATTGGATTATTCCAGCAAATGCTGGTTCAGTAGTCGGCCATATTTACTTCGGTGGTCAGTTTATTACTACCAATCCGAAGAGGCATGGTAAATTAACAAGTATTACAGGAATCTAGTCGAGATCCTGTAACAATGTTGTTATCACCGCTGATGCTGGCGTATTGATAGTACACGCTAATAGCTAATAAAGTCGAATAATTATTAATTCAAACACATGAGCACACAATTAACAGGCGCAATAACAGTCGTAGCACAGCAATTACATTCCGAAAGTTCTACTGCTTTACACGATATAGGTTCTTTGGTTCACTCCAACGATGGAAGATCATACCGATATTGTAAAGCTGGTGGTACTGCTTTGGTCGCTGGAAAACTTCAGCAATCATCTGCAGAAGATACCACTAACTTCCAGAATCTAACTTGTGCTGTCAGCTCCGCTGGCGCAACCTCAATCACCACTACTTCAACAGTCACGTTGACTGCGAATAAATTGGCTGGTGGGTTGCTCACAGTAACTGCCGCTACTACTGGTGCTGGATTCCTCTATAAGATTAAAAGTCACGCTGCTGCAACTGCGGCCGTTGTAACCTTTAATTTAGAAGATCCAGTTGTGGTTGCTACCACAGGCACAGTGACTATAGATGCTGCTCCGAATCCGTACAGTGCGGTTATCGTTAATCCGACAACTGCTAGCTCTGCTGCGATCGGTGTTGCTATTTATAATATCACTGCCGCTTACTATGGCTGGTTACAAGTTGGAGGCGTTGCCTCAATCTTAAATGATGGAGGTTCAACAGTAGGAACTAACGTTTCTGCCTCTAACGCCACTGCTGGTGCTGTAGAAGCCGCTGTGACCGCCCAGGGTGCGATCGGTATCGCATTAACTGGCGTAGCCACCACCGAGTACGGTTTGGTCAAGTTATTCGGTCTCTAAACCGAAATCCTGCTCTTACTCTGGGTATTCTCAAAAGGAGTACCCAGCGATAAGAGTGGGAAATAATAAAGCCAGTGCTATAAATTGTCGGAGTCACTGGTACCGATAATAATGAGTGCAAAAAATAGGAAGTCACTCACCTATAAAACTATGAATCAACAAATATTTTCAACAGAAAAATTCGCTACTTTCACAAATTTTACAAACGAAGAATTCGTCGGATATTGGGATGGTAGATCAAAGAAATTCTTACCAGGTCAATCTCTTATGATGCCAGATTATATGGCAAAACACTTTGCCAAACATTTGGTAAATAAGGAATTATTAAGAACTGATAAGGGTGGAAATTTAATCTACAAAGATGGAGATAAAATGACATCTCCTAAATTCCCAGAGCAAGTTCCTTTATTTATGAAGTTGTTCAATCAGGCATATACTCCTGATGAATCGGCAGTTGAGGGTCCAGAAAAAAAGGAAGATATAGATTCAATTATTGAAAAGGCAAATAAAAAGAAAACAATAAATAAAGAACAACCGCAAGATCCGACACAACCGCAAATAGTTCTTCCACCTGAAGATGATGAAGATGAATCAGAAGAAGAATCATTTGAGGGAAAACCAGTCGAATCAAAAGGTTAATTTCAATCATAAAATATGACTCAAATACTATCAGCATTCTCTAGGGATGCCAATGGTGTTCCAATAACCAATAAGGGTTTAGTGGTCTCAAAATCAAGATCTTATGACGGCACTGCTGGGCTTGGCGCCCAAGGTGCAACTACACTATTCACAGTCACAGGTGACGTACTTGTGAGTGTTTTTGGTGTCTGCTCTGAAGATCTCGTATCCGCTGGCACCATAGAAATAGGCATATCTGGAAATACAGCGGCATTAATAGCTCAAACCACTCCGAATGGAATTGATAATGGTGAGGTTTGGGTAGACAATGCACCAGCCACAGTCGAAGCATATCCATCGGATAAAATCTTGACAGGTGGTACAGATATTATAGAAACCATTGCTACTGCTGACATCACTGATGGTACATTGACCATCTATTGCATTTGGTTTCCTTTATCCGACACTGGAAATGTAGTGGCTGCTTAAAAAAATGGATCTTCTCAATAAAGATGAGGTAAAAAAAGGAGTATCCCAAGCCGAGAAAGAATCTCGCGAAAGGATAGTTAAATATCAAATACAAGAAGCCGATTTAATTAAAAACATCAATGCCTTGTATGATAAATTTGAATCCGAAAAAAAGCGGATTGACAATGAATTATTCCTCATCGATAATAATCCAGCTTTAAAAGATAGAAAATCAATACTCCAATCCGAAGTAGAAGATTTGGAAAAAAGAAAAACAAAAGCATTAGAACCGATTACTGCTCAAAAGAAAGAAATTGAAGAAAGGATTTCTGAAGAAAAACAAATATTATCAAAAATTGAGAGTGAAAAATTAAAAATTAAAGAATCGGAAGAAAAATTGAAAGAACGTTTGGAAAAGGTTATTGAAAGAGAAGAATTAGTTGATGAAATCCATGAGAATTTAGATAGGCGCGAATCAGGGATAAAATCAGCAGAAGAAGAAATAAAACAACAGACAGAAAAATTAGGAAAAGAATGGATAAAATACAATCAGACGGTTTATAAAAAGAATTTAGAATTGGACAAACGTGAGGTAGAAATAGAAAATGAAGAAAATAATATAGTTTTTCAGAAGAAAATAATAGAAAAACAAAGAGAAACAAACGAGAATGAATCAGTCCGTCTGAAGCAGTATGATATATCTCTTAGAGATAAATATTTCACTTTAGAAAAGTCGATATCTTATCTTAATAATAAAAATTAAACAAAAACATGGCAAATGCAAAAAGAGATGATAATAGTGTGACTACGATGATCGCCGTTTCAAACGTCGATGGTTCGACACCAGTAGTCCTCTATGCAGATCCGACAACACACCGTTTGCTGGTAACTAATACCAACACGAATGGATCTGGCGCACCCGACACTACTCCAACACAGATTGGACAATTTTATGTTGATTACACGAATAAAAAACTTTATGTGTCAACTGGAATAAGTAGTAGTGCCGATTGGACAATTCTAAATTAAAAATATGAATACAATTACTCCTATTACCCCAATTACAATTAAAGGGGGAGTTGTTAGGGTTATAGATGATGCTACAGGGGATATAGCAAGGACTACAAGTGGGTGGATAGAAGATGAGAAGTATAGATTTTATATGTCTGTTGCAGCAACAGCCGTATCAGCAGAATTTGATAGTGCAGTAACTAGAACAGGTAAATATACACTTAAACTCTCAACAACTGACATAACTGGTAAAATTGTTACTGGATTATATACTGGATTGGGAGTTACTACAGCAACTGAAGCAGTTATTAAAAAATATGGTATTCCAGTTAAAGCATCTACTTCTTATAGATTAAAATGCTATGTAAAGACAAATAATGTAGCAGCAAACGCAGTTTATTTAGACGGTGCTTCTTTTACAGCAGATGGAACAGTTGTTAGTGGTTCAAGTTTTATAACTAATAAACTATCAGGAACAGAAGATTGGACACTATTAACTACCACATTCACCACTCCAGCAACAGCCGTATATCTTTCAATAAGACAATTAGTAAATGTCGCTGGCAACATCTCTGACGCTTGGTTTGACGTCAACTCAATGACCCTAGAAGAAGTATCTACTATAACTAATTCAGGTTCATATCCTGCATTATTTTATCCTAAATGCACAGCAGTAACGAGTACAGATAATATAGACCAGAGTTTTGGAGCAAGAGATAATTCAAACGCTTTTGGCGATGGAGCTTTGGGTCATCAGAAATCAGCAAAGGGAATAACCCCAACAAAGAAAAACTTTTCTGGTGTTATCGTTCAACGTGTCAATGGTGCTGGAACATATACTGGTGATGTTATAATATCGTTGCAAGCTGATAGTGGCACATCAAGGCCAAGTAATACTCCATTAAAATCAGTAACAATTCCAAACGCAACTTGGATGGGTTTAACTGCCGGTGTGGATTACGCTGTAATGTTTGATTATGTTGTCACTCCTGGCGTTAAATATTACATTGTTTTTGATAGCACAACTCAAGACGCTTCTAATTTTACTGCATACGGAGCAGTGGCCGCTACAGGAGAAAGATATTCTTATAATGGAACTTCTTGGGGGCCTGCAGCAGGAACTAATGGAGGCTCGATTAAAACCCTCTACTCTAAAAACACTACTAACTTCACAGTAAGAACAGATAATCAAACATTATCAGTAACTGCACCAACAACAGATGGATGGGATGACGGAGATATTATAGATACTTCAGATGGTACTTATGGGATAACTCCCTTAACTTTAGAACCTGGAGTTAATAATATTTATTACTCTTCCAATGGTTCATCAACAGCAGATGGAGAAGTAGACCCTAGTTTACAAGCGATTATTGGGGGAGGTATTCATTCTTTCGATTCAAGTGAAAATGCTTGTCGAGATGAAAATGGTGTACTTACACTAATTGCGACGGATAACATTGATCCCACTAAAATAGCAAAACTATATGCCGATCCCACTCTTCATTCAGTCATCGTAAGAGATGCTACTGAGGGTACGGATGCGGGTGGTACAATAGCACATAGGGATGAAAATTATAATACAGTTATCTTAGCTGTTTCAAGTGATGATGGTGTCACTCCTGTTGCTGTGTATATTAGGGGTATTACCCATGAGTTATTAATAGATTCTAATTAACTATTATGACATTAAAAGAAATTCTACCTCTTATAATTTCAGTATTCACGTTGCTTGGATTCCTTTTTGCTGCCTACAAATTCTTTCGAGATCCTGATATTAAAGCCGACAAATCTATTGATTTGTTAAAAGAGAAATTGAAATCGGCTGAAGCATTAAATATGGAAACAATTAAAACTATGCAAAATTGTTTGCATACTCTTACGAGTAAAGTAGAGAAATTGGATACCACTATTATTGATCAAGGAAAAGAATTAACTAAATTATCGACAATAATCGAAGAGCGTATTCCAAAAAAAGTATGATAGAACCATTAATCATCAACAATTTTAATGAAGGCGTAGCTGATTCCCCACATCAAGGGCATGCTTTGATGCGTAATTTGAATATATTTGAATATCCAGGAGCAATGAAAGCGGAAAAAATAAACTCAACATTCTTCCAAACTGCTATATCTCAAATATTCTCCGCAAATGATTCTACCGATATTATCCAAACAATAGAAAGTGTTGTTCCGATAACTGGTACTGCCGTGACAGTTAGTAGTACAGGAAGTTTACCGAGTCCTCTTTCTGCTGGAACGGTATATTTTATAATAAAAATTAGTGACAATACCGCAAAATTAGCTACCACATGGGCTAACGCAGATGCTGGTACTGCAATAAATTTGACAAATTCTGGTAGCGGAGTTCATACAATCGTCACAGTAAATCCAGGAGTAATAAATCATATAATAAGAGATACCAGAAGTAATTCAGTATACTATTTTCAAGATTCCAATGCTCGTATTTGGGTGACTTATGTCGGTGTTGCACATCTAGTAACTGGCAATACATTAACTGGTGGCCAAGGGAATGGTATCGTTCTATTCACCAATTCAAATAGTACCAAAGTCTACCTATTCGCGTTTAGAGATGCTGCTGTTGATGTTGTAGAAGTAACCGCCACGGCCAATTTTATGGCTCCCAGTTGGACTAATTCGTGGCAAGCATTAAATTCGGCAGTCGGATCAGCTAATAGTCATAATCCTATTGTCGGTCAAGATAATATAATATATTTCCCAGACGGAAGATATGTTGGAAGTATTAGAGAAAATGCTGGATCTGTATTTGCACCAGCGGATGCTGGGACTTATACATACAATAATCAGGCGCTTGATTTGCCTCAAGGTGAAGTTGCTTATTGGATTGAAGAATTAGGGATTAATCTTTTAATATCAGGAAATTCTTATAATAAGATATATCCGTGGGACAGAATTAGTGATTCATTTAATCTTCCATTAATAATTCCAGAAGATAATATATATCGATTAAAAAATATTGGAAATATTGTCTACATTCAAGCAGGGAAAAATGGAAATATCTATTACACACAAGGTTCATACGTCAAACATTTCAAGCACATTCCTGATTATATTACAAATAATTCAATATACGCTTATAGTAACATCACATGGGGTGGATTAGGAGTTAAGAATGGTTCTCTATTATGCGGAATATCCTCTCAATTAAATAGTGCCTGTAACGGAATTTATTTAATCGAATCAAATGGAATAATAACGCAAGACAATATTGCTCCAGGTACGGTTCTGCCGTTATCCTTATTAACCGATACAGAATTATATTTTATAGGATATGATGGTGGATGCAGTAAAGTTGGTTCTACAAGATACACCTCATATGAGTCAATATTTCAATCCGCACTTTACAGAGTGGCCACTAAAACTGAAAAAGCAACATATTCCACACTCGAAGTGGTAACCGCAAAACCTGCCGCGACTGGCCACATAAGAGTGAAATATAGACAAGATACATCCAGCTCATTCAGTAGTGCCATTGCTACGTTCACAGCTGACAGTTCCACGGTGGTATTCGAACAAGATATCGGATTGATAGATTTAGAAAATATCCAAATACAAGTAGAATTTGACGGTGCAGTCGAAATAGTAGAAATAAGATTATTACCATGAACGAAGAATTAGAGAAACAAGTAAATGATTTAATAAAAAGAGTAGGAAATCTTGAAAAAAGTCCGACGATTGCAGACCATTTTCATAATGGATTTGATGTTAGTAAAATTCAGAATTCAGATATTGCAGGAAGAAAGTTTTGGATAACATACACACTTTATGGCGCGACCGCCGCTACTGCTGCAAATTATGGAACATTCTTCATAAACAGAATTGCACCTTGCTATGTTTCCGCATTTTATGAGAATCATCAAGTGGCTGGAAGTGATGCTGGTGCTGTGACAGTGATGTTGGAAAAAATGACAGGTACTGAAGCGCCTGATGCTGGCGATGCGATTCTCGCGGCTGCACTTTCTTTGAAAGCGACGGCCAATACCATCCAAACAGGAATATTAACCAATACTTTGTTATATAGAAATTTAGCATTAGGGGATCGTTTAGGATTAAAAGATGCAGGAACTTTAACCAATGTTTCAAATGTCACAGTGTTCGTCGAACTGACATTAACATAAAAAAGTGATATAATAAGGTCATGCCATTCGTAAAAGGACATAAAATCAATGTAGGACATAAATGTTCTAATGAAACTCGAAAAAAGATAGGTATTGCCAATTCAAAATTAAGAATAAAAAAGATATGTATTTGCGGAAATAATTTCTATGTGTGGCCATCAAGAATAAATGCAAAATTTTGTTCAAGAAAATGCTCTAATAAATCAAAAATAGGAATATCATCATGGAATAAGGGTCTTATGGGATATAGAAAAGGGATAAAACATTCTTGGATTCCTAAAGGAGATAAACATTGGAGTTGGAAAGGGGGTCCGAAATTCTGGAAGAAAGATGATCGACGTAATGATTCAGGATATATAGGGTGGGTTTTACAAGTAAAGAATAGAGATGGATGGAAATGTAAAATTAACAATAAATATTGTATAGGTAAAATAGTCGCCCACCATATTCTTCCTTGGCGGGATTACCCAGAATTAAGATATAACGTAAATAATGGCATTACTTTATGCCAAGCTCATCATCCGAGAAAAAGAGCTGAAGAAAAACGGCTAATCTCAAAATTTCAAAGATTAGTGTCAGCTTCAAAAGAATTAATTTGAAATCGTACACAACTTTAAGAAATTTGTATGGGGTAGATACCAAGAATACAACCACCGCCAATCTTTCATATGGCGATGAGATTATGAATGATTTCTACCGAAAACTTCTTGCCAAAGCGGACTGGCCATTTTTGCATAGATTAAGAACGGCCACTACAGTCGCATCAACCACATTCGTCGCATTACCTTATGATGTCGATCAGGTTGAAAGTGTATTCGTAACAGTCGGTACTACTCGATATAATCCAAGACCAGCACCAAATAGACAATTCTGGGATAGATTACATTATTCAGTGCAAACATCCGATACTCCACAATACTGGTTTGTTTATAACGGCGAAATTGGATTGTGGCCAAGACCATCAACCGCTGGAAATACGATTTCATTAAACGCAAAAGTTAGAGTGATAGATTTGAATACCGCAGACATTACTACAACAACAATCACAACCCTTGCCAATGCTTCAACCGCTTTGACGGTATCAGCTGGACTTACAGTGCAAATGGCTGGCTTTTGGATCAGACCAACATATGCAACCACCGCGAATTCTGGTGATGGAAATTGGTATGAATTATCATCTGTGACAAATGCTACCACTGGAACATTAGTTAGAAATTATGGAGGCACTTCAATTGCCGCTGGTACAGCCGCATGCACAATTGCTCAAATATCATTATTACCTGAAGCATTCCAAGATTTGCCAGAACTTTTTGCTGCCTACAAATATTGGTCCAAAGAGAAAGATTCTCGAGCCGCAGATTTCAAATCAATGCTTAACGAGGGGATCAGTGGACTTTTTAATGCTTATGGATTCAACGATTTAAGTATGGTTGTGGACTCAGGAGATGATGATGCGTCAATTATAAACCCAAATTTAACAATTTCATTATGACATTAGAAACCAGAAAAAAGATAAGTAAATCATTAAAACTTGCGTATATAAATGGTAAAAGACATACAATTCCTCCTTCGCAATTAGGAGTCAAACGTTCTCAAGAAACATGTAATAAAATAGGATTGATTAAAAGAGGTCATATAAAAACAAAAGAAACAAGGATTAAAATGAGTTTATCAATGATTGGGAAGAATTCTAAAGGAGGAATTACTCCTATGAATGCAAAGATAAGAAATAGTAT
>Ga0116171_10005454_pt1 | contig 11155 bp, 8 predicted proteins | sample AD_JPNHW2_MetaG_FD_89798 | JGI IMG/M metagenome (GOLD analysis project Ga0116171, IMG submission 89798) | Active sludge microbial communities of municipal wastewater-treating anaerobic digesters from Japan - AD_JPNHW2_MetaG | ecosystem: Engineered > Bioreactor > Anaerobic > Digestate | place...
CGCCTATTTTGATTATCTGAAAGTTATGGATTTCACGGAACAGATGATCCGTTATGCCGCAGAAAAAGCACTGGGAACGACCAAATTGAAATACGGCGATGTTGAATTTGATTTGGCAAAACCCTGGAATCGGGTAAATATGCGTGAAGGGATTTTGGAAAAGACCGGAATCGATTTCGAAAAATATCCGACAACCGAATCTTTGGCTGCTGCAATGAATGAAAAGGGTATTCAGACCAAGCCGGGGTTGCAACGCGGAAAATTGATCAATCAACTGGTAAGCGATTTTTTGGAACCGACTTTCCTGCAACCTACTTTTCTATATGATTATCCGTGGGAAGTATCCCCTTTGGCAAAAAGAAAACCGGAAAATCCGCTCATCACCGAGAGATTTGAAGGATTTATTGCCGGAATGGAACTTTGTAACGCTTTTACGGAATTGAATGATCCGATCGATCAGGAAGCTCGTTTTCTGGAAATGGGAAGAACTTATGCGGAAGATGACGAGGAACGAAATCCGATTGATGAGGATTATTTACGTGCGATGCGATACGGCATGCCTCCCTGCGGCGGTTTCGGAATGGGAATTGATCGTTTGACGATGCTGCTGACCAACCAAAGCACAATTCGCGAAGTTATTTTATTCCCCCATTTACGTGAAAGAGATAAGGATCAGGAAGACAACTGATGGATTTTGCCGTTCTCTGGGATTTAGACGGAACAATTTCAGATTCGTTCCAATGTTTTTATATGGCATTGGAACGAATTTTGAGTGAACAGAAGCCAACGATCAAAATAACCCCCGAAGAATATAAATCACAGTATTTCGGCGCGACTTTTCCCAGTATTTTGGAAAGAATGTATCAAGGACAGCTTTCCGATGCACAAATCTGGGAATTAAACGAACGCTATTTCAGATATTCTGTTGAATTCGCCAAACAGGGAACCGTCTTTCCCATTCCGGGTGTCGGCTCATTCTTGGAGGAGTTGCACGCCAATAACATCCGAATGGCTATCGCTTCATCCAGCACGGTCGAGATGATTTTTACCGAATTGGATGTTCTGGGATTTATTTCCTATTTCGACAATATTATCTCGGGAAATTTACTGCCATCCAAGCCAGCTCCGGACGTTTTCCAAGTTGCAGCAGCATCCATCCGCGCACAACCTTCTCATTGTGTTGTGATTGAAGATTCAGTCGCCGGTATTACAGCCGCTAAAAATGCGGGGATGCGCTCCGTCGCCGTCACAACCACCAACCCGCCTGACAAGTTTAGAGAAGCTGATTATGTAGTGGAAGATTTTCGGAAATTCGATCTCGACACGTTAAAATCCCTTTTTAGCGACTAATTTTTCAAATTTATGACAGTAATACCAAATTTATGACATTCGTAACATTCACAAGCCATTCCTAAAACGAATTCTCTTTTTTTTGATGGGAATCAAAAATAATCCGACTCGAATTATGCTTTTTTTTGGCTCATTTCCTCGTAAAAATAACCAAATCGAATTCTCCGGCATAATTTAATAAAAAGCTCTCAACAATTTATTTCTTTGAAATTTCCCAAAAAAGGAAATTTTTACGCAAAAAACACGTCATCAATACGCCATTTTGGCTTGACAAATATCCCCATTTTCCTAAACTATTGATATACTTTTGAATTAGTCAAGCGGAATAGGTTGAAGCGTATTTTATTCCGTTCTAATTCTAAAAAAAATTATTATGGAGGTAATAATGGACATCGAAGGATATTGTGTAAAATGCAAGGCCAAGCGTACCATTCAGAAGCCTACCGCCGGTTTCAATAAACGAGGCAGCGCAGTTGTTTTCGGTACTTGCCCAGTTTGCGGTACAAAGATTTATCGAATCGGTCGTACTGATTTACATAAAGGAATGGAAGCCCCCAAAAAATAGGGCTTTCTGAAAGAGAAAATGAAACTGCCATGCGTTTCGTATGGCAGTCATTATTTAAAAGGGAACTTTCAACCGAAACATGGATACTTTGGAACTAGAATCCTTTCTCTCCGATTTGCCGATGGGAGGAATCAAATATTTTGAAATCGTCGATTCTACCAATCGCTATGCATTGGAATGGGCAGAAAAAGGTGCGGAAGATTTCAGTTTGGTAGTCGCAAATGAACAAACTGCCGGTCGCGGTCGGATGGCAAGAAAATGGCTGACAACCCCGGGCAGCAGCCTTGCGATGAGCCTGATTTTGCGACCGAGCATTGAAGAACAAAAACACATCCCTTTGTTTTCACCGTTGGCGGGATTGGCAGTTGCAGAATCACTGAAAAATAACTATGGTCTGAATCCATTCATCAAATGGCCGAATGACATCCTGCTGGATCAGAAAAAGGTTTGCGGTATTCTGTGCGAGACTGTATGGGATAAAGATGAATTGAGAGGCATGGTTATCGGGATCGGATTAAATCTGAAAAATGAATCTGTTCCCACGGATGACAGCCTTCGTTACCCTGCCAGTTCTTTGGAGTCGGCAGGCTGCGATTGCTTGGAAGCTTTACCGCATATCCATAACATTTTGCTTGAATTCCACCGTTTACGTCCAATTCTTGGAACCTCTAAATTCATCACAAAATGGGAAAGCTATCTGGCATTCAAAGGAAAAGAGGTCGTCCTAACAGCCCCCGAAAAAGACCCCGAAATCTTCACAGTAATCGGATTGGATATAGAGGGCAACTTGCACGTAATCAATTCCGACGGAGATGAAAAGTTCTTCCAAGCCGGTGAAATTTCTCTTAGACCTTTAATAAAATAAGCACATCCATGATTCATCAAAAAAAGGAAAAGAACCAATCTTTTCCTTTTTTATTTTGATTTCAATCAGAAACGCTATTGCTTCAATAATTCTTCGAGGATCGATTTCGTCAAGGCAGGATCCGCTTTCCCGCGCATCTCACGCATAACCTGACCAACAAACCAACCGATCAATGTTTCCTTCCCGCCTTTATACAAACCCACTTCCTTTGGATTATCCAATATGATGCGCTCGCAAACTTTGCGGATTTCGCTGTCATCACTGACAAGACCGAGCCCCGATTCTTCAACAATCTCTGCGGGTGATTTGCCGGTTTCCTCGACTTTATCCACCAACGATTTACCGGTCGATGTATTGATTTTTTTGGAATCAACCAGCGAAATGATATCCGCCAAATCCTGCGGAGTGATTCTCAACTCGGAAACCGAGATACCTTTTTCATTGACAACCCGCAGAACTTCATTCATCATCCAATTCGAAACACGCTTATTGTCTTTCCCGTAAATCTTGCAAGCCGCTTCGAAGAATTCGGATGTATCCCGTTCTCCGGTCAGAATAGAGGCATCATACTCGGGTAAACCCAATTCATTAATAAACCGTTCACGCCGTTGGATCGGAAGCTCCGGCATTTTTGCTTTCACTTCTTCCAGGAATTCTTCGGTAATGACAACGGGCATCAGATTCGGCTCCCGAAAATAACGATAATCCGCCGCTGTTTCTTTGGAACGCATCTTCCGCAGCTCCTGTGCATCGTTATCCCATTCGATTGTCCATTGTTCAACCTTGTTTCCCGCATTCAATTCACGGGTTTGACGTTCAACCTCGGAATTAATCGCTGCTCGTACAGCTTCGATCGAATTGATATTTTTTATTTCGCATTTTCTCCCGAGTTCTTTGGCGCCTTTCGGTCGAATCGAGACATTGGCATCACAGCGTAAATGGGCTTTTTCCATATTCGCTTCGGAAACACCGATCCAACGCAATAACTGTCTCAGACGCATCAGATAGGTCGCTGCCTCGTCGGCGGAATGCAAGTCCGGTTTCGTGACCATCTCAACCAACGGTACGCCGCACCGGTTCATATCGATCAGACGGATATCGCCTTCATTCTTCGTTTTTCCGGCATCTTCTTCCATATGTAAATTATCGATATGAACGCGAATTTTCCTCCCGTCATCCATGAAAAAGTCTAAATATCCACCTTTACCGATTGGCATATCATTTTGGGTAACTTGATATCCGGCTGGGAGATCTGCATAAAGGTAATTTTTTCGATCAAAGAAAGATTTCCTGTTGATATCCGCATTCATTGCCAGACACAGCATCAGAGCTTTTTCGACCATTGCCTTATTGGTCCGGGGAAGTGTGCCGGGTTGACCGGTACAAACAGGGCAAATATTCGTATTGGGTTCCTCTCCCCATGAATCAGCTTTGCAGCTGCAAAAAGCTTTGGTTACGGTATTTAATTGGATATGGGTTTCAAGCCCAATAGTTACTTCATATTCGGTCATGATTCTCTTCCCCCTTATCGTAAAACCACCGGTTTGACTTTCCGCCAATCTTCGTCCGACGTCGCCTGTTCGAAAGCGTAAGCCGCACGGAGTATTTTGGATTCGCAGTAATCATATCCGGCAGCTTGGAGTCCGATCGGTAGACCTTCGGAACTGAGTCCGCAGGGAAAACTGATTCCGGGAGTACCGGCAAAATTCATCGGCGAAGTGAACTGATCGGCAAATTGCATTAGAAGCGGATTTGTGGCGGTGACCCCACCGAATTGAAATGCCGGAGTCGGCGTAGATGGTGTCAATAACACATCCAAGCGATATTTGCCGTTCGGATCGAAGGCTTCGTCGAAATCGTTGCGTAACATGGCTCGTGCTCGCTGAGCTCGCAAATAGTACTTTTCATAAAATTTTTCCTGGCTGGCAAATAGCCCCGTCAGGAGACGGAGTTTCACTTGATACCCGAAGCCTTCCCCTCGAGATTTGTAGTACAAATCATACATATCCTCAACTGGTCTTTTCGTGGTATGCCCATATTTGAGCCCATCAAATCGTTGTAAATTTGAATAAGCCTCGATTCGGGTTATAACGAAATAAGCCGGAACCGAATATTTTGTATTAGTCATCGGGACGTCTTCGATAATTTCGGCGCCCAAATCTTTATAGATTCGCAGGGCTTTCCTGACACAGGATTCGATTTCGGGATCGATCGCCGTGGAAGAATAATTGCCGTTTTCATCCAAATAAGTAATCCTCATATAATCCGGAGAAATGCCGATTCGCATCCCTTTGACGCCTTTTTTCACTTCTTCCAGGTAATCATCAACCGGAACTCTTCCCGAAGCACTATCATTCGGATCGAATCCGGCTATTTCCCGTAATACGGCTGCGGCATCGGCAACCGTGCGGGTGATCGGTCCCATCGAATCCATCGAAGAGGCAAACGGAATCACACCGTAACGTGAAACGCGGCCGTAAGTGGGTTTCAATCCTACGGTTCCGGTAAATGCCGCCGGTTCGCGAATAGATCCACCGGTATCGGTGCCCATAGAAATGGCTCCTTCATTTGCGGCAACCGCCGCCGCGGAACCGCCTGACGACCCTCCCGGAACATGATCTAAAGCCCACGGATTGCGCACGGTCGGTTTAAATGCAGTTGTTTCGGTAGATCCGCCAAAAGTAAATTCATCCAAATTCGCTTTTCCGAATAGCACCGCATCAGCCCGTTCCAACCGCTGAATAACTGTGGAAGTGTAAGGAGGATGATACCCATCCAGAATTCTGGAAGCGGCCGTCGTTTGAATCCCTTTTGTGCAATAGACGTCTTTCGCCGAATAAGGAACACCGGCTAAGGGTCCCAATTCCTCTCCAGCTGCTAGTTTCCGATCCACTTCTCGGGCTTTTTCGCGTGCCGATTCTTCCGTGATCAAAATGAACGCATGCACTTTTTCTTTATCTTCCGGTTTTTCAATATATTCTTCCAATGAGCCCGGACGACCATCCACTTTTTTTACTTGCGCCAACGTTTCGTTCAGAAGTTCTTCCGCCGATATTTTTTTCTCTCGGATCAGTCTTGCTTGATCCAAAGCCGATAAACTCGTTAATTCAGTCATGATTCACTCCAATGTCTGATGTGGAACATCCGGCGAAACAATATATCCGTCTTGTGTCCTCGGTGCTTGGCTGATGATATCTTCCGGATGCTCAAAAGGAATCCAAACATCCTCTCGCAACGGAGCCTGGATTTCTTCCGGAAACGGATTCCCATGAATTACGGGGGTAAATTGCCTTCTAACGGAATGGCGGTCAGTTCGTGAATTACCGCGAGCTGGTCATTCATTTTGGCTAAAATTGACTCAAACTCTTCGGTGCTTAATTCAACTTCCGCAACATGCACAAAATCATCGAGCATTTCTTTTGTTATCGCATCATTGTCCATAAAATCACCTTTTTTATATGGAATTTTGTCGAAGGGATCTTCGAATAATTGCAAATAGGACCTTTTCAAGCAATCAATTCCTAATTCTACCAAATAAAGATGTGATTAACGGATAAAAGATTCAGGTTCAGTGTCATAAATTCACAAGCATCATTCGATAAAAGCAGTGCTGATACCGGGTCGTTTTTTTTACTCATTATTCCAAAGGATGATCCAAAAGTTCTATGCTATGGGAAAAATCAACGGAACGGAAAAAATTGAAATGTTATAATCACCCCAATGGAAACCCCTCACAATAACTTGAAGAATATCCGAAAAGTTCTTGAGTATTGCTTTATCTTCATGATTTTTGTTTCCTATTTGACATTTTTAAATCGAGTCGGCAAATTAAACCTTTTTTTCACCCAAAAAGATTTTAAAAACATTCAATATGATGCGGGATATGCTTGGATTACGGATATTAATGACCCTAAAATAGCGATCGGCTATAACCTGCCTATAACGATATATGAGAACGATCTCAAAATTTCACGAGATCCAAATGCAACTACCGAATTAGTCCGAGAACAAGGGAAAGGGAAATTTGTAATTTGGGATAACGGAACAATCTGCTTTTCAACTTCCGATAATTCAGATCCTACTCAAAACGGCAGAACTTACCGGGTGGAATATCCTCGAATTGTTGAAAAGCGGACAATTAGAATCATAGGTGCTTTTACTGCCTTACTCGGTTTGCTTTGGGTCGGTTTATCGCTACTGGAAAACAAAGATAAATTCAACTTTCGTTCTGCGATTCTCGAAAAAGATTGGAAACTTCTTCTCTTTTTCCTGTTGGCACTTATTCCTTTTTTGTATTTTGCAATCAAATTTTTGCTTCCGCAGCCGTTGTGGGGGGATGAGCTTTTCACATTAAAAAACTACATTTATGCAAAAGATTGGTACTATCCCGCAACTTTTTATGATTATCCAAATAACCATGTATTCTTCAGCCTGATCATCTCCCTTTATTCGAAATTAATAAAAATTCGGACTTTTTGTGATGCGGTACAAAGTCCGTGGAAGATCAGAATCCTTCTCATTTTGTTTTCGATCATAACAATTCTCTTTACGACCTTATCTGCCCGGAAAATCAATCAATCCGCGGGAGTGATTGCGTCCATTCTTCTGAGTACTTCCCTCCCTTTCTTTCTTTGGACCACTCAAATTCGCGGTTACGGATTAAGCATGACACTGATGAGCATTCTGATTTATCTGTTAATAAGTGTCCAAACTTCTCCGAATCGGATTTCTTTTGTCAGCATTGCCATTGTTTCAGCTCTTCTCGTATACATCATGCCCACGAACGCAGTTTACATTATCGCAATGGGTTTTTATTTTCTTTTTAAGTTGCTGATTGATCTCGGAAAATACAAAAAATCCGGGGAAAACGGAATTATTTATCAGATAAAAAGGAATCCGGAAGCAAAAATTCTATATTCCTTTCTGTGGGGCGCTGTTTTTTCAATCATGCTTTACTATCCGATTTTGGACCAAATGAAGCGCGTTTATCTGCCCGAATCAGGAGGAAAGGTCCTTATAAATTTTGATCTGTTTGTCCAGATATTTCGGCTCGGAACAGGTGAAATAATCCGGTCATCATTGGTCGGCCAACCTCTGCTTTTCGCCTGTATTCTGATCGGTTTTTTCTTATTCTTGCGAAATCCCGGAGAGAATAAGCCTCTGTCGAGGATGGTTTTCGGTATCGGCTCCTGTCTCTTAACCATCCCCATTTTGTTTTTCTTTTTTTTAGGCTCCGTCCCCTATGCTCGAAATGCTTTGACAATTCTCCCTGTAATCATCCTGATTTTTGCATTTCTGATTGCTTCGATACCTGATTCCATATCCGATCTTCGCCTAAAAAATATAAGTTTTCTAGTGATATTGATCAGCTCTAGTGCTATCTTTTCCGATCGGCTAGTTTATTTGAACAAAGAGCCTCTCAGCTACGGAAACAACTCACTCAATAATCTGACGGAACCTTTTTTTCTCGGGGATCATCTGAATTTCAACGAGGTGCTGACGGAACTGAAAACCAAAAATGCTGCCGATCTGCCCATTTTGTTGAGATCTCCCGCTCCCTATTTCATTGAAAGTGTCTGCGATTGCTATCAACGGGTTTGCTATGGTGATGGGTCCAGTGAAGGACAGACTTTATTAAAGAACCACGCCCCTTATTTTCTGATCCAGACGGATTGGAAAGAATTTCCCGCAAATTTGGAAAAATACCCGGATTTTTCTCAATGTATCCCGATGAATCAAGAAAATCAAACATCTTTTAAGGTTTTTCACTGCAATCCATAAAGGAAAACTATTCATGAAAAAAAACAAAATTTTCTTTTTCGTTGCTGCCCTCATTTGCTTTGCTTTTTTTGCCATACCGATCAAAGTTTTTTCCGAAGAATCGTTAGAAGTTGTTTTTAATGATCCATTCAGTAAGAACCAAGATCCAGCCATTCAAGATCTGATTCTTACTACATTTGAAGACGCCGAGAAGCGCATCTATATTGCCGTCTATAATTTTACGGATACCACTTGCCGAGATGCTTTGATTGACGCGGTGAAACGAGGTGTAGAAGTCCGGCTGGTTATTTATTCAGAAAATGCCGACAACCGGGTTATTGAGGATTTGAAGAAAAACGGGATCAAAATTGTCAAGTCTCAATCCGAAGGTTTGATGCATGCGAAATTCATCGTCGTTGATTATGAAACAACGATCAGCGGATCGGCAAATCTGACATCTGGGAGCTTTTTTTATGACAATAATTTTATGATTTTGATTCACGACAGCAAAGTGAACAAAATTTTTCAGGAAGAATTCAATGAAATGTTCATCGAAAAGAAATTCGGCCCAACCGGTCACCCAACAGTCCCTCCTACCAGTATCACTTTGAAAGATGGGACGAAAATCACGGTGAAATTCTCACCGGAGGACGGTGTTGAAAAGATTCTCTTATCGCTAATTCAGGCGTCTCAAAAGAGCATTGACGTGCTGGCTTACTCTTTTACTTCGGATAACCTCGGTAATGCTTTGATTGATCGATATGACGACGGAGTGGATGTGGAAGTCATATTTGAAGAAGAATCGTCAGATCAATATGGCAGCGAAGCGGCTTATTTAATTCGCAATGGCATTCCCACTTACATGGATGGCCTAACAGACGGTTTGATGCACGAAAAAGCTATGATCTTTGATGAATCCGTGGTCGCAGCAGGTTCTTATAACTTTACGCGGGCAGCCGAAACGGTAAACGACGAACAAATTTTGATCATCGATAATCGCAAAATAGCCGATCAATTTGAAGAAGAATTCGAAAAAATTCTTGAAAGAGCAAATTAACCGATTTTCGAAGGATATTTTCGGATCATTCCGATAATATTTGTGGAAATACTTATTAATAAAAAGAAGTTGTCCTCCGAAAAAAGGACAGCTTCTTTTTTAATATTTCTCTGGACTTTATAGAGCAATCGTTGAACTCATCATCGGTGAGCTTTCCGATAAGATTAATGCTGTGACTTTGTTGCCCGCCAAACTTTTTCCGGGTATATCGGAAGCGAATCAATCCGAGAGCCAATGGCGTTCGCTACCGCATTGGCAATTGCCGGAGCGACTCCGTCCGTCGGAATTTCAGCTAACGCTTTTGCGCCAAAAGGACCGGTCTTTTCACCGTCCCCTTCCTGAATGATATAGCTTTCCATCAACGGCATTTCATCCGCCTGGAGAATATGGTAATCACCGAATCGCGGGTTCAATAAATTGCCGTGGTCGTCATAACACATTTCTTCACAAAGAGCATAACCGAGTGCGGTTATTTGACCGCCTTCCAACTGTCCAATAGCAGTGGTCGGGTTAATTACCGTTCCAGGACTGACCGTCATAACCAATTTAATCGGAGTCACCTGGCCGGTTTCGATATCCACTTCCACTTCGGCAAATTCGGTTCCGAAAACCGGTGGGCATTCCGGAGATACGTGTGAAGCATAAGCCGCAATCTGCTGCTGGTCCTTACGATGAAGACTATGCAAAGCGATATCTTCCATGGTAACGTGATCCCCATTCGGAGCGTAAACCTTTTCATCTTTCAGATACAGATCGTCTTTCGGCTGCTGCAGCATCAAGGCGGCTCTTTCCAGAACCTGTTCTTTAATTTTTTCGGCACATTTTTTGACTGCCATCCCAGAAATATAGGTGGTACTGGATGCATAAGCGCCTACATCAAACGGCGTAAAGTCCGTGTCCGAAGAGTAGACAACAATTTTAGAGACGGGTATTTTCAGCACTTCCGCTGCCATTTGTGCCAATATCGTATCCGAACCGGTTCCCAGGTCGGTCGCTCCGATGTTTAGATTGAAGGAACCATCATCATTAATCTTCATCGCTGCGGCACCCATATCAATCCCGGCAATAGCGGTCCCATGCATCATAATGGACATGCCAATTCCTCTGCGGATATTCGGTCTGGCGGGATCCAGATAAAAATGTTTGGATTTTCTGCGATTCCAATCGATCGCTTCCATCCCTTTCCGAATACAGGCATCTAATCCGTAGCTGTTAACTTTTTGCGGGACCGGATCGAATTCGGCCAGTTTATCCATAATTTTGATTTTTTCCCCGGGACGAACAACATTTTTCATTCGGAATTTAATCGGATCCATTTTTAATTTTTCGGCGACTTCGTCGATAATGCATTCGATCCCGTATATTCCTTGCGGTCCACCGTAACCGCGAAAGGCTCCGGGAACCGGTAAATTGGTATAAACAATATCCGCATGGAATCGCATGCTATCTGCCCGATATGTGGATAATCCACGTGTTCCGGTTACATTACAGACGGTAAAGCCATGAACTCCGTAAGCACCGGTATTTTCAATCATATCCATTTCAATCGCTTTGATTC
>Ga0116171_10005455_pt1 | contig 11154 bp, 7 predicted proteins | sample AD_JPNHW2_MetaG_FD_89798 | JGI IMG/M metagenome (GOLD analysis project Ga0116171, IMG submission 89798) | Active sludge microbial communities of municipal wastewater-treating anaerobic digesters from Japan - AD_JPNHW2_MetaG | ecosystem: Engineered > Bioreactor > Anaerobic > Digestate | place...
ATCGAGGGCTCGTCCAGGAGGAGGAGCTTGCCGCCGGTGATCACGGCGCGGCCGACCGCGAGCATCTGCTGCTCGCCGCCGGAAAGGGTGCCGCCGAGCTGGCCGGCGCGTTCCTTGATGCGCGGGAATATCTCGAAGACCTCCTCCATGCGCTGTTTGAGGAGCTTTTTGTCCTTGAGCGTCCAGGCGGCCAGTTCGAGGTTCTCGCGGACGGTGAGGGTGGGGAATATCTTCCTGCCCTCGGGGACGTGGCAGATGCCCATGGGGACGAGCCGATGGGCCTCGATATTGGATATTTCCTTGCCGTCGAAGAGGATGCTGCCGCCGGAAGTCTTCTCGAGACCGGAGATGGCGCGAAGCGTCGTCGTCTTGCCCGCGCCGTTCGCGCCGATCAGGGTGACGATCTTGCCGTCGGGAACCTCGAATGAAACGTCCTTTATGGCCTCGATTTTGCCGTAGTTGACCTTGAGATTCTTGACGCTGAGCATTAGGCACCCCTCTTTCCGAGATAGGCCTCGAGGACCTTGGGATCTTTGGCGACCGCCTCGGGCAGTCCCTCGGCGATCGTCTCGCCGAAGTCGATGACCTTGATCCGCTCGCAGATTCCCATGACGACCTGCATGTGATGTTCGATGAGGAAGATGGTGACGTGGAAATCGTCGCGGATCCGCGAGATGAGGCTCATGAGTTCCTCGACCTCCTTGGGGTTCATGCCGGCCGCGGGCTCGTCGAGGAGGATGAGCTTGGGCTTGGTGGCCAGAGCGCGCGCGATCTCGAGGCGCCGCAGCTCGCCGTAGGGCAGGTTCTTTGCCAGCTCGTTGGCCCTGGGGCCGAGATGCATGAGCTCGAGGAGCTCGCGCGATTCGGCCTTGACCGCCCTTTCCTCAGCCTTGAAGGAGGGCAGGCGGAGGATGGAGCTCGCCAGTCCCGACTTGGTGGTGTAATGCCGCGCTATGCGGATGTTGTCGATCGCGGTGAGGTTGGAGAAGATGCGCAGATTCTGGAAGGTGCGGGCGATGCCTCCGCGGACGATTCTGAAGGGTTTTTCCCCGGTGATGTCCTTGCCCTCGAAGAGAATCTTGCCTTCCGTGGGCTTGTAGATGCCCGTTATGAGGTTGAAGGTCGTGGTCTTGCCCGAGCCGTTCGGCCCGATGAGACCATAGATGGTTCCCTGGGGCACTTCGAAGCTGAAGTTGGAGACGGCGCGGAGTCCGCCGAAGTAGTGGGTCATTCCCTGGATGCTGAGCTGAGCGGGCATCAGTCTGCCTCCCCTATGGTGACGAGCTTGGATTCCTTGGTTCCCATGAGTCCTTCCGTGCGGAAGAGCATGACGAAAATGAGCAGGAGCGAGTAGATGACCATGCGCCACTCGCCGCCGATCGGCCAGCCCGTGACGTCGGCTAGTGTGCCGATGCCCAGGCGGAGACCTTCGGAGAGGAAGGTGAGGCCGAATGCCGCGATGATGGAGCCGGTCAGGGAGCCTACGCCGCCGGCGTAGATCATGATCAGCACTTCGACCGATTTGACGAAGCCGAACTGGGTCGGGTGGGCGAGCTGGAGGAGATGGGCGAAGAGGGCGCCGGCGATGCCCGCGAAGAAGGCGCCGATGCTGAAGGCCAGCACCTTGTAGTGGGTGGTGTCGATGCCGACGAGCTCGGCGGCCAGCTCGTTCTCCCTGATGGAGAGCATGGCGCGTCCGTGGGAAGATTCGAGCAGGTTTCTGATGACCACGATGGTCAGGAAGGCGGCGATGAAGATCACCGTGAAGTTCGAATATTTGGGAATGCCGAGGAGGCCGCGCGGGCCGCCGACGGCGTCGATGTTGTTGAAGACGGTCCTGATGATCTCGCCGAAACCCAGAGTGACGATGGCGAGGTAGTCGCCCTTGAGGCGGAGCGAGGGGAAACCGATCAGGAAGCCTATGCAGGCGGCGGCGACGCCTCCCGCAAGGACGCTGAGCACGAACAAGGGCATGCCGCCCGCGGCGTGGGGCGCGAGCTTGAAGATGAGGGTGGTGAGGCTGCCGGACATGTAGGCGCCGACCGCCGCGAAGCCCATGTGGCCAAGGGAGAACTGGCCGGTGATGCCGTTGATCAGGTTAAGGCTGGAAGCGAGGATGACGTAGATCAGCGACTGATTGATGATATGGAGGATGTAGCCGTTGATGACGCCGAACGTATTGAGAAGCTCGATAACGGTGTAGAGTAGTGCTGCAGCGATCAGAAGCTTGGGCAGTTTTGGCAGTTTTGTTGTGGGCATGGCGAGCTCCTAGATCTTGTCGGCGGTCTTTTCGCCGAGGAGGCCGGTCGGCCTGACGAGAAGGACGACGATGAGGATGGCGAAGGCGATGCCCTCGCCGATCAGCGAGTTGTAGGCGGAGGCGAAGGTCTCGGCCAGGCCCATGATATAGGCGCCGAGCACCGCTCCGGGGATGCTGCCGATGCCGCCGAGGACGGCCGCGATGAAGGCCTTGAGGCCGGGCTGGATGCCCATGTAGGGGAAGATTCGCGGATAGGTCATGCCGGCGAGGAGGCCCGCGACGCCGGCGAAGGCGCCGCCGATCAGGAAGGTGAAACCGATGACCTTCTCGACGTCGATGCCCATGAGTCGGGCGGCGTCCTTGTCCTGGGAAACGGCGCGCATGGCCTTGCCGAGCGCCGAGTAGCGGACGAGGATGGTGAGCCCCACCATCAGGACCGCGGCGACCGCGATATCGATGATCACGTAGTTGGAGATGACCGCTATGCCAAGGTTGATCTGCACCTTGGGGATGATATCCGGGAAAGAGCGATAGGACGGGCCGATCATGGGAAGGGCCGAGAAGAAATATTCCAGGAACATGGAAACGCCGATGGCGGTGATGAGCGAGGAAAGCTTCGGCTTGTAGCGCAGCGGCTTGTAGGCGAAGCGGTTCGCGAGGAGGGCGATGCCGCCTCCCGCCAGCATGGAGGCGATGAGGACGGCGAAAGCGAGCACGCCGGATTTTCCCCCGAAAAACGAGTTGAAGAGGAAAAACGCGCCGTAGGCCGCATAAGCGCCGATCATGTAAAAGTCGCCGTGCGCGAAGTTGATGAGCCGCACGATGCCGTACACCATGGTGTAGCCGAGCGCGATGAGGGCGTAGATCGAGCCGACCTGGAGGCCGTTGACGATCTGTTGGGCATTGAAAATCGATCCCATTCTGGCAGTTCCTTCCCGCGGCTGGGCTTTTTCGGGCCTCACCGCGCAACCTGGATTTTGTCCCGTACGAGTATACATAAAAAGGGCGAGGCCGCACTATCCGGGACGGGATAGGCGGCCGATTGAAAATGAGAGAGAGCCAGCCATGAGATTCTCTCCATGGCCGGCTCGGTGCCCGCTTAGGGGTTTACCGTGGTCTTGTACGCCTGTTTGCCATCCTTGATCTCGATGATGACCGCCGACTTGATGGGGTTGCGGTTGGCATCGAACTTGATCTTGCCGGACACGACATCGATCGAGGTCTTGGCCAGGGCGGCGCGGATGTCGGCGCCCTTGGTGGACTTCGCGCGCTTGATCGCGTCGAACATGATGTACGCGGCGTCGTAGGCCAGGGCCGCGAGGGCGTCCGGCTCGGCGTTGTACTTGGCCTTGTACTTCTTTACGAAGTCCTGGACGATCGGACGGGAGTCGGCGGGGGAGTAATGGTTCGTGAAGAACCCGTTCTCGACCGCGTCGCCGCCGATCTTTACCAGCTCGGGCGAATCCCAGCCGTCGCCGCCGACCATCGGGCCTTTGAAGCCGAGCTCACGGGCCTGCTTGGCGATGAGGCCGACGTCGTTGTAGTAGTCGGGGATGTAGAGGACGTCGGGCTTGGCCGCGATGATCTTGGTCAGCTGGGCCTTGAAATCGGTCGCGCCGGACGGGTGTCCCTCATAGGCGACGATGGAGGCTTTGCCGGCGAGCTTCTCGAAGGTCGCCTTGAAGTTTTCCGCCAGGCCCTTCGTGTAATCGTTGCCGATGTCGAAGATGGCGGCCGCCTTCTTGGCCTTGAGATCCTTGTAGGCGAAGGTCGCGCCGACCGTGCCCTGGAAGGGATCGATGAAGCAGGCGCGGTAGATGTAGTCGCCGACGAGGGTCACCTTCTCGTTCGTCGAGGTGGGGGTGATCATCGGGATGCCGTTCGCCTGGCAGATCGGGGCTCCGGCGAGCGTCACCTTGGACATGACCGTGCCGATTATGGCCGCGACGCCGTCCTGCTGGATCAGCTTGGTGTAGACGGTCGCGCCCTCGGCCGGGTCGCCCTTGTCATCCTCGAAAATGAGCTTGATCTTCCTGCCGTTGAAGAGGCCGCCCTTGGCGTTCCATTCTTCCACGGCCATGAGCATGCCGTTCTTGGTCGAAACGCCGAAGGTGGCGGCTTCGCCGGTTACCGGGCCGATTCCGCCGATCTTGATGTCCTGAGCTCCGGCGAGGGTGATGCCGACCAGGATGAGTACCAGTACTGTCGCTAACTTTTTCATGCCACCTCCTTGTTTCCATAGAACCGCTAGGCGATCCCTGACAATTGAATGTACTTCCTTATAGAAATTTAGTTGGGGTGTGAAGTCAACGTGCAAGCAAAAAAATTTGACAGGTTTTTGGTTCAATGATATAATCGCGCTTTAATTGTTGAGTTTATTATTTCACAATTTGAAATATTCGCTCGCCGCCGGGTAATTCAACCTGAAAAGTCATTGTACTGCGATGAATTATCGTAGCCTTGAAACGGCTCGGCGAGTACTATGGACGTTATGAACCAGAATCATGAAAAGATATCGCCCGCGGTGAGCGGCACCATCGCCGCATTCGCCGCCTATATCATGTGGGGGCTCTTTCCCCTCTATTGGCGGCTGCTGGCATCGGTGCCCTCGATGCAGATTCTTGCCCACCGCATCGTATGGGCGGCGGTTTTCTGCGCCGTTCTCATGGTCGGGCGGAAGCGGCTGGGCGAAATCGCGAGCCTTGTTAAAAACTGGAAGACTTTCCTCGTCGTGCTGGCGGCTTCTTGCGTGGTGACGGCCAACTGGGGGCTCTACATCTGGGCGATCAACTCCGGGCACGTGCTGGAGTCTTCCCTTGGGTATTACATCAACCCGCTGATCTCCGTGCTTTTAGGCGCCCTCTTCTTTTCGGAGAAGGTCGACCGGTGGACGGGCAGCGCCGTGGCGATCGCGGCGGCGGGCATTGTCGGGGCGGCGATCGCCTACGGCTCGGTGCCCTGGATAAGCCTCGCCCTGGGGTTCACTTTCGCTGTCTACGGAGCCTTGAAGAAGCGCCTCCACCTCGACCCGCTCCTGGGGCTCACCGTGGAGACCCTGGCGGCGGCGCCTTTCGCGCTCGCCTATCTTGCTGCATGCAACGCGGGCGGAACGGGAAGTTTCTGGAACGCCGGCGCTTTCATATCGCTGCTGCTGGCGATGGCGGGCGTGGTGACAGCGCTGCCGCTTTTCTGCTTCGCCGCCGCCGCCAACTCGATCAGTCTGCAGAAGATGGGCTTCATCCAGTATGTCTCGCCGACTTCGCAGCTGCTGCTGGCGCTCTTCGCCTTCCGCGAGACGCCCTCGTCGGCGCTTTTCGTGGCATTCGGCGGCGTGATCGTCGCCGTGCTGATCTACATTTTCTCGAGAAAAAAGGCGGGCTGAGCCGGGGCTGCGGAAGCGGCGGCGAGGCGGGCGGCTCTGCGGGCGGTTAAGCCCTCTCGCAGGCGCAGGCGCCGTTCTTGAAAACTTTTCCCACGATATTCATCCCCACATGATAAGCCAGGTGACAGGCTTCCGGCGCCTCCAGGAGGAGGAAGTCCGCGAGCTTGCCGGGCTCGATCGAGCCCAGGCTTTCGGCGCGGCCCAGGGCCGCTGCTCCGTTCAGGGTGAGCGCGGTGAGGGTTTCTTCGAAGGAAAGACCCATGTAGAGCGTGGCCAGGGCGAAGATCAGGGGTATGGACTGGCTGTAGCAGGAGCCGGGGTTGAGGTCGGAGGCGAGGGCCACGGCCACGCCGCGGTCGATCATGCCGCGCGCGTCGGCGTAGGGTTCGCGCAGGGTGAAGGCGGTGAGGGGAAGGCACGTGGCGATGACGCCGGCCTGTCCCATGGCGGCGAGGTCCTCGGGGGAGGCTTTGAGGAGGTGGTCGGCGCTGACGGCGGAGAGGGAGGCGGCAAGGCCGGCGCCGCCGAGGCGTACGATCTCATCGGCGTGCAGCTTGAGCCGGAGACCGAGTCCGCGCGCCGCGGTGAGGTAGCGCCGTGAATCTTCAAGCCCGAAAACCCCTTCCTCGCAGAAAATGTCGGCGAACTCGGCGAGGCCTCGTCCGGCGACTTCGGGCAGGACTTTTTCGATGACAAAATCGATGTAGTCCGAGGGGCGGCCGGAGTATTCGCGCGGCACCGAATGGGGGCCGAGGAAGGTGCGCACGATATCGACGGGTTGCTCTCCGGCGAGGGCGGCCATGGCTTCAAGCTGGCGCAGTTCCGTGTCGAGGTCGAGGCCGTAGCCCGACTTGCCCTCGACCGTGGTGACGCCCAGGGAGAGCATGACCTTGAGGCGGGACATGCCGGAAGCCGCCAGCTCCGCCGAGGAGGCGGCGCGCGTGGCGGCCGTGGTACGGCCGATGCCGCCGCCGCGCTTGTGGATTTCCATGTAGGGGAGGCCGGCGGCGCGCCAGAAGAACTCGTCGGCGCGATACCCGCCGAATATGAAGTGCGTATGGCTGTCGACGAAACCCGGAACGCAGGCGCGTCCGCCGGCGTCGACCTCGATAGCTCCGCGGCCGCGAGCCCGTTCTGCGGCGCGCTGGAATCCCGAGCCCAGGGCGGGGCCGGCGTAGGTGATCGTGCCTGCTTCCGCCACGATGGCGGCGTCCGGAACCCTGCGCAGCTCCGCCATTTCAGCGCCGCGCCTGGCGGTCCGTCCGAGGGGCGTCGCCAATTCGGCTATGTTTCGAACGATGAGATTGCCTTCCACGCTGCCCCTCCTCGCCTTAGGGCGCCGAAAATGCGGCGGCCGGCCGCGCGCGGGCGCGCGGCCGGCCGCCCCTTGGCGCACCCCTACTTGTACAAGCTGTCCTTGCCCAAGGAGCCGTCCACCAAGTCCAGGTAGTCCTTGGCCAGGAGCTGCTCCAGGCGGTCCTTGGATCGCGCCAGCTCGGCTTGGGCGCGGCGCGCGGACAGGCTGCCCGGCTCCGCCCGCTCGGCGATGAAATTCCTGATATAGGCGATGGATTTTTCCATGTAGGCGATTTCCTGGCCCCGGTAATCCTCGAGGCGCTTCCTGTACCAGTCCGATTTCACCACGTAGTCGCGTTCGAAGAGCTTGCGCACCTCGGGATCGTGGATGCTTTTGCCCTCATAGGACCCCGTGGCCATCACGGAGAGGACGGCCTTGAGCGGCGGGATCGCCGCATCGACGGAACCATCCTCGAAATAGGCCTTCGCCGACTTTTCCATGGCGCCGGCGATGTTCTCGATGCCGTCGACGTACTCGGGCAGGGATTGCAGTTCGGGGTGGAGCATGTCGTCGGGGAAGACCGCCGACGGCGTGTCGAAGATCCTGCCGAGGTAGGTTGTGGCGAAGAGCGGCGTGATTCTCCAGCCCAGCCTGGAGGCGGGGACGAGCCTGCCCTCGTAGGTGAAATCCTCCACGCGCTCCAGGTATCCGTGCGCCTTGAGGAATTCGGGGTCGCGCTCCTCGGGTCCGAGCCGCGCCCAGAGTTCGGGCATCAGGAGTGAGACGTCGTGGTCGACCTTGTAGCGGCTGCCGATGTGCCCCGCCGCCGTGGTGAAGCCCGCGTAGCCGGTCAGGATGAAGGAGAGGAGGGCGTTGTTGAGGTCGGTGGTCGGCACCAGGGCGTTGAAGGGCCCCTTGGTAAGGGCGCCCTCGCTGCCGGCGCCCGTCGTGGAGGGGCTCTTGCCCGTCAGGGAGCAGACGAAGTCCATGAAGAGTTCGGGCAGGTCCTGGTAGTGGATGGGCCCATAGACCGCCAGCGGCCTGATGCCCGATTTCGCGTCGGCGGGATTGTTGCGGCGCCCGGGCAGGACTGCCCCGACCGGATGCATCAGGGGCTTGTCGGCGCTCACCCTGCGGTAGAGCCTGGGGCCGAGGTCGGCCAGATAGCGCGCCTGCGGGTTGGTGTAATTGGGATCGAGCTGGAGGTAGCGGGGGTTCTTCGAGGGGGCGCCGTTGACCAGGCGCGGCTTGTCGGAGGCGACGAAATACTCGAAGTGGGGATCGGCCTCTGTGGCTTCGATGAAGGAACGCATGGGGTCGGTGTACTCGGAGAACTGGACGGTTTTCTCGATGAACGCCGCCGCGTGCGCCCTGGTGAGCGGCTCGAAGTTGCTGATGAAGTTGTCCTGGCGCGACATGTCCTTTTCGGCCTGCTTGTCGTAGCCGCGGATCACGGCGTCGTCCGGCCGCTGGAAGAATCTGGCCTCGACGTTCTTGGCGAACTTGAGGCTGGGATGGCGCTCCGCCCAGGCGGGGAGGTTCTTGAGCGTCTTGGTCGGCACGACGACGGAGGCGCTGATGTCGTCCTCCCACTGGCGCTTTTCGGCGGGCATGTAGTCCTGGCGCAGCTTATAGGTGCGGCGCATGCCGGAGGAGTCCCTGCCGACGCGGAGGTAGGAGCCGAGGACGGGCCTGTCCTCGAACTTGAGGATGTTGCCGGTGGTGCCGTTGACCGCGTCCACCGAGAAGTGGGACATCCATTCCTCGCCCCAGTCGGGGTTGTAGAAGCGTTTGACCAGGAATACCAGGCTCTTGATGCGCTCCGGCACCGATTTCAGCCAGGCGTTGTAATCGTCGGAGTAGAGGGGGGAGGGCGAGAGGAGCTTGATCACCGAGCCGAGGGAGCGCTTGGGCGACAGGATCTTGCGTGAGTCCTGGCCGTGGTTCTCGCTGTCGTCGCGGAAGCGGTCGCCATATTCCTTTTCGATGATCGCCTTGACGGCGAGCATGTCTTCGCTGAAGTCGGCGATGGTGATGGGGGAGTAGGTTATGGCGTCGGATATGGATTTGGCGATCTCGGACTTGCCGCCGCCCGAGACGGTGCAGGGCTTGTGGCAGAGCAGGCCTTCCGCCGTGGTGCCGATGAGCCTCCAGGCGCCGGAGCCGGGGTGGCGCTCCATGTGGATGCGGTAGCCGGTGGGGTGCACGTAGATCTCTCCCGGCAGCACGCGCAGGCTCTGCTCGGCGCCTTCCCAGCGCCAGTGGGCTTTCTGGTCCTCGAGCGAGATGTAGGCGTCCTCGGGCAGGTAGACGATGTTGGGGTAGGTCAGGTCGATGGCGTAGCCTTCGGGCTTTTCCTCAATCCGGCCGCGCATGAGCTGGAAGACGTCCTGGATGTTGTGGCCGCGCGAGTTCAGGTTGGTGTCGGGCACGAAGCGCGTGCCGTGGTTGTAGGAGGGGAAGACGAGGGCGCCGCCGGCGTGCTCCTCCTCCGCCAGGCCGAGGAGGTTGGCGGAGTAGGAGATGTGGGCCTTCACTTCCTTTTTGGAGTAGCCGAAGTAGTTGTCCGCCAGGATCGAGACGATGACACCGCGGTCGTCGCGGGCGCAGAGCTTGAAGGGCTTGCCGTCGTTGTAGCGTTCGGTGGGCTCCTTCCAGCACATGCTGTCGCGGCGCTGGCGTTTGGTGGCCTCGTCCCAGTGGGGCAGGCCGAGTTCCTTCTTGGTGAAGGAGGTGAGGTGGGTGGCCAGAATTATGCAGCCGGTGGTGCCGGTCCAGTGCAGGGGATCGAGGGCCGCGTCGTTGTCGGCGATGAAGGGATCGCCGGAGTTGCCGAAGATCGACTCGACGAAGTCGAGGCTCGCGGCCAGGGAGCCGGGGGCGAAGAAGCGCACTTCCATGGCGCGGTCCTCGCAGTAACCGGGCACTTCGGGGCGGACGACGGGACGCATGAGGAGGGAGAGCATCGTCCGGGCCTTCTCGGTCTCGTCGGCGGTGAAGGGCATTTCGAGCAGCTCGGCCGGCGGGTTGAATGCCGCCTCCAGGAGGCGCGCGAAGACGATCTTGGGCACCGCCTTCTTGTCGGGGGGAATGGGCAGGCCGCCCTCGGCGATGTGGAAGACGCCTTCGGTGGTGCGCTTGTCGTTGGTCGGGTTGTGGAGCACGCCGTTCCTGATGCGGTAGGAGGTCAGGGTCGGCGAAACGTGCTTATGGCCGCCGGGGGGCAGGGAAATCTCCCTGGACATGCCGTAGCGGTCGAGCACGAAGGTCGAGGAGGGCAAGGCGGGGAGCTTGGCCAGCCCGAGGTCGCCCAGGTAGGAGTCGAGGAAGCTCTGGATCCGCCGGTCGACGGGGGGAAGGTAGCCTGTGAGCATCCGGTCTTTCTGGCGGAAGCTTTCGAGCATGTCGGAGGCAAGTTCGACGAAGCCTGTCCCTTCGCGGGCGTAGACGGGAAGGCCCATACTCGCCAGCTTGATATTGATATAGGAAATGAGTTTGCCGCGCTCCTGGGGCGATACCCTGTTGAGCCGCAGTCCAAAGTCGCGTTTGACCGCCATTGCAGTTCCTCCGGGAAAAATATGGCAAAAAGAATAGCGTAAATCAAAAGTTATTGCTACCGGGGACTCATTCCCAGCAGTCGGCGATGCAGCCGTCGGCGACGAGCCTGAACACGGCGTCGAGGTCGGGGTACATCACGCGGTCGCCGTCGAGGCGATCCACCGCGGCGCGGACGACTTTGTACGCGGGAAGGGTTCGCGGCGATAGCGAAGGCTCGATCGAGGGCATGCCCATCTGGATGGCGCGCAGGTCGAGGGCCTGGCAGGCGGAGGCGAGCTCCATGGCGACGACGCGCTGGGCGTTCTCGATGATGGAGGCCGCCTTCCGTGCTGCGATGGTGCCCATTGAAACGTGGTCCTCCTGGTTGGCGCTGGAGGGGATCGAGTCGACCGAGGCGGGGTGGGCGAGCACTTTATTCTCGGACACGAGGGCGGCGGCTGCGTACTGAACGATCATGAAGCCCGAGTTGATGCCGCCCGAGGTGGTCAAAAAGGCGGGCAGGCCCTCGGAGAGGGCGGGATTGACGAGGCGCTCGATGCGGCGCTCGCCCACGTTGGCGAGTTCGGCGCAGGCTATGCCGAGGAAGTCCATGGGCAGGGCGATGGGCTGGCCGTGGAAGTTGCCGCCCGAGATGATGTCGCCGGGGTCGGCCGGGGG
>Ga0116171_10005456_pt1 | contig 11153 bp, 12 predicted proteins | sample AD_JPNHW2_MetaG_FD_89798 | JGI IMG/M metagenome (GOLD analysis project Ga0116171, IMG submission 89798) | Active sludge microbial communities of municipal wastewater-treating anaerobic digesters from Japan - AD_JPNHW2_MetaG | ecosystem: Engineered > Bioreactor > Anaerobic > Digestate | place...
AAACAAGTTCCAATTTATAGTGAAAGAATAAAAATTGCATATAACTCTTTTAAAACTACTTGACAAAAAACAAAAAAGATATTATAATAAAAAACAAAATGAATAATAAATCTCATAATGATTTGTGTGCTTTTACTGCAAATCATTTTATTAAAAGTAATAAAATAGTATTATATAATTACCAATCTTATGCTTCATTTGAATTTCCTGATGTTTTAGCATTTGGAAATAATATAAGCACTTTGTATGAAATAAAAACTAGCCATAGTGATTTCTTAGCTGATAGTAAAAAAGAAGTAAGAAAAAAGTGGAAACCTAAAAATTATTTAGACGAAAAATTTATTTATCAATATAGAACGATAAATGATAAGTGCCCAAAAAACAATACTATTATTTCTATAAATAGTTGTAAAAAATGTAATTTTTGCCAAGGTGTTAACACAAAACAAATTTATAATGAAGAAAATATTGTTAAAGAACTTAAAGAAATAAAATGTACTTTTGATGGTAATGCTAAAATAGAATGGATTAATAAAAATCCAGAATTGTATTATATTGAATATCCTCACCTTGGTAATTATAGATATTATGTTTGTGAAAAAAATATTATTATGCCAGAAGAAATTCAAGAAGGATGGGGATTGTATTGGATTATTAACAATAAATTTTATGAAAAAAAAGAAAGTAAAAAATGGAAGGTAAATTTATTTGAAGAACGAAATATTTTAATTCATTCATTTCGTAAATGGGTAAGTGGAGACAAAAGCAATATTTTGATAAATTCATATAATGGAATTATTTAAAAAAACTACTTGACAAAAAATAAAAAATAGTATAAAATAACTTTAGTTTCATAAGGAGCTGCTAATGAGCCTTAAAATAGAAGTTGGTGATATAGTAAATATTGATTTGTGGGACAACGAAGAAAAAAAAGATATAATTTTTGAGAAAAATGAGGAAACTGGAATTTGTACAAGTACTGATTTGGTAAATCTTAATAAGCATCTTGCCAGAGTAATTGAAAAAGATATTCCTATTCATGCCTTTACTACAATAGATTATTATTATTGTTTAACTTATAATATTAATCCTTGTTTTTATCTAGCTGACAAGGATTTAAATTATAAGTTTGGAGAGGATGGTAAATGTTTTAATACTGAAGAAGTATTTACTTATTTTGATGGAACAAATACAATAAAGTTATTTCATCTTGGAATTGTTGAAGGGTGCAAATTAAGTATTAATAATCTTATTATACCTTGTAATCTTTTAAATACAAGCAAAAAAGAAACAAATTTAAAATCTTTATATGCCGCATATATTCTTGGAACTTATGTTGGCGATAGGGATATTAATTTTATTCCAGAGGAAAGTAGACAAAAAGCCATAAACGAAGCCATTGAGCAATCAAATGAAATTATAGATAGAAAAATTGAAATTATTAATGCAAGCATTAATAATAATTCATTTGTACAGAAAGAAAATGATTTAATGAAGGATATATTGTCAAAGCTATAAAAAGCAGGGTGATTTTAGGCTTAACGTCAATGACATTTTACTGCCTAAAAAAAATCACTTGACAAAAAATAAAAAATAGTATAGAATATAAATCGGGCAAATAAATAAAAAAAGCTGTTAAGCATTAAAATAATTTAGCCCAAAGGAGATAAACAATGAGTGAATTTGAGATGAATCAAGACGATTACAAAGAATTGATTGATGCCATGAGAAAAGACAAAGCCAAGCAGAAGGTGTTTTGGTCTCCGCCTGGCGACAAAGAGGGAACTTATAAGATTAGGTTCCTTCCTCCAGTTAAAAAGAACAACGAAAAGGTATTTTATTTCCATCACAAGGTTCATTGGATTAACGGAAAAGGTTACGAATGCCTTAATCAAACTTTGATTGATAAGGATGGTAATCTTCATGAAGCAGAAGAGTGTCCAATTTGCAATGCCGTATCAAAACTTTATGCAACTGCCGAAAAGGGAAGCGATGATTATAAGCTTGCTGGCATGCTAAAAGCAAAGGATAGATATATCTATCGAATTATAATCAGAGGAAATCCAGACGAAACAAAGATAGAGTATTTTGAAAGTGGCAAAAAGCTTTTTGAATTGCTTTATCATATTTTGACCGAATCGGATTTTGGTATGATTATTGATCTTAAAAATGGTAGAGATTTTAGTCTTGTTAAGGTTGGTACTGGTGCTCAATCTAATTATGATACTTCAACACCTTCAGCAAATGTTTCTATGATTTTTAATGATAAGGAAAGCATTGCAAAGCTTTTGAAGAATCTTGAAGAAGCTCCAAAGTTTAATAGCTTTGTTGAATTTAAAGATGCTCAAACTTTGAAGCAAACTTTAAAGAAGTTCTTAACTCATTCTGATGAAGATGAAGAAGAAGATGAACTGATTGCTAATTTTGAAAATTCTGAAAAAGTACAGCAACCAGTAGAGAAGAAAGTAGAAAAAGTAGCTGCTACTGTTACTTCAGCAAAGGCACAAAAGGTAGAAAAAAATAAGCCGCAAGTAATAGACACCAGTGATTTTGTTAAGGACGATGAAGAAGAGCAAGAGCCAGATGAAATAGATAAACTTTTGGATATGTTTAATAGCTAAAAAAGTTAGAGATTTGGAGAAGAGACAAAATCTCTTCTCCTTTTTTAATTGGAGGAAAAATGGGAAGAAAAGCAAAAGTTGAAGTCAGTTCAGAAAATCAAGAAAATAATGGAGACCTTTCTACTTTAGATGATATTATAGATCAAGAATTTGATAAGCTTGTTGATATTTCTAAATTTGACACAACAGTAAAAACATGGTATGATGTTGGGATTTATTCCTTAAATTATATTTGTTCAAAAAATTTATTTGGTGCTGTTCCTTCTGGAAGAGTAACTTCATTCAAAGGCTTAAGTGGTACTGCCAAATCAATGTTGATGGCACAAATTGCAAAAGACCCTAAAGTTGATAAGATTATTGTTATTAATTCAGAAGGTGGTGGTCTTTCGGCAGAATTATTTAAATTTATTGGTGCTCCACTTGATAAAGTAAGAATGCAAGGATTTAATACTTTTACTAATTATAGGATTAGCAAAAGTAGTGGAAAATTTGAAGAAGTGCCAGATTCTGAATTTCCTGGAAAAACTGAAACAAATGAATATATTTATGTAGAAGGAATAACTAGGTTTGTAAAACGATTTGTAAATGCCATTGAATTTAGAAACATAAAATCAAATATTGTTATTTTGATTGATAGTTTGGCTAATATACGCTCAGTAAGGGAGTTAAATGGTGTTTCTGATTTTGGCTCTAAAATAAAAGAAGTAAATACTTTTTTTGGTATTTTTGATAATGCTTTTCAAAAAACAAATATAGCACTTGTTTTCAGCAATAAGCTTTATAATAGTATGTCTGGAAATATGTGGGAGCCATTTAAAGAATCTGGTGGAGAAAGTGTAATTTATAATCCTTCACTTTCTGTTCTGCTAAAGGAAACATCATTAACTGAAGACAAGACAGATGAAGAAATGAAGGAAGAAAAAGAGCGTAGAAAAACAGCTCTTGGTTCTTCATTAAAGGCCATTAAAGCTATTGTTGATAAAAGCAGATTTGGTACTGAATTAAGAAATATAACTTTTTTGGTTGATTTAAACTATGGTCCCGTAAAGCTTTCAGGATTATTTGAACTTTGTAGAGATTTTGGTATTCTTGAAAGAAAAGGAAATTCATATACAATGCCAGATGTTATTGATAAACCTTTCTTTAAGAAAGAATTTATACCAATTATAGCAAGTGATGAAGTAAATTATATCAATAAAATTCAAAAGAAACTTGAAGAAGCAGAAGAAAAAATAAAGCAGGATAAAGTAAAGCTTCAAGTTTCAGACATTGAAGAAATAGAAGAAGTTGAAAACGAAGAAAAAAATGAATATGAAATAGGTGATTTGGCAAAAAACATGGAGGCTGATTTATGAAAAAGATAATAGCGGTAATATGCTTTATTTTATTGGTTTTTGGAGCTGCTTTTGCTGATACAAAAACATTAAGCAAATCAAGTCCAATTATTACTTCTGATGGATTATCACATACATTTGTTTTAATTTATGATAAAGATAATTTTGAAAACACAGAAACATTTTTATGGAATGATGTTATTAGTGGTTTTTCATCAAAAAGTGGAATTAGCTCAATTTATTTTACTTTTATTTTTGATAGAAGCAATGGTTATAAGCCACAAATACTTGGTGTTACAACTTCAACTTCAAGCCCTTGTATTCCAAGCAAAATGGATAATGATAGAGTTTTAGTAAAGGCAAATGGAACTATATATACTTTTCCAGTAGAACAAAGTTCTTACGATTCTAATGGTTCAGCGCCTTATTATTTTAGTTCTATTTCAGTTTGTTCACTTAATAATCTTAGTGTTTTTATAAATGATTTAGTAAAAGAAAAATCAAAAGAACTTACTGTACGGCTTTACTTTGATACAATAAAAATGGATATACAAATGCCAACAGTATATTTTATTCAGGCATTATCATTTGATAGCAAAACAATAAATTCTTTAATAAAATAGGAATAAAACAGTGGACATGCTAGATGAAACTTTAGATAAATTTCAATTATTTCCATTGCAAGGAACACCTGATGAATGGGAAGATATTAGCCATTATCTAAATGATTATAGATATCAATATCAAAATAAGCGTTGTTCACGAATATTTGCTGAAGATGTTATGGGAAAAAACGCAAAAGATATAGATTATTATATTTTTGTTAGTAAGGATGGGAAATCTTTTACTTGCCCTGAAAGCGTAAAGCAAATAGAATTTCCCTACATACCTCAAGAGCCTATTAAAATAATTGAAGGTACGCCAGAAGCAAAGCAATTTAAAGATATTTTTGAATAAAGGAGTAAATTAATGATAATACAAAACGTTAAACCTTGTGGAGAAATGGTTCTTTTAGAGTTTCATAAAGTTGAAGATGAAATTTTTAAGAAAAACAAAGGAGGAATTTTAGTCTATAACGAAAAGAAAGATGAAAAAGACAAGTACTATGCGATTGTAAAAGAAATTGGACCAAAGGTAGATAGGTCTACTATTGATTTTAAAGAAGGTGATAAAGTATTTTATAATGAATATGATTGTAAGGTATTTGGAGATGATGAAAATACTTATGGCTTGTTAAAGGCCTCTAGTATTTGGGCAGTTTATTCGGAAGCAGATAAATAAAGGAGAATAAATGAACGAAGATGCCCTTTATAAATTAATTAAAGAAAAGGGTATAAAAAATATAGCAAAGAATTATTTTTTGAATATTGAAGATGAACATTGGATAATATGGCTTAAAGACAATACTGCTGTTTATTTGGATAAAAACTTTCTTTCAAAGTATCCAATAACCTCATGCTTCGATGAAGCAAATGGCCAGCTTATATTAGATAAATTTGATATTCAAAAAATACCAAAGAAAATTTTGAAAAAAATAAAAAAAGATAAGTAAAGTTAAAAGAGATAGTAAAAAGCTATCTCTTTTTTTTATTATATAGGAGATAAAAATGTTAATTAAAGAAATGTCATCTTTGCAAAATAAAGAATTAAAACAAGAATATAGAAAGCTTATTTTGAAATATCATCCAGATAATAAAATTTCTGGTGATGAAGAAATGATAAAAAAAATAAATGCTGCTGCTGAAGAAGGTGATGAATCTTTTAAGGAATTTTTAAATTCTTTAGAAAATAAGAAAGAAGAGAGAAAAGCAAGTAATAAAATAAATAATTTTGAAATGTATAATGAAGCATTAAAAATTTTTAAGGTTAAAGCTGCAAAGTTAGCTTCTGATAGTAATTTAAAAATAGAGGTTTCCAGCAAAATTGAAAATCTTAAACCTGTTGTAATAATAACAATATCAAAATTTTTAAAATCAAAAACTTTTTATGTTACTGATTTACTGGATAGTTTTGTGAAAAAAGGAAAAATTGACGAAACTGTTATTAACAGAATACTTGAAGAAGTTATTAGCAGATTTAATAAGACAAGAGAAAAAGAAAAAGTATAATGAGTATTAAATCAATACTTTTAGAAGCAACTGAATATGCTGATGGCACTAGCTTAGTAAAAGCAATTTTACGTGGACAAGTTGTTGGCATATCAAAAAGATTTTTTAATAGTGAAGAACCAGATACTAAAATTCTTGACAAATTTTTACAAATTGTTAAAACTAATTTTGATAAACCACTTCAAAATAAAGCAATAGTTCTTTTACTTAACAAAGCAAAATATATTGATAATTTAAAATATATTGATAATCAAATAATAGATGCAACAAAAACTTATTTTAATAATATTAATAAAAGCAAAGCAAAAGAACCAGAAGTAAAAAAGTTGTTTGATAAGTTTGAAGAAGTAGATTTAACTGATTCTTTTAATCAAGAATTTGAAAATAGAATTAATAGGCTTTTTATTGATATGGCAAAAATGAAGTCAAATGATGAATATGAAGTGATTTATCCAACCGATGAAGAAGGATGGGAAGTAGTAGTGCCAAAAACTTTTGCTGCTGCTAAATCTTTGTCTTCTATAAAAGGTTTAGGAAAGGCCTATTGGTGCACTTCAGCTAGTTCTTTTAATTTTAATGACTATACAAGAAAAAATAATAAACTTTATATGATAAGGAATGTAAAGAAAAAAATTCTTTATCAAATGGATTGGGGATATGCTTATGAATATGAAAGTGATATAAGCCCATCTTTTAAAAATTTTAGAGATAAATCAGTTTCAATTAATGAAGTATTAAAGAATATTCCTTTGAGAGTATTAAGCTCTATAAAAAATAAAAAAGGAGTTTCTGTTGTTGATTTATTAGATAAATTTAAAAATGAAAAAGGTGAAGAGAAGCAATTAGATACTGTTTGGAAATATGAAGAGCTTTCTAAAAAGCAGTTTCTTGATTTAATTGAACAATATCATATCAATATTAATGTTATTAACAGCTCTAATAAAGCAATTAATATTAATTTAGAAACAGTTTTAAGTGATAAGAATTATAAAAATTTAATAAAGTTTTTTCTATTAAAAAATGGAAATAAAAAATTTCTTTATATTGATTCAAAAGAAGAAATTTATGATAAGAAAAAAAGAAAAATACTTTTTCCAATTTATGAATTAAAAGAGAATGGTAAAGTAATAAAGCATGATAAAAATTTTATAGCAAAAGAAAATTTGCCAGAAGTTTTAAAAGGTAAAATATTTAATCCAAAAGAATTAGAGAAACCAATTTTTAGAGAAATAAAAGAAGTAAAAGATTATTTAGTTTCTTCTAATACAGTAAAACTTTATGAAATAAAAAATTTAGCAGGAATAAGAACACTTGTTTCTAGCAATCTTTATTCTTTCTTAAAGAAGCAAATAGAAAGTGTAAATCCTCTTGCGCCATCACAAAACTCAACATTAAATAGTTTATATAAAATTTTTAACAGTAAAAGACCAATGGTAGCTCTTTATTTTAAGGTTATTAATAAATCTTCTATAAACGAATTTTTACTATTTAATACAGAAAATCCTTTCTTTATTTATAAATATTATGATAGATATGAAATGGAAGAACTGCAAAAAAAAGAACGCTTTACTGTAATTGCATCAACTTTAAAAAAAGAAATTGATCCTGAGTTCTTTAAAAAATATTATCAATCCCTTTACAATAGACTTTTTAATAAAGAATACAATTTAAATTATAATAACCGACAAGATACTGAACTATATAAAATGCTTTATATTGTTCAACCTCGTTTTATAAAAAATGGTAATAAATTTTATTATTTGCCAAATATAAAACAAAAGATATATTTCTGTGATAAATATAAAGACATTTATAAAATAAAAAGGGATGGAAAATATTTTGTTTTAGGTGATTTTATTGTGGTTGATAAAAACAATAAAGTTACTTCTTTACTTAAAAAAGAAGATTTTGATAAATTTAATGTTTCTTTTTCTGATTTTAGGGTTAATGGTTATTATGATAAGCTTGAATCTTTTACTATTAAAGTTAATAAAGAATTAGTTAACGCTGCAATAAAAGAAAAAAAAGAAGAACTTGAAAAAACAAAAGCGCTTATAAGAAAAAATACAAAATAAAATTTTTGTAAAAGTGGTCTTTTTTTGCTTCTTATAAAGATAATAAAGTAAATATATAGTAATATATATTCTAACGTTAAAAATATACATGGAGGAAAAAGTATGGAAAATATCCTTGATAAAGATTTAGCTCCTGAAGATGAAAAATTCCTTAGAGAAACCCTAGAAAGTTGGAAGGAAGAAACTTATGCGTCTTTAATGGAAGAAGTAAACAAAGCCAAGGAAGCTAAGATAGAAGAGCTTGAAGAAGCTAATATAGCATACAAAGAAGAACTTAAAGAAGATTATGCTAATAAGCTTATTACTGCTCTTAATGAAATGCGTGATGAATTGAAAGCAGAGGTCTTAGCTGAAATGGTGGAGAACAACCCAGAGCTTCAAGTTCTTGAAAAAATAAAAGAATTAGTTGCTCCTGTTATCAGTGAAAGTTTCTATGAGAATACTTATGCTGATACTATTACTTCTTTAAAGAAGAGAGTTGAAGAGCTTGAGGAAGAAAGGACACTTGATGAAGGTGCCAAGACTCTTGCTAATTTGATTGCTCCTTATTCTGAAAAGACCCAAAAGCTTATTCTTTCTTTAATTAAAGAGGGTGGTCCCGAAGAAGTTACTGAACAATTCTATAATATCGTTGAAAATCTTGAGTCTGTTTATGATGATGACGATGATGAAGATTTGGATGATGAAGATTTTGATTTTGATGACGAAGATGAAGAAGAGGATGACGATGATTTAGACGAAGCAAAAGATGAAGACAGTGATGAAGAGGAAGCTGAAGAAGACGATGAAGAAGAGCCAGTAAAACCAAAGAAGTCTGATTTTGATGATGAAGACGAATACAAGAAAGCTTTAAAGAAATGGAAGAAAGACCATAAGAAGCATGAATCTAAGGAATCAGAAGAAGATGAAGAAAAGGAACATAAGCCTGAAGAAGATGAAGAAGAGGATGGAGAAGAAATGAAAGAAGAAAGCTTCATCAATAAGGGCGTTTCTGGTTTGACTGAAGATAAAGATGTTAATAGCGTTAGAAATGCTATTAAGCGAATGATATAAGGCATTTTTTACCGATAGGTAAAGGTAATTTTTGAATATAAAAAAATATGGAGGAAAAAGTATGGAATATATGAATACAGATTCTAAGCTTGCTAGAGAAAAAGAACTACTTAAAAGGTGGGATTGGATTACTGAAGGCTTGGAATATAATGAAAAATTAGATACAAGTATGATACTTGAAAATTCTTATCAGCAAATGGTTAAGGAAGATCAGTTGGAACCCCATTGGCTTGAGAATAATATTCTTAATGAAGATGTTTTGACTGAAGCACCAGTTGTTTCTAGTGCTGTTGGTTCAAATGTTCTTCCTAAGATTATGTTCCCAGTTATTCGACGTGTGTTCCCTGAGCTTATTGCAAATAAGATTGTTTCTGTTCAGCCCCTTACTGCGCCAACTGGTATAATTTATTACATTTTGTATCAATTTTCTAATTCAAAGGGTGAAATAACTCAAGGGAATGAATATTCTGCTAACCCAATGCAAGCAATGCCTGGCTATGCTGTTTTCTATTCTAGTGAGAAGTTTGGTCCATTTGAAGCAACTATGAGTGGTTTAACAACAGTTTCTACTGGCTCTACAGTTACAAATTTCTTAGGAACTGATACTACTCAATTTTCTATAAAGCGAATTGAAGTTTATAATAAGACAACAATGATGGCTGTTGCTACTACTTTAAACTCCGATAAGACATTTGCTACTGGTACTGGTAACGTTGCTTATGAAGCTAGCACTGGTAATGTTTATTTAAAGAATGGCCTTGTCGCAGATGGTAGTACTGTTGTGGTTTATGTAGTGTATGATCAGGAAGGTTCTAAGAAGATTCCTGAAATGGAATTTAGTATTGCTTCTCAAAGCGTTAACACAACCGAACGAAAGGTGAAGGTTCGTTGGACTAAGGAATCTGAGCAGGATATGCAAGCCTATCATAAGATTGATGTTGAATCTGAGCTTGTGAAGGTTACTTCTATGGAAATGAATTATGAAATTGACCGTGAAATTATTTCTTTCATTTCTGATAGGGTAATTTCTAATTTGTCTTTCCTGCATGACTGGACAAATGATGCCGCTGGTTCAGGCAATAATACTAGTGGTAACTTCCTTGATCGCCATAGAGCTCTTGCTCAAAAGATTTATATGGCGCAGGCGAAGATTGCACAGTACAATAGGTTAGGGGCTGCTACATGGGCAGTTACTTCTCCTCAAGTTGGTGCTTTGCTTCAAATGCTTCCTGATTGGAAGGGTGAGATTGCTGGTAATGGTGCCACCATTAATAGCGCTGGCTTGCTTGGTGGAAAGCTTCAAGTGTTTATTGATCCTAACCGCTATGGTGCTTCTGCAAATGAAATTTTGCTTGGCTATAAGAGTGAGCAGACTGTTTATGGTTCTGGTGTTGTGTATAGTCCTTATACTTCTTGGATGACCAATGTCATTACCAATCCTGATGATTTTAATAGCGTGCGTGGTATGTTTACCCGATATGCTTTGACTATGTGCCCACGTGGTCAGTACAACTATGCTAAAATTTCGCTTCTTAACTATGGTGTTTAATTAAAATCTAAGCGATAGAAAAGGCAAGCTTAATGCTTGCCTTTTTTTATTGACAAAAAAATAAAAAAAGTATATAATAATAACTGATGTATAAAGTAAATGATATAGAATATTCTACAAAAGAAGAAGCCTTAAACAGTTTCCAAAAGATAACTGATAGGCTTACTTTTAATTGTGAAAGGTGTGGGAAAGAACATACTGTCCTCAAAAAACATTTTACAGAATTTTTATGTACCGATTGTAAAAGAAAACAAAATAATTTAAAAAAATATGGGATTGAGAATATATCACAATTAGAAGAAATAAAAGAAAAAAAGAAACAAAATACTTTAAAAAAATATGGAGCTGAAAATATAGCTCAATTAAAAGAAGTGCAAGATAGAATTAAGCAAACTAATTTAGAGAAATATGGT
>Ga0116171_10005457_pt1 | contig 11151 bp, 13 predicted proteins | sample AD_JPNHW2_MetaG_FD_89798 | JGI IMG/M metagenome (GOLD analysis project Ga0116171, IMG submission 89798) | Active sludge microbial communities of municipal wastewater-treating anaerobic digesters from Japan - AD_JPNHW2_MetaG | ecosystem: Engineered > Bioreactor > Anaerobic > Digestate | place...
CCGCAATTTCCCCAACGAGAATAAGGATTTGACCTAATTTCGTATGAAAAAATTCAGCCCATGTGTCAATATCATCTGTGAGACCCGCCCATTCTTTGAATTTCTTAACTAAAGCCTCGACCTTTTGATTGATTGCGTTATCTAAGAAATCATATTCCGGGAGTTCAAATCCCAAATCGCTTCCTGTTGCTATACCAGAGCCACTTCCACCCGATGAATCATCATTAGGAGAAATTACATTAAGTTCGTCAATACCGAGCAAAGCATTTTTCAACTTCTTTGCCGCTTTTGTTGCGTCTCCCTCTGAATCTGCCAAATCTCCTACAGCGTCCGAGCCAGCAGAAATGCCGGAATAATCTATTTCGGGAAGCGTAAATCCTACAAACTTTCCAATAAGATTGATAACCATGCGAAGAACTTTTGCAAATGCAATCAGATATGGGAGAACTATATTTAAGACAGGAATGAAAACATTACCTAAAGCTCGTGCGACCTGTACGACCTGTGACTTCAAAATACGAAGTTGGTTAGCCGGAGCATTTAAGGTACGAGCCATATCGCCTTGAGCTGTTGTGACCTGTGTCATAATCGCATAGTATCGAAGCTGTGCTTTTTCAGCTTGTGTCATGCTAGATACAGACCTATCAATTCCCAAGTTATATGCTTCTTGCTGTAATCGAGCAACAGATAGGTCATAACCTAACCTACGGAGAGGTTCAAGCTCACCTGATATACCCGAAGTCAGCTTCTGCATAGACTCTTCAAACGGAATGTTGAAGAATGATGATAAATCATAACCGAGCTGTGTGAGGTTTTTTGACATGATGTAAGCCCTGTCACTTGCCACACCGAAGCCCTCTGTTATTGTCATAAAGACACCTTGATTTCTCATCCACTCGCTAGGGTCGATACCCATAATATCAGCCACTTGATTCGCATAGGCTTTCGCTTGCTCTGTATACTCACCCATAGAAGCTGTGAACAGATTCAAATTCTCAACGTAACTATTTGATTCTGTAATCCATGAAGCAATAACTCTCGCCATGCTCATAACAGCGGCACGAGCCATTCTCAACTTAGCCCACAGATTTATATAGCTTGTAGACGCAGTGTTATTCGCAGTAGCCATCGCATTTGTAGCAGTGACTGTCCTTCTAATATTTGTTGGAAGTCTTGAGAACGCAGAAGATACCGTGTTCAACTGACTTGCCAGCGGAGCGAGAGCAGAAGACAACTGATTTAACTGACTTGCAAACTGCGGAATATTCATAGCATTGAGTGTCTGCGCCAACTGCGGCAACTTACCCAACTGCGTAACGAACGGAGCGAGGTTGCTCTTTCCGAGAGTGGTTAAAGGCTGTAATGAGAGTCCCAATCTACGGATACCTGAGAAGTCAACACCATTCAAAGATGTAGCGGCAGTTCCGATACTTTGTAACTGATTTCCGATAGAGGGAGAAATCTTGATATTCCCTAACCCGGACAGCTTTGACAAACTATTGGATAGAGTGTCTAGTTTCCCGGCAGAAGAACTATCAATACCTTGAAGGGCAGTGTTGACGTTGCGTATCTGATTCGCTACGCTTGTTAATCCAACACCGCCCTTCACTGCATTTTTCAGCTTAGACAAAGAAGCGGAAAGAGCGTCTATACCACCTATAGCCGAAGTAGAACTCGACTGTACTTCCAATTCAAGAGATTCGATTGTAGTTGGCATTATACTCACTCCCTTTCTTCAAATCGTTTATTATTCTGCACCATGTACGCTTCCATAAAGCGTATTCCCTTTTGTGCTTTAGCCTTTTCCTCATTCTCCTTTGCTTCTTGAGCTGACCTTTTGGAAATCGGGTAAGCCTGTTCGACATAAGGTTTGGCTTTTGTTCCTTTTTTAGCAAAAGCGTGTAAAATAGGTGCTACACGAGTAATTGCGTCATAGATGTACATACCCTGTAACCACGCTTGTTGATTTAATTTTTCGTTTCTTAGTTCCTCAGCTTCACGGTAATACTTCACCAACAAGCAATCTCTATCCCAATATTGCTCCTCGGTCATTCCGATGGATAGATAATAAGAAAAGTGTTTGTTGAATATCTCCGTATAAGGAAAAGGGGAAGTGGAAGCAAATTTCTCTCCACTTCCCTTTACTGCGGATTCGTCTTCGGTGGACAGTAAACCACTTAGAAGCTCGCTGTCCAGTCCACGTTTCCCTCGGATTCTCCGGGTTCTTCAACGAGTGCCATAATCGGTTCGTTATACATTTCTGCCAGCTTGCCGATAAGCTCCTGCTTGTTAGTTAGTTTGGCGAAAATCTTATCAATGTTCTCCTTTTTCTCAAATCTGTGGTGTGCAAGGAACGCACCCTCGAAAAGAGCTGGAAGGGTAGACATAGGTTTATTCTCAACCTCTGCGGCAACGAAGCCCTTTTTCTCCATTTCTGTGACTGTTCTGCGAGTGAACTCAAGGACATATTCTTTATCCTCGAAAGTGAATTTCAACTGTTTAGCCATGATACTAAATCCTCCTTATTTTCTTACACTGTTGTATCCATTGTGATAGGTGTAGAAGGTGCAATAGTGATTGTCATACCGACAACTTCATTTACACCGCCTCCTACAGGGAATACTGAAAGCTGACCGTTGAACTTAAACTTTCCGTCAGTGCCAGTAGGTGTGATTGTATCACCACTTTCCGTACCACCGAACCATACAGCGTATTCGTTGTCAACACCGTCCAGTGCCTTCAAAGCGGTGAAATCGGCCTTGGTATAATTTGCCGAGAACTCAAGAGCGTCAAGAGACTGAATACCCGGAATATATGTCTGCATGTTGTCAGACAGTGTTGTTGTTTCCAACATTTCGGGAGCACCTCCCAAATCAGGGAACTCCTTAATGTCAATAAGTTTACCCCATATAGCGTCCGTTTTCTTCATAAGAAAAATTTTATATGTGCTAATAGCCATGATTGTTTACCTCCTATAAATCATATTGTTTTTTGATACGATTGCCTTGTATCTACCGACCATTCGATAGATTGTTGCGTCTTCCTCGTTAGGAATTGAATTAAGCATTGTTCGAGTAAATCCGAGCCTTGCAAGTTCGCTGTCAATAATGGAAGCAATATCCTTACATTCAGCTTTTTTACCCTTTGTCTTATTGGAATATATATTTACCTCATACAAAAGTTCAGCGTGATTCTCCATACTATCAGTCGTTCTCGTGCTACGATAAATTGCGTTGTCTGCTTCAAGTAACGACACACAAGGGAAAGATGGTGGTGATTTTACATACTCACCAGTGATAAAGATACCGGCATATTCCTCACGAACTTTCGTGGATATAATACTGAATACCTCGGTTTCGACATCAATCACCCGAACACCTCCCTTGCAATACTTTGAATATCGTTACAAACGGTCTGTACCGCTCTGTACATCGGCATGGTTGCCGGAGTACCACGAGTGAGCTTCAATTCACCATCCTCGTAATAACCCCATGCTTTCTTTTTACCATTACCTTTACCAAAGCTACCGATTGTGAAACCCATCTCCGCACCATTAGGGTGAGGGGAACTGCCGGGCGAGCTATTGTGATACACACCAGCACCAAACTCGACCCACACTGCGTCTTCGCCACTCGCAACAACGACTGAAAGATTTGCTCGATTATCAACCGATACTTTCACATCTGCGAATTTCGGCTCTTCCTTAATTAAATCGTCAACGACCGCCCCGTTGAACCCGGATTGTGCTTCCTCAGCTAATCGGTCTGCGACTTTCTCTCGGAGGAGTTCGACTTTTCGTGTGAACTCTGCTTTATAATGTGCCAGCTCACGAATTGCTCTGTCAAGGTTCTGTTCGGATAATCCGATTGTGATTTTCTTCTTACCCACTGACAGCCACCTTGCTTATTGCAATAGACACGCTGTTCAAACTCTTTGCGACCTTCTTCACGATGTAATCATAGGGGGTAATAACCTTCCCGGATTCATCAAGGGCTAAAGCCCCAGTATTGTCGAGTAGTGGAACTGTGTCTACCCATAAAACAGAATAAATGTCGAGTGAAGGAGATTCGTTATCCATAACAATTACCTTGTCGTAGGATTCGTTATCTCCAAACATTCTTGTGGTAGCTTCTCCCTGTGCGGCAGAAACATTGGCAAAGAACTCAATCGGATTTCCATGTAGAACTTCGTACTCCCCTGTTACATTACCGTATTCGTCTGTAATAGGAACTCGATTCTCATAGAGAGCGTAGAAGAATTTCACCCTGTTTCTACCCATGCACTTCATCGTATCACCCCGCAATATGGAGTAACCGATTTTAGCATTGAAGACGGTACATCGGCATTTTCATACTGCCTACTGATACCATTTTCAGTGTGAGTGGTCTGCCCCTCCGCGCCACGCTTGTTCCACAGATATGCCGCTATCTCACATTGGAGAGTGTCATACTGTACAGGAACAACTACCACGGCTGGGTCATAGGGATATGCGCGGCTCAAAATTTTTCTCGCAGCGAGAGTGAGGAACACAGCCAGAGCCGCATCATCGGTAGTGTCAGTGATACCCACCAGCACTTTAAGCATAGCCAGCTTTTCGGTATCGGTCATAGCCGTATTCCTCCTTTCGTCACATTACCTTAGATGGAAGTCGCAATCGCTACATTGCCGCTTGCACGAATCTTGCTATCGGCATCGATGTAGATAACTTGAAATACCTTAGCATTGACTGCCGCATACTGCGCACCTGGTTCGTAAGCCGTACCAAATGTGGCAGAAACAGTACTATACGCATCGCCAACCGCAACAGAAGTAGCAGAAGCAAGACCAGTCGCACAGTAGGCCTTCCACCCATATGGTAGATTGGTCGGGAAACCATCAACGCTGAAAGAAGCCTTTGCGTTTGCAATATTGGCATCCTGAGTAACGGTAAGAGCAGTAAGAGTTGCCGCACCCATCTTCACAACCTTAGAAGCATCATACAGATAAGCAGCATAATGCTTGTCGGCTGTAAAGGTAGTAGACTTGTTCACGATGTTACGGTCACTCTCAACAAGAGTGCCGCGCTTCATAAACAAAGCAACTGCCCCCGGCTTAACGATGTACGCAACATTGTTAGTCGCAATCTTGTTGGTGACTACGACAACACAGCCGTAAATCATACCGACCGCACCTGCAATCATCATATTAGCGGCAACCTCAGACGCGGGTAGCCAATCCACAGAAGCGCGGATTGCGGCGTAAGAAGCGGGGCTGACGAATAGGTACTTATCACCCTCGTAGTCCTCACCCAGCTTAATAAGAGCAAGATTGACCTCTGCCGGAGTGACTGTCACAACAGGATGGATATATGTTGCGTTGGCGAGAGCCGCCAGAACATCATTATCCACCTTGCTTGCGATAGAAACGGTAAGCTGTTTACCAATCTCACCAACGGGGTCACCGTAGCCGGACAGAGCCGCTTCATCGGAGATAGTTGCACCCTTACCGATTTTCTTTACCTTTACCGCCTGTGTAGAAGCGGTTAGTTCGGAAACGGAAATGTTTGCGAGTTCCGCAACATCGGCAGCATCGCCAATATATGCGTACTGAGGGAGCGTGACGGTATCGCCTGCTCGACCTACTAGAGTATTGTCCACCTTACAGAGCGGGGTGAACTTCATTTCATTGACCAGCTTTCGCTCAATCATATCCGCAAGAACCTGCGGATTGATAATACTGGACAGAATAGTTTCGTTAGCCATTATTCAAGACCTCCTGTAAATTCGTTATATAGTTCGGGCTGTTCGTTGAACACTTTAAGCCGTTCGGTGTAGCCCATAGCATCGAACTGCTCCTGTGTAATTCCTTTACCACCGTCTCCACCGGGGGCGGGCTTAGGGGTTTCTCTCAGAACATCGGCACGGATTTTCTTTTCTAGATTTTCCATGTGCTTTTTCTGATTGGTAAACACCTTTTCGAGTTCACCGTTCGCCATAGCTTCAGCGGTTTCATCTGCCAGCTTATCGTCATAGCCGATACCCAACAGCTTTGCCTTATTCTCTGATACCGTGACCTTTTGCAGAAGCGCATTGTAGTCACTCTGCAACTTCTCCCTATCTTCGGCATCTTTCAGCTTCGCCACTTCGTCCTCAGTCAGCTTTGTTCTGAGTTGCTTTTTCAGTTCAGCCGCTTCGGAGTTGCTCTTTGAAACAGCCGCTTTCAGCCTTTCGATTTCGGTGTTGTCGGTAGGAAGTTCGACAGCGGCAAGAGCCGTTTCGATTTCCGTAAGTGTCATACCCTCTTTGTAGGTATCACCCAACAGTGCTTTAATGTCCATTTGAAATCCTCCTGCGTTTTATAGACTTCCCTGTCTTTGTTTTCCGTTTTTAGGTCTTGTCTTGACCTTGCGTTTATTTACCCTTAGTTCCCTCTAAGCTATCTTAAACGGACAAACCGCTTAAAATCATTCGTTACCATTCGCGGGTGGATTGGTCTGAGCCAGTTGTGCCGCCTGTTCCATCTGCTCATCGTAATATGTTTTACTGATGGTATAAGCATTTTCTGCATCAACGAAAAGACCGCAATGCTTAAACGCCAACAGGGGATGTATTTTCGGCTGTTGGAGCATCGACACAAGCACTTGGCTCTTGCTCTGAATGTTCTCATAATTTCTACGAGAGAACTGCATACCCACATCTTTGACACGGATATTCACAGAACCCATATCACGACAAATGCGGAGAACCAGTTTGAGCATTTCCTGTTCGGACTTTTTGAACATAAGTTCGCTGTCCTTTGCTCTCGCTTCGGCAAGTGACCAACCATCTCGTAAGAGAACCGCTGAGCCTGTGTCACTGGTAGAAGAGCCTCCGTTACGGTTAGGCATACCGCAAATTGTAAGCACGGTCTGGTACATATAATCGACCATTGTTTGTGTCTGGTCTTGATTAAGTTCGTTAGATACAATACCCACATCAGCCTGTGCGCCATCAGTAGACTTGACCTTGATAGCACCCATTTCTTTCAGTTCAGAAAAATCTTCCGCGCTGATGTCGCAGTTTACGAACTTGATAAAAGCCTGTATGAACTGCTCCATACCGTCAAGACGGTTGCTTGCAACACTGTTGATAGAGTCCAATAGGGGCAGAACAATTTCAAACGAGCCAAGCCGTGCGTTATTTGCGGGGTACTCAAAAATGGGTACAACACCGAGTGCATGGGGCTTACTCTCAATAACCTTTGTGTCCTTAACTTTCCAAAAGTGGTTTTTGGAATAAATAGAGAAAGTATGAATACCCATCTCGTCTGTGCTGTACTTAACACCGAAAATCGCTTTATTGCCGATGTCGTTTGCATACACCACAAAACTCTCACGAGGGTCGAGCGTGTACATCTCGAATGGTGCATCGTCCAAGTCAATCGGCTCATCGGGAAGAACCAGTCTGAACGCAGTACCACAAATCATCTGCCACTCGACAATCTCTTTGTCTTGAGTGGCTTTGTTCTCACTGTACATCAACTCATTCAGCCGGGATATTGACATTGTAACGGTATCATCGCCTCTACGCCCGACATACTGAATGGGTTCACCACACAGATAGCCAACTTTGAATGAAACAATCTCATTCGCTCTATTTTCCACAATGCGATTGCAGATTTCGGGGCGAACCTGTTTTGTGCGTCCCAGAACGGGCTGTTTGCCACGGTAATAGTCCCACAAGTAGATGATTTCGCTACGATTTAGACGGTGAATGTTCATCGCCTTGTCCAGTTCGGAAATGATATTTGCATCGGTGATTACCGTAGCGTCCGTTGTAATGACTTTTCTGCCGTACATCTCTTTCGCGCTCAACAATATCCCTCCCGTATTCCAAAAATAGAAAAAGTGCGTTATTGTTTGTGTAAAAACACTTGCGATAACGCACCCACATAATTATTCTATTATTACATTTACAGTATATCACATATCTTGTGGTTGTCAACAGAAAATAACACAAATTGTTGTGTTTCTTCTTGCTTTCAACTCACCTTACCAAAGGAGAGTCAACGATAATCACCAAGGGCGGCGAAAAACCTCCACTCTTGCTCCTCCCAAACTGTCAATATAATCCACCAACATTGCGATTGCGTCCGGAACATCATCGTGCTTATTCTTTCCTGCCATAGTATATCCACAAAGCATGTCCATAGCTTTGCGATACTCGTTGTGACCCTTACAATAGTTCTTGTCCTTGAAAAGAAAATGTTCTTTAACATATCCCGAAGAAACAATAATACGAGTTTCCTTGTTTACCGTTGTAAATTTAGTTGTTATTTTTGTAATGCCGCCCTTCTTCCTTACTTCATCCTGCACCTTTTGCGCAACTCTACCACCAGCGGAATTTGACTCGAACCGGGCAGAACGGACATGATGTTTTAGAAGTCTTTCAACGAGTCGGGCTTCCACGACATCGGGGTTACTATTGTCGCACACAAAATCTTCGATAAAGAATCGTTGCCCATACTGATAGACAATCGGCATTACACAAAAATCTGTTCCTCTATCTTTTGTGTCGCACACTGCAATCACAGCGTCAGGGTCTGTGTCGGGAAGTTCAAAATATCTCTGCAATTCATCCTCTTGATATAAAATTCCGTCTCGCTCAATAGGCTGATTCATATATAGAGCTTTCCAGCTCACATCGTCCATAATGTCTCTCTGCTCTTTGTAGAAGTTCGTATTGAACCCTACACCGTAGGCATAATCGAAATTCGATTCGTCATGTTCGTTCATTGCCGGTACGACAATGAATTTTGCCCTGTCGGAATCCCCATACTGATTCTCAAGCCGCCCAATAACATCGTGGACAGACCAGCGAGTAGCAATATGAAGCTCCTTACACTTGTCACCGATTTTTCGCTGTCGAAGGTCAGTGGTGTATGTCTCCCATAATTTATCGAGACGCTCCTTTGAGAGTGCAACTTCGATACCGCTTACTAAATCGTCACAGTAGAGAAGGGTAGCAGCACGATACAGACCAGCGTTACCAGTACCGATAGATGTAAATTCCAATGTCTCAAAACGCTTACGCTTTCCGAGGTCGATTCGGCAGTCCTTCGCATTGGTGTTTACCACATTTACGAGAGGAAATACATCGTGCCACAGATAGTCACCGTCTTTATCCATAATTCGCAGACATTCATCGTACACCCCTCGCACAAAGCTGTTCGAGTGAGAGCCTGTCAACATGGGTTCGTCCGGGATTCTCCCAGCGAGATAAGTTAGATAGAAAATGGCGAGAGTAGTCTTACCGCAACCTGGAGGGAGAGATACTGCAAGCAAGTCCAGCTTATCGTCCACCAAATCTTGCAGTGCTTCAACGACAGGGCGAAGGGCGGGTCTACGAGGAGGATAGAACTTCTTCTCCGGGCCTCTGTTCCACTCGATGTAGAGAACATAACTCTCAAAATCGTGAGGTGCTGCAACAAGTAGTACGGATTTATGAAGCGAGTACATCTTTCTCATTTTATCTATATCCTCGATGGTTGGTATGACTTCCTCCAACCTATCTGATAATTTTTTCAAATATTCAACAGCAAGCGGAACATCTGTTTTCATACACTCACGACAAGAATCTTTCAAGTCTTGATAAGTATTATACTCAGTACCATCAGAAACGAGAGAGTATATAGCTTGCAATAACTCACGCATGCTTTACCTCCGTTATTCGAGCGTCACCCTTTGCTGATAAGACTTTTTCTGAACTCCAACCTCTTGATAATCTTGTCATAGACCTAATTCTCCTTTTTTGGAACATAAGTAAGTTGAATGTCATAACCGAGAGCTTCTATCATGTCAACGAAAGTTTTGTTTACAAGACCGTCTTTCTTCTTGATAATGCGATTGACATACTGACCGGTCGTTCCGACTTTCACTCCGAGCTGTTCCTGTGTAATACCAGCTTCTAAACACTTCACTTTTGTTTCGATTTCAATATTATTCAGCACCATATTAATTATCCTCCTTTTGCATTTGATTACATTGTAACACACTTTAGATTATATCACAATCGGTATTAGAGAAATTTTTTCTCTTTGAACACCTTATATCATGTTGTCTTACCTGTATGGATTAAGTATATCTGAACAGTAGTGAACAGTAAGTGAACAGTAGTTAAAACATACTGTTCGCCCGCAAAGCCTTGATACATAAGGGTTTGCGGAAATTCTGAACAGATGAACAGTAAATTATCGAAAAACTAATCTCTATATATGTATATATACGTATGCAATAGTTTTAGAGGAAAATACTGTTCATCTGTTCAGAAAGTGGAAAAGACTAACGTTTTCAAGGGTTTCGGGGTGAACAGTAGTAAAAAACGTACTGTTCACTACTGTTCATACTGTTCAGATTTTGTCTCACCTGCTGGTCATTCGTCAAGTATTTTATTGTCAAGCGTCTCATTGTCGAGTGTTTTATTGAAAAGTGACCTCATGTCCTTTTTCTGGAATCATACAATCGATAGGAACAACGATTACTTTGTACCCCATAGCTCGTACCATTTCATTCATTAATGATACTGGTATGTCTTTCACATTCTTATTGTTCAATCTCTCCCAAATAGCAGCATTACTGACTTCCAATTTCCTTGCCAATTCAGCGTTTTCGATTTCTTCCTGTTTCATTATTGCTTTCATTATGTCTCTACCTCGCATGATAGATACCTCCTTTGTTTGATACATTAATTATATATGTCAAGTGTTTTATTGTCAAGTAATTTATTGTCAAGTAATTTATTGAAAAGTGCCTTTTTATTTTTTTGGGATATTTAAGCCACTCCCTACCCCCCGTGGGCGGTGTTTGTATATCCCCCTCCGGGGGAGGTATTGGAGCTTTCAAACAAGGCGAGGCGTCTTTGCATTCAATCTTGCTATCCTTTGCTTAAACCTCTACAGAGTAAACGCACCTCACCTCACCTCTACGCAAAGAAAGCCGCACTCAGTGGCGGCAAAGGGCAAAGCAAAGCTCCAGGGGAATGTACCTGGAGCGGTTGGCTTATTTATTCTGTATTAATAGCTCTGATATGAGCACGAGCGGAAAAAGTAGAATACAAAGAATTATAAACATCTGGTAACCTCCATTCCAAATTTTTCAATCTTTACCGGGTGTTCTAAATTAATAAACTGTATATC
>Ga0116171_10005460_pt1 | contig 11149 bp, 6 predicted proteins | sample AD_JPNHW2_MetaG_FD_89798 | JGI IMG/M metagenome (GOLD analysis project Ga0116171, IMG submission 89798) | Active sludge microbial communities of municipal wastewater-treating anaerobic digesters from Japan - AD_JPNHW2_MetaG | ecosystem: Engineered > Bioreactor > Anaerobic > Digestate | place...
CCGCCGCCCCCGGACGGCGGAGCAAGACCCGGAAAACCGAACCGGCGGAATAAAAACCCTGGAATCCGAGGTTGAGAGAACCGCCTGTTAATACAGAAAGATTCAAGACATCGGGAAGGAGAGTTTCAGAGAGAAAGGGCAAACTTCGGGAGGAAGAGGAGTCCGGATGAAAGCGCCAACGGCGCTCAACTGAGGTTTTGGGGTTCAATCCAATCGTTGAAGGAGTTCGTCTCATGTTCCGGCGTATTTTTCTGGTATCCGTCTTGCACCTCCTCTTCACGGCGGTGTCAATCTCCGCGCAACCCGCGGTCCCCTCTTCCCCGGAAAAAATCCGGGTCGCCTGTGTCGGCGACAGCATCACCTTCGGCGCGGGCATCGAGAACCGCGAAAAGAACGGTTACCCGGCGCAGATGCAGGCCCTGCTGGGAAACAGTTACGATGTGCGCAACTTCGGCGTCAGCGGCCGCACGATGCTCAAACAGGGCGATTACCCTTATGAGAAGGAAGACGCCTGCAAACAGGCGCTCGCCTTCAACCCGAACCTGGTCGTCATCGCCCTGGGCACCAACGACAGCAAACCGCAGAACTGGAAATTCAAGAGCGCCTTTGCCGACGACACCCGGGCCCTGATCGCCTCGTTTCGTGCCCGGCCCGACCGACCGCGCGTCCTGCTCTGCCTGCCGATGCCCGCCTTCCAGATCCGATGGGACATCAACGAGACAGTGATCAAGGATGAAATCATTCCGATCCTGCGTCAGGTCGCCTTCGAGACCGGAACGGAACTGATCGACCAGCACACGGCCTTCCTGGGAAAAGAGAAACTCTTCCCCGACGGCATCCACCCCAACGCCGACGGAGCGGGACACGCAGCCCGCCTCATCGGAGGCGCCATCGCCTTCAAGGCCGACACCGCGTTCGACCTCGAAAAAAACCTGACGGAACAGGGGATCAAACCCTCGGTGACCTCCTTTCACGGGTATCGCCAACTGACGTTTCCCCTGGAAGACGGACGTCAGGCCACGGTCGTGCGGCCCTATGTGACCGCCGAGGGACACCCCCTTGTCTGGCGTGGCGAGTTCTTCGGTCACGAACCCCAGACCGACCTCGCCCTGCTCGCACACGGTTACCACATCGTCTATGTGGACGCGCAGAACATGCTCGGCGCGCCCCCGGCAATGGCCATCTGGGAACGGTTCCACGCGCTGCTGAAGAAAGCGGGGCTGACCGGCAAGATTACGCTCATCGGCATGAGCCGCGGCGGCCTGTACTGCTACAACTGGGCGGCGCTCCACCCGGAAACCGTCTCGGTCCTCTACGGCGACGCGCCAGTCTGCGATTTCAAGAGCTGGCCCCTCGGCAAGGGGCGCAATGGCCAGACCGCCTTCAGCAAGAGCGACTGGGATCTCGTCCTGAAACACTACGGCTTCAAGGACGACGCCGAAGCGCTGGCGTACAAGAAAAACCCGGTGGACAACCTGGACCTCCTGGCCAAAGCCGGAATCCCCATTATTCACGTCGTCGGGCAGGCCGATACCACCGTGCCGGTCGCGGACAACACCGACGTGGTCGAACAACGCTACAAGGCTCTTGGGGGCACGATCGAAGTGATCCGGAAACCCGGCGTCGAGCACCACCCCCACAGCCTCGAAAACCCGGAACCCATCGTGAACTTCATCCTGGAACACGCCCGCTGAACGGCAAGGGGGGAAGTCCGAGAAAACGGGGATGAAAAGTAAGTCGCCACAGCCTGCGTAAATTTCGCGAAATCGTAGTATGAAGAATCGGTTTTCGAGTGTTTCGTACTACTATCTCGCAGAATCAACGCAAGCTGCGACGTTTTTTCCCAGTACAAAAGATCGATGCAGGAACCAATGCGATAACCACGAAAGGCACGAAAACCGCCTTTTTCGAGTGTTTCGTGTCTTTCGTGGTTTACATTTTGGTTGCGGCTCCGCTGCGCCAGGTATTCCGTGTATTTCGTGGGTCAAACAAATCGAAGGAGATTACCATGCACCGAATCGTGATGGGATTGTGGATCATCGCCGCGTTGTTTGGATTCACCCCCTCCCCGGAAATCCCCGCCGCCTCGCCTGACTACCGTTTCGACGGGTCCATCTCCCGCCCCGTCCTCGAAAACTACCTCGCGCGCGCCATCACCGAAAGCGACCTGCTGAACGGTAAGGGGAACACCGACGACAACATCCGCATGTTGAAGAATGTCGGCGCCAAATTCATCGGCCGGGCCATGATCACCTGGGCCCGCGAGGGGGAATTGCGCGAAGTCCTGGCCCGTGCCCCCGAAACGATCCGCAAACTGCACGCCGCCGATCCCGACATCATCGTCCAGGGCACTGCGTTCGAAATCGTCACCCAGCAGGTGGACAGCCTGCCCGTGCCGGACTGGGTCTTCAAGGAATTCGGCCAACCCGTCGAAACGCGCAACTTCCGTTACGACGCGATGCTGTACCCGGATGGACACTTCAAGGGCCACTGGGGGCGGCAGGGTTCCGTCCCCGACATGAGCCAGCTCGAAACGCGGATGTGGTTCTTCTACCTCGTCGCCGCACAAATTGATGCGGGGATCGAAGCGATCCATTTCGGCCAGATAGAACTGATGGATAAAAACGACCCGAACCACACCCACTGGCGCGACCTGCTGACCCGTACCCGCGCCTATGCCGCCCACCACGCCCGCCGCCATTTCCTGCTCTGCGACGCGCACGTCCCCAGCGGGGGCTTTGTTTCCGACGGCCGGTTGCTCTTCGACTTCCACTCCTTTCCCCTGCGCATAGACGAAGTGCCGGAAAAACCGATCCAGGGCATCTTGAAAATGGGGTACCTCGACAGCCTGTTCGGACGCAGCAAAGGCGGCGTAACGCCGAGCGGCTGGACCTGCGAGAGTCTGCCGTTCCTGGTCGAACTGGATAACTTCGGTTCCAGCCGACGTGAAGGCCAGAACATCGGCGAGCATTGGATCTGGGGATACGACGAAATCTCCTGGTTTGCCCACCTCTCCGAATCCGAACGCAACGCGTGGTTACGATACGCGTGGAACTGGGTGCGCGAGCACGACCGCAACGGCTACCTGGAAATGCCCGGCAGCCGCCAGCTGGCCTCGCCCGTGGAAGGGAAAAGGTGGTACTGGGCCAACACCGCCAGCCCGGCCGTTCCCGACGGTTTCAACCAGGAGGAAACAATCAAAGCCATCTGGGCCGGAACACCCGCGCCGTAAACAGGCGCAATCGGGTGCATTTTGAAAGTGTTACCGCCCATGATCCAGATGGAAAAAGAGGGACGCCCAAGATTCTTTCGTTTCCGAAACAGAAGAAGCCTGAAAGGCTTCTACATACGACAGCCCAGGGCAGAGCGAAGCGTCGCCCTGGGAAAGACGGTTTATGGCCGAACCCTGTATGGGTTCAACAAAAAGGGACTTCCGGGATTATGTAGTGCCCCGTCAGGGCACGGGGAAAAACAAACGGATACCCAGGGCGACGCTTCGCTCGCCTTGGGCTAGCGTATCTCAATCCCTTTCAGGGATTTTTCCCGAAACGATGGAAACGAGACCGTCGTAAACACTTCCAAGATGTACCCACCTGACAGAATCTTTCTCAAGATTTACATTTAAGTTGCGCTCTCCCCCTGCCGATACGTACAATGGGTAGTTACCAGAAAAATGGCCAAAGGAGATCCCTCATCTTCTATCTCCACTCTTTTCAAGATTCTGAGCCGGTGGCACGTTGATTTCTCAGGAGACTGTCCAAAACGGGGCGATGGGGATTTTTTTCGGAAAAATCTTGACTCTCTTGACAGGTTTGGCCTTCAATGGAAGGCTAAGACCTTGTTCTGTACGTTCGGACAAGGGGACAAGAGACCGAATCTACTGCCCGCGAGGTTGAAATGAGCGAAGTTAGCTCGAACTACCGCGAGTTTGCCGATCGGGTGCGCACCACTGCCGACATCGTCGAAGTGGTGGGCCAATACGTCGAGCTACGCCGTGCGGGCGCCAATCTCAAGGCCTGTTGCCCCTTCCATCAGGAAAAGACCCCCTCCTTCCACGTCCACGCCGCCAAACAGATTTTCAAGTGCTTCGGCTGCGGCAAGAGCGGTGACGTCATCGGATTTGTCCGCGAGATCGAGCGCGTGGACTTCACCGAGGCGCTGCGGATTCTGGCGGAGAAATACCACCTCGAAGTGCCTAAATTCCGGGCCATCACCAGCGCCGAGGAAGAACAACTGCGCTGGCGCCAGACCCTCGGGGAAATCCTCGAAACCGCCTCCCGCTACTACGAATCCCTCCTCGCCCATCCCGAGCGCGGCGCGGAAATCCGCGAGTACCTCCGGGGCCGCGGCCTTTCCGAACCGATCATCCAGGCCTTCCACCTGGGCGCTTCGAGCCCGGGATGGGAAGACCTCGCGGCTCACCTGCGCGGCAAGGGGTATTCCGAACGCGGCCTGGTCGAAGTCAGCCTGGTGCGCGAACGCGACGGGGGCGGGAGTTACGATTACCTGCGCGACCGCCTGATCTTCCCGATCCAGAACGCCCGCGGCGCCACCATCGCCTTCGGCGGGCGCGTCCTGCCCGGACGCGAGGGCCCGAAGTACCTCAACACCTCCGAAACCGTCCTGTTCCACAAGGGACGGGAACTCTACGGACTCTATCAGGCTCGCGAGGCCCTGACCCGCGCCGGACAACCCGCCGTGCTGGTCGAGGGGTACATGGACGTCATCGCCTGCCATCAGGCCGGGGTCACCAGCGCCGTGGCCTCGATGGGCACCTCCCTCACCCCCGAACAGGCGAAACTCATCCGCCGCTACACCCCGCGGACCGTCTTCCTCTACGACGCCGACGAGGCGGGGATCAAGGCCATCCTGCGCGGCCTCGAGGTACTCCTTTCCGCCAACCTCACCGTTTCCGTCGGCCTGATGCCCGCAGGCGAGGACCCCGACAGCTACGCCCGCCAGAACGGCGCCGAGGCCCTGCGTCAGGTCGTCGAGACGGCCATCCCGTTCTTCGATTTCCTCCTGGTCCAGGCCCGCAAACGCTACAACCTCGATGCCCCCGAGGAATCCGTCCACGCCCTCGAACTCTTCCAGCCCGTTCTGGAAGCCATTCAGGAACCGATGGTCCACGACGGCTATATCCGCAAACTCGCCGTCGCACTCGGGCACGAGGAAACCACCCTGCGCCGTTATCTGGCGCAACACGTCCGGCGGGCGCCCGGGGCGGCGTCTCACCCGGAACCCAAACCTCAGACAAAGGCCCCGGTCACGGAAGACGGCCCGCCCGAGCTGGCCCCACCCGCCGACCTGGACGATTTTGACCACCCCGATCTGGACGCCTTCCCGGTACCGACCGCCGAACCCCAGACCTCCGTTCCCCTGGGCGCTACGGAACCGACCCAGCGGGAAAAGGGCCTGTTGCGTATCCTCATCGAACACAACGACGCCCGCGTCCTCGCCCGCCAGCAGCTCAACCCGCACTGGATCGAGAACGCCCTCGTGCGTTACTGGACCGAACGCCTGCTCGAGGCCCATGAGCACGTCAGCGACACCTGGCCCCTCCTGACCCAACTCTGTCAGGGGTCCCCCCAACACGAAGCGTTTCTCCAGACCGTCATCTTTTCCACGGAAGGTCAGGTGGGTCCCGATTACCTGGCGGTCATGGAACACCTCATGGCCCTGATCGAGGCCGACTATTATCTGGCCGAAAACAAACGCCTGAACCGCAAAATCGCGCAACTGTCAGCCGAAGGCAACAAGCAGGCGATCCTCGAACTCTGCGAACGACAGCAACAGAATCTGCGGCAACGTCAGGCACGGCGTACACAGGCCACCAAAGAAAGTCCGGCTTTGCGAATCCAACACTAAGGAGTAAGGAGCGATTTGAATCGCGCAAACCACTCCTCCCGGAAAACAGGAACAATTCAGCACACGACAGGTCCAAAACTCAGGCGCCACGATTTTGAAATCTCTCAAACGGAGCGATAACCTTGACAACCCCAAAGCAGAAACCGAGCACCGAAAAATCCAAGACCCCGGCCCCGGCGAAAAGTGCCACGAAAGTGGAAACCGCCAAGCCCAAACCCGTTGCGGCGGCTAAGACGGAAAAAGCCGTTCCCAAACCCGCGCCGGAAAAGAAGGCCCCTCCCGCCGCGCCCACCGCGCCCGCCAAACCCAAAGCGGTCAAGCCCGCACCGGACGCGGTCCTCGAAACGAAGGAGGCAAAGCCCATCCTCAATCCCTCCCCCGAGAAAAAGGCCCCGTCAACTCCACCCAACCCCAAGACGGAAAAACCGGAAACACCGCCGGTTGTGAGTAAAAGTCAAGACGCCGAGGCGCCGGTCGAACCCGCCGTTTCGGAGGACGGGGAATCGAACAACCCGCTCGACTCCCACCTGGAAAACCTCATCGCGATGGGGAAACGGGGCGACGGCCAGTTGACCTATACCGAAATCAACGAGAGCCTGCCCGACGAAGTGGACCCCGAGGACATCGAAGACCTCCTCGACCAGCTCAACAAGTTCGACATTGATGTCGTCGAAGAGCGCGACGACCTGGCCGACGACGAAAAACCCGCCACGGTGCGCCGCTCGGCCGTCCAGGTCCGCAATCGGACCGTCCCGGCAACCGAACACATCGCCGACATGGACGCCATCGAATCCTCGAAAATTGACGACCCCGTGCGCCTCTACCTCATGGAAATGGGCAAGGTGCCCCTCCTCTCGCGGGACGAAGAAATCAACCTCGCCAAGCAGATCGAAGAGGGCCGTCAGGAAATCATGCAGGCCATCGCCCACGCCAGCGCCACCGCCAAGGAAATCAAAGCCCTCATGGCCAAGATCGAGGCGGGCAACATCAACATCAACGACCTGCTGCGCGCCAACGTGGACGAAACCAACCCGAGCGTGCGCCAGCGCAAAATCAACATGGTCATGGAAGAATTCGGCGAAATCCTCAACAACTTTGAGGGGATCTTCCACAACCTGGAACTCCTGGCCGACCCCTCGCTCACCGACCGGCGTCGCAAGATGCTCCAGGCTGACGTCAAGAAACTGCGCCAGGATACCTACGAACGCCTCGCCAAGGTGGACCTGAACTTCGCCGTCATCGAGGAAATCGCCGGACGCATCAAGGAAATCTACGAAAACACCAATTCCGCCCGCGAAGAGATCAACCAGCTCCTCGTCAAGACCATGCTGACCGAGGCCGACCTGCGCCGCATCGTCAAGCGAACCAAGAAAAATTCGCCCGAAGCCAAGCGCCTCAAGAAAAAATGCGGCTACACCCTCGAGGAACTCATCAAGATTGACAAGCAGGTGCGTACCTCGCAGCGCACCATCAAGCGCCTCGAAAAGGAAGCCAACAACACCTTCGAGGAACTCGAACACATCGTGCGCGACATCCGCCAGGGCGAGAAGAAAGCCCAGGAAGCCAAGATGAAAGTCGTCGAAGCCAACCTGCGCCTCGTCGTCTCCATCGCCAAAAAATACACGAACCGCGGCCTGCAATTCCTTGATCTGATCCAGGAAGGCAACATCGGCCTCATGCGCGCCGTGGACAAGTTCGAGTACCAGCGCGGCTACAAGTTCTCGACCTACGCCACGTGGTGGATCCGCCAGGCCGTCACCCGCGCCATCGCCGACCAGGCCCGTACCATCCGCATCCCCGTCCACATGATCGAGACCATCAACAAACTCTCGCGCGTTTCGCGTTACCTCGTCCAGGAACTGGGCCGCGAACCGACGCCCGAGGAAATCGCCGAGAAGATGGAACAGCCCGTGGACAAGGTCCGGCGCATCTTCAAGATCGCCCAGCAGCCCATTTCGCTCGAAACCCCCATCGGCGAGGACGGAGATTCGCATTTCGGCGACTTCATCCCCGACGAGGACGCCACCTCCCCCATCGACGCCACGGCCTACCGCCTGATGCAGGAGAAGATTGAAGAAATCCTCAACACCCTGACCGAACGCGAACAGAAAGTGCTGCGTCTGCGCTTCGGCATCGGGGGCGGATTCTCGCGGACCCTCGAGGAAGTCGGGACCATCTTCAACGTCACGCGCGAACGTGTTCGGCAGATCGAAACCAAAGCCCTCAACAAACTGCGCCACCCCTCGCGGCGCAAGAGCCTCATCGAGTTCATGGAATAGAAAAAGTCATCACGTCTTCCTGACAGCCCGTCCCCCACGGAACCCGTTCCCGTTGGGGACGGTTATTTTTCGGCCCATTGGTATTCTTTCGGATCGTTTCGTCCCCCCCCAGACGCGCTCTCCCGTAACCGCTTTTGCCGCATAATGGGCCTCTCATCCCCCAAACCGCAGTTGAAACGCCCCGGCAACGGCCTTCCTCATAGGCGGGAAAGTGGTTCCCGGGAACGCCCATCTCCTGATTGGCGCAGTAAGAGAGGCCTCTCCCCAAAGGAGACAGAGCCAAGACCGGTTCCGCCCCATAACACGAAAATAAGAAATTCGTTTTCTGTACTCAACTGAGGTTTTTGCACCTATGGAGCGGGCGTCCTCGCCCGCCGATACCGGCAGGCCCTCCAGACTTTCTCCCTGCCTTGTCAGAAATTTTTCCCCTGTTTCTTTATTTTATTCCTTTATTTTATTCCTTGACATTTCCTGGCAGATCCTGCCATCCTTACCGAGTGACAGGGGCGTTCTGTCTCGAAGCAGTTCACCCCGGGGTATTTTTTGGGAAACTCCAAATACATTTTCCTTGTCGGGCGGCGTTGTTGGCTTGCAAGACGAAGGCTGTTTTTCTCCTTTTCAGGGAAGGAGAAAAATTTGCATCGAGTCTTGGGTCAACCAATTTCTGCAAGTACGGTTCATGTTCAAACACGTGCCGATACCTGGTAGATTCCCTGTGACTGTTGAAGCAACGATCACACTCCATATCGAGGGGTCAACGCCATGTCCACTCAGGAATCAAATGACAAAGAAGCAGTTCCCTTCCCGTCCACAGAACTTTCCCACCCCAAAGCCCACTCCATGATTTCATGTGCTCAGATCCGGACAATCTGCATGTTCTGCAAACGCATCCTCCAGCTCGACGGAAGCTGGAAACCGGAACAGGAAATCGAAGTGAATGAATCAAACATCCATTCGCTCTCACATGGCTTGTGTCCGCATTGTCTGCAGGTCCACTATCCGGAAGTGCTCAAGTACCCCAACTGACCGTTGCCACCTTGCTCACAAGGCCGGGTCTGGACATCCCACTAAAACGAAGGGGAATGTCTTTTTTTGTCAGGCCCCAAGCACAGAATGCCATCCCCGAAATCCTTCGGAGAACTTCCTGGCCCATTTTTTCTCTAAAATCGTCGGAAAATGACCGGATAAAAAATCCCGCAGACTGGCGTCATACTTGCTCTCTTTTTCGATGGAATCCGGTTACAGATTCCGTAACTTTCAAAAGGAGAACCCTGATCATGCGCGGCGATGACTTGTTCCGGCAGATGGCCACCCAGGCGCCCTTTAATAAACTCCACCCCCAGGTGGCGGCATTCTTCAAGAATTACCTGGCCCACGAAAAAGCGGTCCGGTTCAACGGGCGCTATGTCATCAACACCCACTTTCCCCCCTACCCCAGCCGGGCCTTTGCCAATCTGGCCGAAAACTTCAACTCGGTCGGATGCGCCGAGGAACGCCGCCTCTTTTCCGTCACCCTGGCCGTCACCAACCGGTGCGGGTACCACTGCTGGCACTGCTACAACGCCGGGCGCAGTCAGGTGGATCTCCCCCTGCCGGTGCTCAAGCAGACCCTCGCGGCGCTTCAGGAGATGAGCGTGGTCCAGGTGACCCTCTCCGGGGGCGAACCCCTCCTGCGGCCCGACCTGGAAGAAATCGTCGCCAGCTTCGACGCCCGGACCTGCCTGAATCTGAACACCACCGGCGCGGGCCTGACCGCCGAACGGGCACGCGCCCTGCGTGAGAACGGCCTCTTCAGTATCGGCATCAGCCTGGACTCCCCCGACCCAGCCGAACACGACCGGATGCGTGGCCGACAGGGGGCGTTCGAGACCGCTCTCCAAGGGTTACAGTTGGCCTCCGAGGCCGGACTCTATCCCTATGTCGTCACGGTCGCGTCGAGCCGACTGCTCGAACCCGACCCTTTCTTCGAATTCCTCCGTTTTGTCCAAAAAGCAGTAGGAAGGGAAGTCCACCTGCTCGAGCCGTGCGCCACCGGCAGCCTGCAGGGCAACACCGACGCGCTGCTCTCCGACCGGGACCGGCAACGGATTCTGGACTACCAGGAAACGGCCGCCTCCGACGAATCGCTCCCGATCCTCTCGAGTTTCCTTTACCTCGAGGGGGAAGAAGCGTTCGGGTGCGGCGCCGGGTTGACGCATCTGTACCTGGACGGCAGCGGCGAAGTCTGTCCCTGTAATCTGGTTCCCCTCTCGTTCGGCAATGTGAACCGCGAATCGCTGTCCACCATTCTGGAACGGATGGGGACCGTCTTCAAACGCCCCCGGACCGGCTGCATCGGCCATATTCTGGCGCCCCACATTCCGGAAGGCCCCATGCCGCTTCCACCGGAAACGTCGTTGTCCCTCTGCCGGGAATACCTGCCGGAGAAACACCCCCTGCCCCGCTTTTTCCAGATCCGGGCGGAAGCCCACGACTCCGTCGGCCGTGACGAACTGCGCGCCGCTTACGACACGGTTTTCTCCGACTACGACGCTTTCTGGCTCAGCGAAGCCGCCGGACCGATCGAAGATCTGGTTCGGGAACTCGACGGGCTGGAAACGGCCCGCATTCTGGAAGCGGGCTGCGGTACCGGATACGCCACGGCGCTTCTGGCCGCCCGCCTGAGTCGCCAAGGCCAGTTGCTGGCGGTGGACCTCTCGGAAAACATGCAGAAAATCGCCCGGCAGCGCCTGCTCTCAAAAGGGTTGTCCGGCGTCGAATTCATCCACGGCGACGCCCTTGAAGTCTTGCGTACACAAGGCCCGCTCGATCTGGTCTTTTCAAGCTGGGTCCTGGGTTACATCCCCCTGGTCCCCTTTTTCGCAGCCGCACAGGCGGCCCTGACGCCCGGCGGCCGACTGGCCTTCGTCGTCCACAAGGAAAACTCCCCCCGCGAACCGCTCGAACTGTTCGGCGAACTGGTCGCCGAAAACCCCTCGGTCCTCTCCCGCCAGGTCGCCTTC
>Ga0116171_10005461_pt1 | contig 11147 bp, 9 predicted proteins | sample AD_JPNHW2_MetaG_FD_89798 | JGI IMG/M metagenome (GOLD analysis project Ga0116171, IMG submission 89798) | Active sludge microbial communities of municipal wastewater-treating anaerobic digesters from Japan - AD_JPNHW2_MetaG | ecosystem: Engineered > Bioreactor > Anaerobic > Digestate | place...
TCATTATTTTCTAAATGAATGTCGCCTAATGATTTCATTTTAAAAAATGATTCAGGTAAAGCTTTAAGTCTGTTGTTATTCATTGCAAAACCATACAAATTTCTCAGTCTTCCAAAATCATCTGGTAATTTCTCTATTTTATTGTCACTAAGACCAAAATATGTCAAATTTGTCAATTCAATTAAACTACCTGGTAAAACAGAGATTAAATTTTTATCAAAGTAAAGCCAAGTCAATTTCTTTAGTTTCCCAATTGAGGATGGTATTTCAGAAACCTTGTTGTATGAAAAGTTTAAATTAACTAAACCAGAACAATTTCCTATTGTTTCTGGCAATGAGATTAAATTATTACTATAAACTTCAAAATGATACAAATTTTTTAATTCTCCAATAGATTTTGGCAATTCTTTTATTTTGTTATTTGTACATTCAAATACAATCAGACTATTTAGATTTCCTATTTCTGAGGGAAGTTCGGTAAGTTGATTCATACTAAGGTTTAAGTGGGTTAGATTTTTCAACTCAAATATTGATTTTTCTATTTGACTTAACTCATTTGACATTAAATTTAACTCTATCAGATTTTCAAGTTCAGATATCCATTTGGGTATTTCTCTTATGTCATTGAAGGATAAATCTAATGACCTTAGGTTGGTCAAAGTTTTAATTTCTTCTGGTATTTTAGTCAAATATTGAGATGACAAGTCTAAAATGAAAACTTCTTTTGGGGATTTTACAGTTTCAGCGATTGTGCTGTACACTTTGTACCCTTGAAGATTTTTTGGGGCAACAGACATAGTAACTGATTTATCAGAATGAGAATAGGCTACATTGGCATCTACAATTATTAATTCAGGTGTATCCGTTATAACTTCTTGTGTTTTGGTTTTAGATTGACCTACACACAACTGGCAAGATGCTATTATAGTAAAAATGATTATTATTAATTTCATTGTTTCTGTTTTGATAATTACTATATCACAAAGTAACGAACAGGGCTACCTATTCGTGCGGTTTCTATGCCTTATCTTAAAGAACGAACATCTCTGTCTGCTGCGTTCCTGTCCACAAAGTACGAACCGAATGATAGCCAGCCTCGAGTTATGGGCAGGTTCTCATTATTAACATGTCACTACTTTAAATTAATTTCCTTCAGTACACACAACTTTAAATGTTGATGTACCTGGATCAGATGCAGGAGGAGCAGAACAACTTTTCGTAATTCTAACCTTCTGTGTTGAACCATAAATGTAGACATTAAAATAGTTTGTATACCCTCCAACTGGATATACCCAAGGAAGTTGTATCCATGTATTGGTGGTCAATAGACAATAAACTTGTACAGATCCATTATCACTTATATCTTGAGTAATATCAGTGTCAATTAAATCACAAAAATATTCATCACCACTCTGAATCCAGCCAACATTAGTAAATGTTTTTGTATGCACATTTGCATTTCCATCTGCACCTGCTGGTCCTGCTGGCCCTTGCGGTCCTTCTTCTTTTTTACATGAAGTAAAAATGGCAAAAATTATAACTGCCATAATAAATGTAATTGATAATAATTTTTTCATTTTTGTTTTGAGTTTAAATGTCCTACTCATAAGGCTTTTCGGTGTCGCCCCCCGAAAATCCTTCCGGGGCAGGCCGTTTTTTCCGCCGCGGCGGAAGGGCTTTTCGGCTATCGCTCTAGGTGTTAGCAACCGATTATGGTTCAGTTATTTCAATTTTATTTGTCTTTATAGAGTACTTATAATATTTATCTGTCGCTGTGCATAAAACCATAAATTCCTCCATATCGCATAAACCACCATATAATCTAAATGTACAAATATCTGTTGCAGTAATATATGGGGTTGTCTTTAAATGAGAATGTATAGCAGAAATTACTTTTTCTCCATTTGGTCCTTTTGATTGAGCAGGTATCATCCGAGAATGAAATTTTTTCCAATTCGTAATTTTTCCTTTTGAATCAGCCCAAAAAAGGTAATCATTTCCAAAAGGAACAATGCCAGATTCCGATGTCCCCATCAAAATGTAGAATTTAAATTCTTCCTTTTCTTTGATTAAAACAAAATTTGGATTAAAATTCTGCGGAATTCCAACTTCGTATTTCTTGTCAGATAACTGATTAATTATTTTTATTTTAATATCCAGTAGCTCTTGTTCTGAATTCGTCAAAGGTGAAAAACCTATTTCAGAATTAAATGGTGAACTCAAATTAGATTTTGTGAAAAAATATTTTGCGATTTTCTGTTTTTGATCTTTGTCAATGAATATCGTAGAAATTGTGTCATTTGAATGCGAAACCACATAGCCACCATAATTTTTTTTCAATTTACTATCACTCATCAATATATCACTTGCATTCCAAACAGCTTTTTCATAGCTATAAAGCAAATCAGCTTCCTTTATTATTGAATCAAGTTTAAACTCCAAATTATCATCTTGCGAAAACGCATTTAGGAAAATTGTACCTAAAAAAAATAAAATTGTAATTCGTTTCATATTTCATGTCTTTTTAAATGTTTACTAACGATTGTGCTAGCGTATTACGTTTATATTTACTTTAGTTTTTCGATTGCATTTATTCTATTTTAACACAACAAAATACTCATTATTAGCTAATTAAATATTAAAAACCAATTTTGATTTTTTCAAATCATAAAAATACACAAATTTTAACTATCATAATGTTTTAAGCGAAAATTTTTATAAACCATTGGCTTGTCTGCCGGCTATACAGACATAACCCTGTCAGCCTGTCGCATACAGGTAAATAAAAATATCATTAAGTCCTATCGGACTTCCTGATATTTCAAAAAGGTATAAGTAAGTACGGAAAAACAGGATACGCCAACCGGGCGGTTAGATACCCAACAAAAGTTTTACTTTTTCCGAAATGGTTTTGTTGTCGGCTTTGCCGGCCAATTTTTTTGCAGCAGCACCCATCACCCTGCCCATATCTTTTATAGAGGAGGCTCCTGTTTCGGCGATAATTGCCTTAATTATTGCCGTCAATTCTTCCTCGCCCATCTGTTCAGGCAGGTATTTCTGGATGACGTCGGCTTGAAAATTTTCAATATCGGCAAGGTCTTTACGGTTTTGCGAGACATAGATCTCTGCCGTTTCGCGGCGCTGCTTTACCAGTTTCTGCAGTATTTTTATCTCTGCTTCTTCGTTGACCACGGCGTCGGCCTTTTCTGTTTTTGCCAGCAACAGGGCCGATTTCACAGCACGCAGGGCTTCGAGCAGGTCTTTGTTTTTGGCCAGCATCGCCTGCTTGATATCTTCATTGATTTTTAATTCCAGGCTCATAATAGTATCAATCAACGTTATCGTGCAAATAAGGATTTTTTTTGATACCCGGGGTATCACCGCCGTCTGATCCTATAGACAGGTCGGAAATTTCGGAATCGGACGAGGGCTTATTGTTTTCCAGTTGAACCTTACGGCGAATAAAAGCCGGTGTGTTTTCAATTTCTTCCAAACCGTCCTTGTTTTTAATTTTGAGGCTCATTGCCCTCAGGTGTGCCACTCTGTCGGGATGATTTTTATTTAATTTTTCTACCTCATCATTATTGAAATTTTCCTTTTCGGTCTCTTCTATTTTGGTAGTGCCATTATTTTCAGGTTCATTTACAAAAGAAGCCTCGGCGTTTTCTTTTTTGGTATAAACAAAAAACTCTGTATCGCTTTGTTTCACGTCAAAAGAAATTTTCAGTTCTTTCTCGGTGTTGTCAGAAACAATGACACTGGGTTTTTCGCTGACAGGTGGTTCAGAAACAATAGCCGTAGGTGTTTTTATTTTTATTTCTTCGTTTTGAGGTTCTTTGGTAAACAGCACCATTTCTTCTTTTACCTCGGGCTTTTTCTCTTCTTCTTTAACGGGTTCTTTTTCGAGGTTCACCACAATTTTCTCCGGTTGTTTTTCTGTTACCGGGAATATTTCGGATTTTTCGCCTCCTGAAAACCCGGTGGCGATGAGTGTTACGCTGATTTTGCTTCCCAGGGATTCGTCGGTGCCGTTGCCCCAGATAATCTCGGCTGTTGATCCGGCAGATTCCTGGATATAATCGGTGATTTCGGTAACTTCGTCCATGGTGATTTCTTCGGAGCCCGAAGCGATATACAGCAGGATATTTTGTGCGCCTGTAATATCATTTTCGTTGAGCAATGGCGACGACAAGGCATTTTCCACGGCATTCACCGCGCGGTTTTCACCTTCGGCCAGGCCGGTACCCATAATGGCCACGCCGCTGTTGCGCATCACGGTGTTCACATCGTTAAAATCCACATTGATATAACCGCTCACAGTGATGATTTCGGCGATACCTTTGGCTGCTATGGTGAGCACATCATCGGCTCTGCTGAAAGCTTCTGAAAGTTTCAGGTCGCGGTGTAATTCGCGTAACTTGTCGTTGCATATCACCAGGAGGGTATCCACGTATTTTCTCAATTCATCAAGACCTTCTTCGGCTTGTTTTTTACGTTTTTTCCCTTCGAAAGAAAATGGCAGGGTAACAATACCCACGGTGAGGATGCCCATTTCGCGGGCTGCCTGTGCTATTACGGGTGCGGCTCCGGTACCAGTGCCACCGCCCATGCCGGCAGTAATAAAAACCATTTTGGTATTGGGCTGCAAAAATTCTTTTATCTCCTCGATAGTTTCCAGAGCGGCTTTACGTCCGGTATCGGGAATAGCTCCTGCGCCCAGGCCTTCGGTAAGCGAAGATCCCAGTTGTATTTTATTTGGCACAGGGCTGGCATCAAGGGCCTGGCAGTCAGTATTCGACACAACAAAATCCACCCCGATGATTCCCAGTTTAAACATATGATTCACAGCATTGCTGCCACCTCCGCCTACTCCGATAACCTTAATCTTTGAGGATGAGTCTTTTCGGCTGTCAAATTTTATTGTCATAGTTGTCATTATTGGCTTTACTAAAATAATTCTAATATTGAAAGGTCGTTAATACAAAATAAAATAATTATTAACTATACTTTGTTAATTTTCAAAACCCTTCTTTTTCTTTAAAAACGGCAGTTTCACGCAACCGGAATAAACATCGGCGGGGTTTTACTAACAATCCGTAATGTCCTTTCCGGTCAAAAAGCTTGTTAATATTAGTTTATATCGTCGTCAAAGAAGTGTTTTCCTTTGTTAAACAAAGAGTCAAAAAATTTGCCTTTATTTTTTGCCGAATGTGTCTGCACAGGTTCTTCTTTTTTTACTTTGGGAATTTCCTCGGTATATTTCTGTTGTTTTTCAAGTCCCTTGATAACCAGACCTACACCGGTAGCATACATGGGCAGGGCAATTTCTTCCGGAACGTTATCAGCAAGGTATTGGTTGGGGTATCCTATGCGTGCATCCATGCCGGTAATAAACTCTGTTAGTTGTACAATATTTTTCAGTTGAGCTCCTCCTCCGGTGAGCACTATGCCGGCAATCAGTTTTCTTTCGTACCCCGAAGCTTTGATTTCGTTGTAGACATATTCCAATATTTCTTCCATGCGGGCCTGAATTATTCCGGCCAGGTTGCGCAGGCTGATTTCTTTGGGAGGTCTTCCGTGCAGCCCGGGGATAGAAACAAACTCGTCGGACCTGCTTTCGCTGGCCAGGGCCGAGCCATAGTTTACCTTGAGCTTTTCGGCATGCTTTTTTATGATGGTGCAGCCTTCCCTGATGTCTTCGGTAACGATATCGCCGCCCAAAGGCACCACGGCGGTATGCCGGATAATGTCGTCATGGAAGATGGCAATATCGGTGGTTCCGCCTCCGATATCGACCAGCACCACGCCGGCTTCTTTTTCATCATCAATCAGCACGGCGTCAGCCGATGCCAGGGGTTCCAGAATCTGGTCCACAATTTCGAGGCCTGCCTTGTCGACACAGCGGTAAATATTGCGAACCGCGGTAACCAGGCCGGTAATGATATGAAAGTTGGCTTCGAGATTCACCCCGGCAATACCGATAGGTTTCTTAATACCTGTTTCTTTGTCAACGATATATTCCTGCGGTATCACGTGAATGATTTCTTCGCCCGGCTGCATTACCAGCCGGTACATATCATCAATCAGCCGGTTGATATCTGCCTGGGTTATCACCGAATCGGAGGAGTCGCGGATAATGCTGCCACGATGCTGAAGGCTTTTTATGTGTTGTCCGGCAATTCCGACATTTACACTTTTGATGATAACTCCCGAAGTAGCCTCGGCCTCTTTGATGGCTGCCCTTATAGATTCAACGGTGTTATCAATATTTATTACCACGCCACGTTTTACACCGATGGATTCGGCCAAGCCATGACCGAGAATTTCAATTTTTCCGAACTGGCTTCTGCGCCCCACAATGGCGGCAATTTTTTTGGTGCCAATATCAAGACCTACAATAATTTCTGATGGTTCCATGCTTATGAATTTATTACATTATGAGCAAATAATTTGATTATTATATTTTACGTTTACGGTATCATAACTCCACCCTTTGATAAAGGCAGCTTTTTCGTAGAAGATTTTCAGTCTTTTGAATTTTTGCGTTATTTGTTTTCCGTCGCCAAAGATAACAATATGTTTTCCTACTTCGGGTATCAAAATCAGTTCTCCTTTTTCATTCACAAAAATTTGCTGTATCTGGGCTTTTAAAAATTTGTCCTGATCAATATAGGAAGCCACATCATAAATGGAATAAAGCGTAGTAAAAAAACCCAGCGTATCCTGTGCCACGTAGGCAGAGTCCACATCAAGTTTTATGTTTTCGTTGTATAAATTGCGGATATTTCCGTTTACAAAGACTACCCTGGCTGTTTTACCGGGCGTGAGGGGCATCAGCCCGCCATCAGCGGTGATATAATAAGAGCTGCCGTCGATATCTTCAATATTTTGCAGGCGTACATCGGGCTGTACCCGGGCGATAGGAGTACGTTGGGTAATCTCAATTCTTAATACACCCTTGAGCGACATATATACTTTTGAATTCAGCACGTAAGGCTTGCTGTTAACAGCCGCTTCGAGTTTTTCAAGATTTATGTCAGCCAGCCGACTGCCAACGATTGCCCCGCCTGCCTCGCGTAAATACGACAACACATCGTCTTCGGTCAGAAAAGCACAATCCTCAGGAGCCTGAATGACAATCTCGACACTTTTGCAGGTAGTGCTGTTGTGTTTTTTTACCACGAAACCCACCAAACCCAAAAATAGTACTATTGCCACAGCCCATAAAAGGATTTTTAACGATCTATTTTTCATATTACAATTTTTCTTTCAGCAAAGTTATTATTGGTTCAATTAACTGATCAATATCCCCTGCCCCCATAGTAAGCAGCACTTGGTGTTCGCCCTTACGCAATGCTTCCAGCAAGGCATCTTTGGAAAGTATTTTTTTGTTCTGCATCTTCATCATTTCCAGAATTATTTCCGAAGTAACCCCTTCGATAGGAAGTTCCCGTGCAGGATAAATATCGAGCAAGATGGCTTCGTCAAGATTATCCAGTACTGCGGCAAACTCACCGGCAAAATCTCTTGTCCTTGAGTACAAATGGGGTTGAAATATGCCGGTAATTTTTTTGTCGGGATACAACTCCCTGACGGCTCTGATAAAGGCACGGAGTTCTTCGGGGTGGTGGGCATAATCATCGATGTAGGTAGTATTCCCCTGCTGATACCGGATATCAAATCTTCGGCTCACGCCTTTAAAAGTTTCCAGTCCCTGTTTTATTGACTGTGCATCTGCTCCGAACAGATAACAGGCGGCGGCAGCGGCCACGGCGTTTTCCACGTTATGCCATCCGGGGATCATTAAGGTAAGCTTAATCTCTTCGCCCTGTAAACAAAATGTCGCATGATATCTGGCATTTTCGATGTACACATCTTTGGCATAAAAATCTGCCAGGGCATTTTTATCATAATGAACCATGCTATATTCATGTGTTGCAGGCTCCTGCAGGCCATTTTTTATGATCAGTGTTCCGGCGGGGTTTACTTTGTTGGCAAAAGCGTGATAGGAATCCACCAGGTTTTTTTTGTCGGCATAAATATCAAGGTGGTCGGCATCAATTGCCGAAATAATGGCGATGTCCGGATCCAGAGATAAAAACGAACGGTCGTATTCATCGGCTTCGGTTACGGCAACCACGGCATTTTCGGAATAAACCAGGTTGGATTGAAAATTTTTCACGATGCCACCGATAAAAGCATTTACGGGAATACCTGACGATTTCAGCACATGGGCAATCATACCCGTGATGGTGGTTTTGCCATGCGTTCCGGCTACAGCAATCAGAAAATTATTTTTTACCACCTCGCCAAGCACTACGGCTCTTTTCTTTAAAGGGATATTGTTTTCGATGAAGTACCTGTATTCGGCATGTTCCACGGGGACCGCAGGTGTATATACCACCAGGTCGATGCCGGAAGGCAGGGCGTTGATATCTTCATGAAAATGAACATCAATGCCTTCGTCGATAAGTTGCCGGGTAAGTTTGGTAGGTGTTTTGTCATACCCCGACACCCGGTGTCCCTGCAATTTGAAAAAGCGGGCCAGCGCGCTCATTCCTATGCCGCCGATTCCCAAAAAATAATATGTCTTACTTGTTCCGGTTGTCATACAAATTACTTAATCATTTCTAAAATAATTGTGGCAATACGATCAGCCACATCTTTATGGGCATAGCGGGCAATATTGCTGCTGAGCAGGGCAGCACGCGCCTCATCGTTGACAAGAGCTATGGCTTCATTGGCCAGTCTTTCAGCGGCATCAGCATCTTTGACCAGGATGGCTGCATCATTTCCCGACAAAGCCAGGGCATTTTTGGTCTGGTGATCTTCTGTAACATTCGGCGAAGGCACCAGGATAGCGGGTTTGCCGACCAGGCAAATTTCTGAAATAGCGATGGCTCCGGCGCGCGACACTATCACATCGGCGGCGGCATACGCATAATCCATCTTTGAAATAAACGCATGGCAGTTTATGCCGCTGTCGCGATAGTTTTCACTGGCCTTTTGGGCTGTTTCATAAAAAGTTTTTCCGGTTTGCCAGATCAACTGGATGTTGTTTTGTTTAAAAAGTTCGAGTTTACCCAGGATGGCATTATTGATAGTACGTGCTCCCAGGCTGCCGCCCACCACCAGAATGGTTTTCCGGGTATTGTCCAGTCCAAAAAGTTCCCGGCCGGGTTCTCTCTTCCCCTGAAGTACAGTCATATCCTGCCGCACGGGGTTACCGGTAAGGATAATCTTCTCTTTGGGAAAGAACTTTTCCATACCCTCATAAGCCACACAAATTTTGTTGACTTTTTTGGAAAGAATTTTATTTGTGATTCCAGGATAGGAATTTTGTTCCTGTATCAGGGTGGGAATTTTTTTTGATGCGGCAATTTTTAATACCGGCCCGCTGGCATAGCCACCAACACCAATAACGGCATCGGGATTAAACTGGCTGATAATTTTTTTTGCTTTCTGCAGGCTGGAGATAAGTTTAAATAAGGTGGAAATATTTTGCAACGAGAGGCTTCGGCGGAGTCCACTGATACTTAATCCTATGATTTTATACCCGGCTTCGGGCACTTTTTCCATCTCCATGCGGCCTATAGCCCCAACAAAAAGAATTTCTGCCTCAGGACATTTTTTCTTCAGAGCATTGGCAATGGCAATAGCCGGAAAAACATGGCCGCCGGTACCGCCACCGCTTATGATAAATTTGTGTTTCTTAGTTGGCATCTGCTGTTACAGTTTTAATTTCTTTATTACTTTCTTCTTCCTGTATCCGTTGTTTTTCCGCTTCGTCGTTGGCCCTGCTGATGCTAAGCAGGATTCCGATACCGATGCTGGTAAACCAGATGGAAGTGCCGCCCATGCTTATCAGCGGCAGCGGCTGCCCTGTATTGGGAAACAAGCCCACCACTATACCCATATTGATCACCGCCTGAAACACGATGGCAAAACTGACTCCCAGCCCGAGCAAGGCGCCAAAAATCTTGTCGCATTTTGTGGCCAGACGTATTCCGCGGTACAGCAAAATCATATACAATAGCAGCACCACAAATCCACCCAAAAAACCATATTCTTCGAGAATAATGGCATAAATAAAGTCCGAATAAGCTTGCGGAAGCACATTACGTTGTGTGCTGTTGCCAGGCAATTTGCCAAAGAATCCGCCCTGAGCCACGGCAATCTTTGATTGGGTTATCTGATAAACATCGTCGGGATTTTGTTCTTTTTCTTCGCCGAAATATGTAGCCAGACGGTTAGTCCATGTAGACACACGGCTTTCGTAAGGCGTATTTTTCAGTATGAGCACCAGCAGCCCGCCGGCAACAATCATTATCCCAAAAAGATAAACTATGTATTTTATTTTCACCCTGCCGACAATCATAAGGATAATACAGGTCATAAACAATATGGCCGCAGTAGATAAGTTGGCCGGCAAAATAAACACACAAATAAGCACTATCGGGATTACGATGGGAAGAAAACCTTTTTTGATGTCGTCCATTTGTTCCTGCCTTCGGGAGATTTCTCTGGCGAGATACATAATCAGGGCCAGTTTGGCAAGGTCGGAAGTCTGAAACTTCAGATCAATAATTGGCAGTGTCAGCCAGCGGGAAGCTTCGTTCACAGAACTACCTGTAAACAGGGTGATTGGCAGCAATACGATGGCAATAAAAACCAAAATTTGCGAAATCTTTGAGTAATGAGTATATTTTATCAGGTGAGAAATATACATCAGGGCGATGCCCATGATTAACGTAAAAAAGTGTTTCATGATAAAAAACTCCGTGTTGCCTGCAGCTTTTTTGCTTCTGTAGGCCAACGTGCCCGTGGAACTGTATACTGCCAAAATAGAAAATAGTGCTATAATGACAACTACAGCCCATATTACTTTATCCCCTTTGAAATTTTGAAAAAATTTCTTCATTGTAATGATTTTTATAAGTCGTATACAGCTCTTTTGAATTTCATACCCCTGTCTTCATAATTATTGAACAGGTCGAAACTCGCACAGGCCGGTGACAGCAACACCACATCGCCCTGATTTCCGAGAGCATAAGATATCTGCACGGCTTCTTCCGCCGACCTGGCCTCCTTTATTCCAGGCACCAGGGCGCCAAACTCTTTGATGAGCTTATCATTATCTGCACCCA
>Ga0116171_10005462_pt1 | contig 11146 bp, 7 predicted proteins | sample AD_JPNHW2_MetaG_FD_89798 | JGI IMG/M metagenome (GOLD analysis project Ga0116171, IMG submission 89798) | Active sludge microbial communities of municipal wastewater-treating anaerobic digesters from Japan - AD_JPNHW2_MetaG | ecosystem: Engineered > Bioreactor > Anaerobic > Digestate | place...
AACCAACGATGGCATTCATTGGCGTTCGGATCTCATGTGACATATTTGCTAAGAAAGCTGATTTTAATCGATCTGACTCAGTTGCCCTTTTTTGTTCTTCAACCAATTTGTCTTCGATTTCTTTTCGCGAGAGAACCATTTTGTTTGCCTCATCAGCAGCTTGCTTGAATTCGTCGAAAAACAAATCCGAAGTTTTTAACTGTTCAAAACTTGTTTGGAGTGAGAAGAAGAAATTAAAAAAGCGCTCGAAATCCGATTTATATCTGAAGTTAAAGCGATAAATAATTAAAGCTTCAATGAATAGCAGAAATGCTAGAATAACAAGTATAATGATAATATTTTTCTGCTGGTCGTTGCGTAACATTTGTTGTCGCTCAGCAACAGTCTGATCAATCTCATCCAGGTAAAAACCTGCACCAATTATCCAGTTATACTCTTTAAACAGTTTCGCAAACGAGCATTTTTCCGCAGGTGTCGTTTCGTTTATTTTGTTCCATTTATATATAAAGAAGCCACCGTTTGGATTATTGGCTACAACATCCAGTTCTTCCTTAAATATCTGATGCCGTGGGTCTTTACTGTCAGTTAATAAATTTAAATTGCCTTTATAAATTGCTCCATCCATTACAATCGGCTTGCCGTTGGCATTGTTCATAAACACGTAACCACCGTGTTTAAAACGAATTGAGCTGATTTTTTTTGCGATTTCGTCTTTGAATTTAGGGAAGTAGTCATCTACATACTGTTTCGACCCAAAATACCAGTTGAAATGGCCAAATTTTTTCACATAAGTTATTTTCTTATTTGGCGAAAGATCTGTTTCTGAGTTGAGAAGTAAATCGTAATCCAGAAATCCTTCGTCCTGCCTTCGGAGAAGGTTAATCTCTTTTTGAACAACAGCTAGCCCATTGGCATCTTTAAACTGAGTCATTGATTTTCCTGCAAAATCGGGTTTCCTGGGGTAAAAAACGCCTACGCCATCTAATGTTGAGATAAAAACCTCCTCGTATTCCAAATCAAATTTAAGTGAAGATATTGTTGTGATAATTAGTGCTTTAATTTCTTCATCAGATTTAGTTCCGGCAAATTTCTGATAGATATTTTGTGCAGTATAAAAGGCTTGATTGACGTTGTGTTTTATTTTTTCTGAAATTTCATTTTTGAAATATTCATTTTGAATCCGAATGTATTCCAGTTCGTTATTTACAATTTCCTGAATATAGCTCTTTTGATTTTGAGTATATTCTCTGCTTACTTGTTTGCTTATCCGATTGAAGTATAAATTTTGCTGAAAAATTAAAACACCTCCAATTACTATTGTAGTTATAACAGTAATAATGATCAGAGTGCGACTTAAATAAGTAGATATATTTGAGGGGATTGCCAACTTCCTCGAAAACTTTAAACGCATTATCAGCTTTTTTAGGGTTGTAAATATAACCAGAAAAGAGCTTAAATCAACTGTGTTTCATTGCCGGTTGTAGAAAAAGAATATCCTAGTTTTCTTTAGATTTAGTTCTTTTTGAGTATTTTCTGCTGTGTTTAATATTTCGTTAAAAACTGTTAAACAAATAAAATGAAATACAAATGACAAAACAGATATTAGTCTTATGCGTTATCTTTAAAATTCAAAATAAAAAAGTCAGAAATTTCTAACAACAAAAGGTAAAAAGAGATGAAAAATTTGAAAAAAGGATTGTTTACATTGTTGGTGGCATTGATTGGCGGTTTTATTGCCTTATGGGCTTACACTCGTTATTTCGATTCACCAAAGATACTGACTGTTCAGCAGGAACAGTCGATGAGATACGCTAGCCTTCCTACTTCTGGAGTGGGTGATTTACCTGACTTAACTGTTGTTGCAGAGAACTCGGTTCACGCGGTGGTGCATATCAAGGTTACACAAAAGGGCGGCAGCTATAGCTCGTCTAACTTTTTTGATTATTTTTTCGGTGATGGAGGCCCGAGATCTCAGCAAGCGCCAGTAAGGCAGGGGGTTGGATCAGGAGTTATCATTTCTCCGGACGGATATATAGTAACTAATAATCATGTGGTGGACGAAGCCGACGAAATATCTGTTGTATTAAACGACAAACGCGAGTTTAAGGCTAAATTAATTGGAACTGATCCCTCGACTGATATTGCACTTATTAAAATTGATGCGAGTGGATTACCTATATTGAAGTTTAGCAATTCAGACAACCTGAAACTTGGCGAATGGGTTTTAGCGGTTGGTAATCCGTTTAACCTTACATCTACAGTTACTGCAGGTATTGTGAGCGCAAAAAGTCGTGATATTGGTATTAATCCAGATCAAATGCGCATAGAGTCATTTATTCAGACCGATGCGGCAGTTAATCCAGGGAACAGTGGTGGAGCCTTGGTTAACACAAGAGGTGAACTGGTTGGTATAAATACGGCAATTGCGTCGCAAACAGGTTCGTATAGCGGTTTATCATTTGCTATACCTTCTAATATCGCGCAAAAAGTTGTAGCCGACCTTCGTGAATATGGTGATGTTCAGCGTGCGCTGTTAAATGTAAATATCGGTGATGTAAATGCCGAAGTAGCAAAAAAATACAATCTAGACAAAATTGAAGGTGTGTTTGTTGGAAAAGTGATTTCAGGCGGAGCAGCTGATGTAGCCGGAATCAAAGAGAATGATGTTATTATAAGCGTTGATAATGTGTTAGTTAATTCCACTTCTGAGTTGCAGGAACAAATTGGAAAACACCGCCCAGGCGATAAAGTTGTTGTGGAAATAAAAAGGGAGAACAAAAAGAAACAATTTAACGTAACGCTTCGTAACAAACACGGAGATACAAATATTGTTAAAGGAAGTGATGACTCCGGAGACGTATTTGGTGCGAAATTTGCTGAGATATCGAATAGAGATAAAGAAGAACTTGGAATTCGGTACGGAGTTAAAATAACTGATCTTTCTGGCGGCAAATTTAAAGATGCTGGTATAAAGAAAGGCTTTATTATTACGCAAGTGAACAAAAACGCCGTTTCCGATGTCGAAGAGCTAAAACGTATAATTAAAAACTCTCGTGGAGGAATATTGGTTGAGGGGATTTATCCAAATGGTGAAGTTGCCTACTATGTTTTCGGTAATGATGGACGATAAATAACAATCGTTTGGTTATTAAATTGTAAACAATAGATATATCAGAAAAACCATTTGATATATTGACCCCAAAAGCCTATATTTGCACGCTATTTTTTTGAAGGGTATATGAGACAATTAAAGATTACTAAATCGATCACTAATCGTGAGAGCGCTTCGTTGGATAAGTATTTGCAAGAAATTGGCAAAGAAGAACTTATAACTGTTGAGGAAGAAGTTGAATTAGCTCAGCGAATTAAAAAAGGTGATCAGGCAGCACTGGAAAAATTGACACGCGCAAACTTGCGTTTCGTCGTTTCTGTGGCTAAGCAATATCAAAATCAGGGATTAAGTTTACCTGACCTTATTAACGAAGGAAATCTGGGGTTAATAAAAGCTGCTGAAAAATTTGACGAAACCAGGGGGTTCAAATTTATATCCTATGCAGTTTGGTGGATTCGTCAGTCAATTTTGCAGGCTTTGGCCGAGCAATCGAGAATTGTTCGTTTGCCGTTGAATCAGGTAGGCTCTTTGAACAAGATCAACAAAGCTTATTCGAAGTTTGAACAGGAAAATGAACGTAAACCGTCGCCTGAAGAACTTGCAGACGCATTGGAGTTGCCTGCCGATAAAGTTGCCGATACCCTTCGCGTTTCAGGTCGTCATATTTCTGTTGATGCACCTTTTGTTGAAGGAGAAGACAACAGTCTGCTTGACGTGTTGATTAACAATGACTCGCCGAACGCTGACCGCTCATTGATGATGGAATCGTTGGCTCGTGAGATTGAAAGAGCTTTGGCTACGCTTACAGAGCGTGAAAGTGATATTATCAGGATGTTCTTTGGAATTGGGTGCCAGGAAATGACGCTTGAAGAGATTGGAGAGCGCTTTGGATTAACTCGCGAGCGTGTTCGTCAGATTAAAGAAAAGGCGATACGCAGATTGAGGCATACTTCCAGAAGTAAATTATTAAAAACATACTTAGGATAAAATAAGAGAACCGCCACCTGGCGGTTTTTTTTATTACCAAAACCGAATTTTATCTAAAGAAAAAAGCCGACCCTCTGGCCGGCTTTTCATACCACAAACAAGATCAACCAATCAAATAAATTGGTCAATAAAAACCTAGCTATTCGCATAGCTAATCACGCTTCTTTATAATTATTTCTCCCAAAAGAGAAGTCATTAAACAATTTCAGAACGACTTATCAGTTTTTTGCTTCGTTTACGCAATAACTAATAAAGTGCAAATAAACACTTATTTGAAATTAGTATATGCAAAGAAATGCTTTTTTTATAGTGAAACTTAAATTTCGATTGTTTCCTTACAAAAAATTAAAAATAATTAAGATTGCTTAACATTTAAATAGTCTGAGTATTCGTTAGTCTTTCAGTTTCATAATTTCACTTCCCGCAAGCAGGAATGCGCCTGTACCATATACCTCCCAACTATCAGCAGAGAAGTTTTTCTTTGGGTCGGCTCCAATGGGCTGGCACCACCCTACATGTCCATCGGGTTGAATTAAAGTGTTCAAACCTATCCATGCTTTCTGAACTACTGGTAAGTATGTTGCTTTATCTAACAGACCTTTGTTTATTCCCCAGGTTAGTGCGTAGGTATAAAATCCGGAGCCACTGGCTTCTCCTCCCGGATATGAGGCAGGGTCGAGTAAACTTGCTTTCCAAAGCCCGTCAGGTTGCTGTAAGCTAATAATTTTTGCGGCCATTTCCTTAAATACTGTTTCATAGAAGGGACGCTCTTTGTAATCTTTCGGTAATTCGTTCAGAAGTAAAGCCAATCCTCCCATTACCCAGCCATTTCCTCTCGACCAGAAAATCTTCTTCCCGTTTGCTTCTTTGCGGTCAGAAGCATCACCTTTAATAACGTAGCCCAAATCGCGGGCAAAAAGATGTTCTTCTTTATCGTAAAGCATGTCATAACACTCATGATATAATTTATCACTGTGTTCCATGTATTTCTTGTCGCCGGTTGCCGTCGAAAGTTTTACCAACGCCGGAGGAGCCATGAATAATGCATCGCACCACCACCAGGTAATCTTTTCAATACCTTTAGTCGGGAAAGGAGTAACTAAGAACTTTTCCATGTTATCGATGAAAGGCTGGATTATTGCCTTATCTTTTTTCAACTGATACACATCAACGTACGTTTGGCAGATAGCGATATCGTCGGCATGTTGAAGCCGGGGACCAGGTTTCCACTGATTTTTCTCGCCCATTTCAATCATGGCATTAAGGTAATTTTTGTCGCCAGTGGCTTTGTATGCGGCAGAAACTCCGGCGTAGAATGCGCCATTGGTCCAGTCCCATAGTTCGTGTTTTGGATTAGCGAATTGCCACAATGCGGTTTTAAGCATTACCTTTTTAATTTCCTTTGGCTTGAAACATTTGTGTGGCTGATCCTTTGAAAAGCCAGCTGCTGAAATGAGCATGAGGAAAAGCAAGAAAGAAAGTGTTCTTTTCATTTTGTTGATTTAAGTTTAGTTGTTGCAATCGATTGTACAAACATACACAATCGATTTAAATTTCAAAATCATTTGCTCAATTCACATAACGTAGGATGTAATACATAGTTTCCTGTTTTTATTTTCAAGCGAATTCATATTAATAAAACGTAAAGTTGAAAAAACTGTAAATTTCAAACTTGTTTTAATAACAGATTATAACTATCATTGCAGCATAAATAAAAAACAGAGATGATTAAAACAAACAAACATTACGGCCACCATCACGGAAATCTATCGAGCAGGTAGGCTGTAATTGTTTTGATGTTTATCAAAGATATTAACCCAACAGAAGGCTTACCAGAAACGGTAAGCCTTTTTTATTTTAAACCCCCAAAAATGGAAGGAATTTTAAAAATTGCAGTTCAAACAAAAGGTCGGTTAAACGAAGATTCGCTGAAATTAATTGAAGAAGCCGGGATCAAGCTTCCACTAAGCACCCGCAAGCTTATTTCAACGGCAACCAATTTCCCGCTCGAAGCGCTTTTCCTGCGCGACGATGATATTCCGCAGGCTGTAGCGATGGGTGTAGCCGATATCGGCGTGGTTGGCGAAAACGAAATGCTCGAGAAAAAGGAGAATGTAGTTATTGCCAAACGTCTTGGCTTTAGCAAATGCCGCTTGTCGCTGGCCATTCCGAAAGATGATGTTTATGAGGGTGTTGAGTATTTCAATGGAAAGAAAATCGCCACTTCGTATCCTGAAATTCTGCGTGATTTCTTTAGGGAAAAGAACATTAAGGCTGACATTCATGTGATTACCGGTTCGGTGGAAATTGCTCCCGGAATTGGATTGGCTGATGCGATTTTTGACATTGTCAGTTCAGGAAGTACGTTGGTGAGCAACCGCCTGAAAGAAGTGGAAGTTGTAATAAAATCGGAAGCAGTTTTGATTGCTAACCCGAAACTTTCAACCGAAAAGCAAGCTGTTCTGGATGAGTTGATTTTCCGAATGGAATCGGTTCAACGGGCCGAAAAGAAGAAATACATTTTGCTGAATGCGCCAAACGAAAAGCTAGCTGAAATAGAATCGTATTTGCCCGGTATGAAAAGCCCGACCGTGATGCCTTTGGCCGAAGAAGGCTGGAGCTCGGTTCACTCGGTGATCGACGAAAAAGATTTCTGGGAAGTCATTGGCAAGTTGAAAGCCGCTGGTGCTACCGGAATTTTGGTTATCCCGATCGAAAAAATGATTTTCTAAACGAATGAAGCTCAAACAAATCATATTTTTTATCATTCCCTGCTTCATCTGGGGATCAACCTGGTTTGCCATCAAATTTCAGTTGGGGCAGGTCGATCCGTTAGTGTCAGTAGCCTACCGGTTTTTCATCGCCGGGGTGTTGCTGCTTGCTTTTTGCGGCATTAGGAAACTGAATATGCGCTACACGTTTGCCGAGCATCTTCGCATGGCTTTGCAGGGGTTGATTTTGTTTGGGTTCAACTACTGGCTGGTGTATCTGGCCGAAACGAGTATGTCGAGCGGGGTGGTGGCCATGATTTTTTCGTTGTCCATCTTCGCCAACATTTTCTTCAATTATTTCTTGCTGAAAGGAAAATTGAGACAGGAAGTACTTGCCGGAGCCGTGCTTGGAATCTTGGGGACGGTGCTCATTTACAGTCACGAAATAAACGGTTCGCAGGATTTAAACATCGGTTACGCGGCCCTGTTGTTTTGCTTCGGATCGATCATTCTGGCTTCGCTTGGAAATATTTTGTCGAAATTCAACCAGTCGAAGAAGCTGCCGGTGCTTCAGACCAACGCGTTTAGCATGACTTACGGAAGCTTGGCCATGATGCTGATGGTGCCGCTTTCAGGAAAGAGCTTCTCGTTCGAGCCAACTTTGCCGTATGCTTTGTCGTTGCTTTATCTGGCTGTTTTTGGGTCGATTGTGGCATTCACGGTTTACCTGAAACTGGTTGGCGACATTGGGCCCGACAGAGCTGTATATTCGACTTTGCTGACACCAGTTATCGCACTTATTATTTCGTCGTTGTTCGAAAAATATGAATGGACAATCGTTGCGCTTTCAGGCATTTTATTGCTGTTTGCCGGCAATGCCATCGCCCTTAAATTGATACCTGTAAAAAGAAAAAATAGTGAAACGGTTTAACAATCCCCCGAAAGCTGAATGGGACGAAATTCTGAAGCGCCCCATGTTTGATGTGAGCCAGCTCACGGCTTCGGTTTCGCAAATACTTGCCGATATCAGGCAAAACGGAATTCAGGCCATTCAGAAATACACCGAAAAATTCGACGGTGTGTTTATTCAGAATTTCACTGTTTCTGAAGGCGAATTTGCTGAAGCTGCTAACTCGTTGAATCCTGAATTGAAGCGCGCGATCGAGGTTGCGGCCAACAATATTTTTAAGTTTCATCAGGCTCAAATGCCCGAAACAAAACGGTTGGAAACCACACCCGGCGTTGTTTGCTGGCAAAAACCAGTTGCCATCGAAAAGGTTGGTTTGTACATTCCCGGGGGATCGGCACCGCTGTTTTCAACGGTTTTGATGCTGTCGATTCCGGCAAAAATTGCAGGTTGCAACGAAATTGTGCTTTGCACGCCTCCTGATAAAAACGGGAAGGTAAATCCTGCGATTCTGTTCGCTGCCCAGCATGTTGGTGTGACCAAAGTATTCAAACTCGGCGGAATTCAGGCGATTGCTGCGATGGCATACGGGGTGGATGTGGTGCCGAAAGTGGACAAGATTTTTGGCCCTGGCAACCAGTACGTGATGGCTGCCAAGCAGTTGGTAAGCATCAGCAATGTGGCCATTGACATGCCTGCCGGCCCATCGGAAGTGGCTGTAATAGCCGACCAATCGGCAAATCCGGCATTCATCGCCTCCGATTTGTTGTCGCAGGCCGAGCACGGTCCTGATAGCCAGGTGATTTTGGTAACCAACAATGCGGACTTGGTCGATCGCGTTGAGATAGAACTGGCTGTTCAGTTGAATGAACTTCCAAGAAAAGCAATTGCCGAAAAAGCGTTGCTGAATAGTCGTGCCATCGTGTTGAATTCAGTGGATAAGATGATCGAAATGATCAATGTTTACGCGCCGGAACACCTCATTATTTCGATGGAGAATTACCTCGATATTGCTGAAAAGATCGTCAACGCCGGATCTGTTTTCCTCGGAAATTACACCCCTGAAAGTGCCGGTGATTACGCTTCAGGAACCAATCACACTTTGCCGACCAACGGCTGGGCACGGTCCTTCAGCGGCGTGAATCTGGAGAGTTACATGAAGAAAATAACCTTTCAGGAAATATCTCCGGAAGGCATAAAAACTTTGGGGCCGGTTATCGAAAAGATGGCTACAGCCGAATTGCTCGAAGCCCATAAAAACGCGGTGACGCTGCGATTGAAAGGTTTAAAAAAATAACAAACCACAATAGACACATAGAACACAATAGAAAACTAATTTAAAAACTATGTGACCTATGTGTCTATGTGGTTCAATAAGAATAATATGAACTTAGATAAACTACTCAGAAACAACATAAAAGCGCTGAAACCTTATTCATCGGCGCGCGATGAGTTTTCGGGCGAGGCCGAGGTTTTTCTTGATGCCAACGAAAACCCGTTCAACAAACCGTACAACCGCTATCCCGATCCGCTGCAATGGACTTTAAAGCAGAAAATTGCAGATATCAAGCAAGTTGAGCCCGAGAAAATTTTCCTTGGGAACGGCAGCGACGAACCCATCGACATCATTTTCCGTGCTTTTTGCGAGCCGGGCGTTGACAATGTGGTGTCGATCGATCCAACCTACGGAATGTACCAGGTGGCGGCCGACATCAACAATGTAGAGGTTCACAAAGTGAAGCTGAATGCTGAATATCAGTTTAATGCCGACGATTTGCTGAATGCAGCAAACCTCTACACGAAAGCGATTTTCATTTGCTCGCCCAATAACCCAACAGCCAATCTTCTGGATAAATCGGAAATTGTCAAACTTCTGACTGAATTTGAAGGTTTGGTAGTTGTTGATGAAGCTTACATCGATTTTGCTCCTGGAAATAGTTTACTGCCAGAGTTGGATAATTACCCTAATCTGATTGTGCTGCAAACGTTCTCGAAAGCATGGGGAATGGCCGGAATCCGTCTGGGAATGGCTTTTGCGCAGCCCGAAATCATCAAGGTTTTTAACAAGGTGAAATATCCTTACAACATCAATATCCTGACCCAAAAGAAAGCGCTCGAATTGCTCGCCAAAGCTCCGGAAAAGGAAGAATGGGTAAAAGTAATCGTGGAAGAGCGCGGTAAAATGGTTCGTAAGCTGTTTAAATTTCCGTTTGTTCAGGTAGTTTACCCATCGGATGCTAATTTTGTTCTGGTGAAAATGAACGATGCACGAGGAATTTACGAGTATTTGACTGAGCAAAAAATCATCGTTCGCGACCGCTCGAAAGTTACGTTGTGCGACGACTGTTTGCGAATCACAATTGGTTCGCCGAAAGAGAATAAAAAGCTTAGAAAAGCGCTGAAGAAGCTGATATAAAAATAAGAAACACCGAATAAGAAACGAGAAACATCGAAGTTGGAGTCGTTCTACATTTCTTGTTTCTTGTTCGATGTTCTACATTTAATTGACTATGAAACGAGCATTATTTATCGACCGCGATGGCACTTTGATTTTTGAAACTGCTGATGAGCAGATCGATTCTTACGAGAAACTTGAGTTTTTACCCAAAGTGTTTCGCAATATGCACTTTATCGCCAAAAACCTCAGTTACGAGTTGGCCATGGTAACTAACCAGGATGGAATGGGTACTCCTATTTTCCCGGAAGATACGTTTTGGCCGGTTCATAACAAAGTATTGAGGGCTTTTGAGCGCGAAGGGGTGGTTTTCGATGAAATCTTTATAGATCGTCATTTCCCGCATGACAACTCGCCCAACCGAAAACCAGGTATTGGCATGTTGGGTAAATACCTCGACGGAAGTTATGATCTGGCTAATAGTTTTGTAATTGGAGATCGGGTTACGGATGTTCAACTGGCGAAAAACCTTGGCGCGAAAGGTATTTTGATCAACGATGGGTCGTTGGCGAATGAACTTCAGGAAAAAGGTTTAGCTGAGTTTTGCGTGCTGATTACCAACGATTGGGACGAAATTTACGCTAAAGTTGCTGCTCCTGAACGCACAGCCACGGTGGTTCGCAATACGAAAGAAACAAAAATCAGCATTGAACTGAACCTTGACGGAACAGGTAAAGGCAATATTCACACCGGGTTAGGCTTTTTTGATCATATGCTCGATCAGATTGCCCGGCATTCAGGCGTAAACCTGAGTATTCAGGTGGATGGTGATTTGAAAGTGGATGAGCACCACACGATAGAGGACACAGGTTTAGCTTTGGGCGAAGCTTTCAAACTGGCTTTGGGCGACAAACGCGGTGTTGAACGTTACGGCTATTGCCTACCGATGGACGATTGTCTTGCGCAGGTAGTTATCGATTTTGGCGGTCGCCCGTGGATTGTCTGGAATGCCGAATTCAAGCGTGAGAAAGTGG